>ERZ827528.3012-NODE-3012-length-14455-cov-3.228125_pt1 | contig 14455 bp, 10 predicted proteins | sample MGYA00519768_ERZ827528 | MGnify/ENA primary metagenome ERZ827528 (study PRJEB31778, sample SAMEA3449343) | human gut metagenome | biome: human gut; feature: human-associated habitat; material: faeces | place: United Kingdom | collected 2010/2012 ...
AATCCCCTGGCGGGCCTGACCTTCGACAGCGGGCTGCGCGCCCTGCTGCGGCAGGAGGGCTTCTCCGAAGAGGTCATTGCGTCTGTCCATCTGCCCATCGGCCTGCCGATCCTGGCGCAGACCCCGGCGGAGATCGCCATCAGCATTGCGGGCGAAATGATCCGCTGCCGCGCCGAGGCGGCGCAGAAACGCTAAAAAACGGAGCGCCTTCCAGCCGGAAAGCGCTCCGAAGTTTTTCTGCCTTACAGTGTTTTGATGGCGTCGATCAGCGCGTCGACATCCTCCTGCGTTGTGGACCAGCTCGTGGCGAAGCGGGCAACGCTGTGCTCCTCGTCGACCTTGCCCCAGGTGTGGAAGGCAATCTTCTGCTGCAGGGCACGGACGGCCTTGTTCTCCATGATGAGGAACTGCAGGTTCGTCGGCGAATGAAGATAGAACTGCAGGCCACGCGCATCGAAGGCATCGCGGATCTGCATGGCCATGTTGATGGCGTGCTTGCTGATGCGGAAATACAGGTCGTCCGTAAACAGCGTGTCGAACTGCAGGCCGAGCAGGCGGCCCTTGGCCAGCAGCGCGCCGTGCTGTTTGGCAATGGTGGAGAAATATCGCGGCATGTTGTGCTTTGTAAAGACTGCGGCCTCGCCGAACAGCGCGCCGACCTTCGTGCCGCCGATGTAGAACACGTCGCACAGCTGGGCCAGCTCCGGCAGGGTAATGTCGCACTTCGGGCTCATCAGACCGTAGCCGAGGCGTGCGCCGTCGATGTAGAGTGGGATATTGTACCAGCGGCAGACGCTGGCCAGCTCGACGAGCTCACGCTTGGTGTAGAGCGTGCCGAACTCCGTCGGGTAGGAGATGTAGACCATGCCGGGATAGACAAAATGCTGGTGACTCGCATCCTGCCAGTAGTCCTTCATATACATCCAGACATCCTCGGCGCGGAGCTTGCCATCGTAGACGGGCAGGGCGATGACCTTGTGGCCCGTGAATTCGATGGCGCCGGCCTCGTGGTCGCTGATGTGGCCGGTCTGCGCGGCGATCACGCCGCCGTAGGACGGCAGCATGGAGTCGATGACGACGGCGTTCGTCTGCGTGCCGCCGACCATGAAGAAAATGTCGGCGCCGGGACAGTCACAGGCCGCGCGGATCTTTTCCTTTGCGCTCTCGCAGTATTTGTCGCTGCCGTAGCCGGGGAGCTGCTCCAGATTCGTCTCGTTCAGACGGCGCAGGATCTCTACCCGCGCGCCCGCAGTATAATCGCTCTCAAAAGAATGCATAGCTGTCACTCCTGCGGCAATCAGCCTGTCATTACAGCGCGGGCATTCTTTGCCCGTTTGTCCGCTGTGCAACTACAAGTTTAGCACGGCAGAGCGGCCTTGTCAAGCGCTGTTTCGCCTTTCCGCGGGCCGATCCGCCGTATATCGCGCCCGGCCGGCTGCGCAGGATCGGCCCGGCGGAACAGGAACGGATGGAACTATTTCGGCGGGCTGAATATTCATTATTTTGAAATATTTCCGATATTTTCGCTTGCTAATGAGGAAAACATTGGAAAAACCATTGTACCGGTAGAAAATCGCGGGATATTTTTTGGAAAAACCGACAAAGGATACTTGTATATTTCCCGTCGTTATGGTATGATGTTATTGGTGGCGCAGTATCCTAGTCAAAGCGCGCCGGTTTCGAAGAAGGGCCTAAAAATCCTTTTAAGGGCATATCGATGAAGTCCCTGGTGCTTGCTTTTTTCGCCCAGATCAGGGTGGGTGCTGGGGGTTAAGGTCTCCGGGCGAGGTGTAACGGCATATACCGACCGACCCGGTTTCCGTGGAGACCTGCTCTTGTGCGACAGCCGTTCCGTATCTGCGGGTACCCGGACTGCGTACGAAGCAGGATTGAACCTGCATTGCGGTGCACAGAATCGTGTGCTGTGTGTAGCGTAGCCTGCCTTGCGTGGGTATGTGGGAATAGGGGAGCGACGCGTCAGCCGCCGTGGCCGCGGCGATTGGCGATATTGCCCCTTGAAACCATGCCTGCAAAAGAGGATAGAGCCGGTGCGTAATGCTGTGGAAAACACCTAGGCTGACTGTTCATTCAGGGCATGCAGAGGATTACAGTGCGGACTAAGTGGCAATCGGGTACCGGATGCGGCAACGCTCCGGCTTTGGCTTTAAATGGAAACAGCCGTCCGGCGACGGGCGGCAGCGACTGGGGAAATCCAACCCGACCTAAGCCGCAGGCTTTACTCTGTCTGCTGCCACCATTCTTTAGAAATTCTTGGCTTGTGGGCCCGGCCCACAAACTTCAGTGTTTCCGGAGGAGATATTTTTGAGCGCAAACCATACGGAGCCTCCCTCAAAAGGGAAGCGAAAAAAGAAAAACAGTCATATTCGATGGATCGTCACAGTCTTTTTTGTGGCAGTCGTAATTTCCTCGACGATCTCGTTCTTTTCCTCCACAGTGCTGGAGGGGGCAGGGCTTGTCGAGGCATTTCTTGTACTTTTGCTGATCGTGGCGCTAGGCATCGTGTTCGATATCATCGGCGTGGCTGTGATGTCGGCCGAGGAGAAGCCCTTCCATGCCATGGCGGCCAAAAAGGTCCCCGGCGCTGCCGAGGCTCTGCACCTGCTGCGCAATGCGGAAAAGGTCTCGAGCTTCTGCAATGACGTCGTGGGCGATATCTGCGGCGTCGTTTCCGGCTCGGCTTCCGCCGTTGTGGCCGTGCGCGCTCTTACCATGCTCAATTCCGAAACGGTGGCACAGCTGATCATGTCCGCGCTGGTGTCCGGTGTAACGATCGCCGGCAAGGCCTGCGGCAAGAATATCGCCACCGGCAAGGCGACGCAGATCGTGCATACGACCTCCAAGCTGATCTACTACATCAAGTCACTCTTTACCGGCAAGCTCCCGAAGAAAAAGAAAAAGTGACAGTCTGAGGGTGTGTCATTTTTGACGTTATTAGATACCATCAATTCCCGCGAGGCGCTGTGCGCGCTGAATGACGCGCAGCTGCGCCAGCTTTGCGACGAGATTCGACAGTTTCTGGTGCTGAATGTCGCCCGGACGGGCGGTCATCTGGCCTCGAACCTCGGCGTTGTCGAGCTGAGTGTTGCGCTGGAGCGGGTATTCGATACGAGCCGTGACCGGCTCCTGTTCGACGTGGGGCATCAGTCCTATGTCCACAAGATCCTGACCGGCCGGCGGGACGAATTCCGCACACTGCGTATGTTCGGCGGCCTTGCGGGCTTCCCAAAGCCGTCGGAGAGCGTGACGGACCCGTTTGTGGCCGGTCACGCCTCCAGCTCCGTCTCCACCGCCCTCGGCATGGCGCGTGCCCGCACGCTGCAGCATGAGGACTATCACGTCGTGGCCCTGATGGGCGACGGCGCAATGACCGGCGGCCTGGCCTACGAGGCCATGAACGATGCCGGGGAGAGCAGCGAGCAGCTCATCGTTATCCTGAACGACAACGGCATGTCCATCACGCCGAACGTCGGCGGCATTGCCCAGCATCTTGCGCTCATCCGCACGCGGCCGGGCTATTACCGCATCAAAAAGGCCTATCGCGCCGTCACGGCAAAGGTGCCCGGCGGAAAGTGCCTCTACCGCCTGACGCACCGGCTCAAGGAGCACTGGAAGCGTATGCTCTTCGGCACGACGTTCTTTGAGGAGATGGGCTTTGAATATTATGGCCCCGTAGATGGGCATGATCTGAAACGGCTGGAATATATGCTCCGGCTTGTCAAGGACCGCCAGCATCCGGTCCTGCTGCACGTCATCACGCAGAAGGGCAAGGGCTACGCGCCTGCTGAGGAGAACCCCGATGTGTTCCACGGCATCGGCCATTTCGACCCCGAAAAGGGGATGGAGCCGCGCTGCGGCCATCTTCCGACATTTTCCGACACATTCAGCGAAACGATTGACGCGCTCGGCGCGCAGGCGCCGCGCATCTGCGCCATTACAGCCGCCATGCTGCGCGGGACCGGCCTCGATGCCTTTGCAGCCCACTATCCGGAGCGCTGCTTCGATGTCGGCATTGCAGAGGGACACGCCGTCTCCATGGCGGGCGGCCTTGCCAAGCAGGGAATGATCCCCGTTGTTGCGATCTATTCCACATTCCTGCAGCGCGCTTATGACATGCTGCTGCAGGATGTTGCCATGCTCGGACTGCATGTCGTATTTGCCGTAGACCGCGCCGGCCTTGTCGGCGGGGATGGCGAGACGCACCACGGCGTGTTCGACGTGAATTATCTGCGCTCCGTGCCCGGCATGCAGGTCCTGTGCCCCGCCAGTCAGGCGGAGCTGGGTCAGATGCTGCGCCGCGCTGTGCTGGAGATGACCGGCCCGGTTGCTGTGCGCTATCCCCGCGGGTGCGACGGCACGTTTACCGGCATCGCAGAGCAGCCGTGCCTGCGCGAGGGGAGCGACATTACCCTCGTCACCTACGGGACGCTCGTCAACGAGGTGCTTGCCGCGGCAAAGATGCTGCAGGCGCGCGGCATTTCCGCCGAGGTTCTGAAGCTGCCCTCGATCAAGCCGCTCGATGTCCGCACCGTCGCCGCCTCCATGCGGAAGACGGGCCGCCTGCTCGTGGCAGAGGAGTCCGTGTGCATCGGCTGCGTCGGCAAGGAGCTGTTGGCGTCGCTCCGTGCTCGCGGAGTGGGCGGGCCTGTGCGGCTGTGCAATCTCGGCGACCGCTTTATTCCCCACGGCGCGGTGCCGGAGCTGTACCGCCTGGCGGGGTTGGACGCAAAATCTCTTGCTGACGCTGCCTGGGAGGTATGTCAGAATGAAGCATAAGGAACGATTGGATGTCGTTCTCGTGGAGCGCGGCCTGTGCGACAGCCGAAGCAAGGCGCAGGCGCTCATCATGTCCGGCGAGGTCTATGTCAACGGGCAGAAATCGGACAAGGCCGGTACGCCGGTCGAGGACGAGGCCGTTGTAGAGCTGCGGGGCAATCCCTGCCCCTACGTCAGCCGCGGCGGCCTGAAGCTTGAAAAGGCGCTGCGCGACTTCGGCGTCGATCCGACCGGCTTCGTCTGCAGCGACTCGGGCGCCTCGACGGGCGGCTTTACGGACTGCCTGCTGCAGAAGGGCGCGAAGAAGGTCTTCGCCATCGACGTCGGCTACGGCCAGCTTGCCTGGAGCATCCGGCAGGACCCGCGCGTGGTGTGCATGGAGCGGACGAACATCCGCTATGTCACGCCGGAGCAGCTCGGAGAGCCGCTGGACCTGTCCGTTGTGGATGTTTCCTTCATTTCCCTGCGGATCGTCCTGCCCGCCATCCGTGCACTGCTGAAGCCGACGGGGCAGATCCTCTGCCTCATCAAGCCGCAGTTCGAGGCCGGCCGGGAGAAGGTCGGCAAGAAGGGCGTCGTCCGCGACCCGGCCGTCCATGAGGAGGTCCTGCAGAATTTTCTGGCGCTGGCTGCGGAGCTGGAGCTGACCGTCCGCAACCTGACGTTTTCCCCGGTGCGCGGCCCCGAGGGCAACATTGAATTTCTCGGCCATCTGAGCATGGAGCCGCAGGGCGGCATCACGCCGGATGTTCCTGCGCTCGTTGCACAGGCGCACGCAGAACTCAGGGGATAAGCTATGAAAAAGATCGTCTTGACGCCGAATCCCTACCGGGACCGGAACTTCAAATATGTCACGCTCGCCGATAAGCTCCTGCGCGAGGCTGGGCTGGAAACGCGCATCTGCCTCGCCTTCGATGTGGACCGCAGCTTCGAGCTGCCGGACAATGTTGTTCTGACGGAGCTGAACCATGAGCTGCGCGATGCCGATCTACTCGTCTGCTTCGGCGGCGACGGCACGATCCTCCATGCCTCCAAGGCTGCAACAAAGGCCGGAATCCCGGTCCTCGGCGTGAACATCGGCACCATGGGCTTCATGGCGGAGCTGGAGAGCAGCGAGCTCAAGGAGCTGCGCCGCCTTGCGGATGACGATTTCTCCGTCGAGCCGCGCATGATGCTCCATGTCCGCGCGGAGCACGAGGGACGCGTCATTCTGGAGGAGGACGCGCTGAACGACGCCGTCATCACGAAGGGCGCGGTCGCCCGCGTGGTGCAGATGTCCGTGCAGGGCGACGGCGTGGATATGATGTCCTTCAGCGGCGACGGGCTGATCGTCTGCACGCCGACCGGTTCCACGGCCTATTCCATGTCGGCGGGCGGCCCGCTGGTCGAGCCTGCTGCACAGAATATCGTGCTCACGCCGATCTGCGCCCACGATATGCAGACACGTGCCATCGTTACGTCTGCAGACCGCGAGATCACGGTGCAGCTTGCCCGCACCGGCCGCAAAAACGCCTTTCTTTCCGTGGACGGCGGCAAGGCTGTCCGCCTGAGCAGCGGCGATCGCATTACCATACGCCGCTCTGAGCATGTCACACGGCTGCTCCGCCTGACCGGACGCAGCTTTTTCGAGATCATACAAAATAAATTCAGGTAGGTGGGAACCATGAAAAACGATCGTCAGAAAAAAATCATCGAGCTTGTGGAGAACCGGTGCATCGAGACGCAGGAGCAGCTGCTCGATCAGCTCCGCCAGTGCGGCTTCCACAGCACCCAGGCCACCGTTTCCCGCGATATCAAGGAGCTGCAGATCGTAAAATCCCTCGACGGCATGGGAGGCTATCGCTATTGCCTGCCGCACCGCGTGGAGGGCGAGAAGTTTGGCGCGCGCTTCCGCGTGATCTTCCGCGAATGCGTCACGAACATCGACTACGCCCAGAATATCATTGTCATCAAGACCATGCCCGGCCTCGGCGCAGCTGCGGGCGCGAACATCGACTCGCTGAAGATGCCGAATATGGTCGGCTCGCTGTCCGGCGACGATACGACGCTCGTCATCATGCGCGACAAGGAATCTGCCGCGGAGTTCTGCCGCGAGCTGCACCGCATGCTCGAGTAAGGAGCCGCCATGCTTCGCCTGCTGCACATTGAAAATATCGCCGTGATCGAGCAGGCGGATATCCTGTTTGAGCGCGGCTTTAACGTCATGACCGGCGAGACCGGCGCGGGCAAATCCATCGTCATCGACGCGATCTCTGCCATTCTTGGCGAGCGCGCCTACCGCGATATGATCCGCACCGGCGCGGCGCGCGCCGCCGTGCGCGCCATTTTTGACGATGTGCCGGAGCTTGCGTGGTTTGCCGAGAACAGTGTGCCCTATGACACGGAGGTCGTCGTACAGCGTGAGATCTATCTGGACGGAAAGAATCTCTGCCGCGTGAACGGTGTGGCCGTCACGGTCGGTATTCTGCGGAGGCTCGGCCTTCAGCTCATCAACATCCACGGCCAGCACGACTCCGCAGCGCTGTTCGATGAGAACTACCATCTGACATTTCTGGACAGCTTCGCGGCTGACGCACCGCTGCTGGAGCAGTACCGCGCGCAGTTTTCCGTCATGCAGAGCCTGCAGCACGAAATGGCGCACCTGCGCATGGACGAGAGCGAGAAGCTTCGCCGCACGGAGACGCTGCGCTATCAGATCGATGAGATCGAGCGTGCGGCTCTGAAGCCGGATGAGGATACGCAGCTCGAGGCCCGCCGCCGTCTGCTGCAGAACACCTATTATGAGGCGGCCATGTGCCTGCGCGAGCCGCCCGCCTGGGGCAGCCTGTCCGGCGTCCGCCCGACGAAGCTCACGACGCGCGCCCTGCTGGAGGGTAAAACGCCCGCCGAGGCGGAAAAGCTCCTGCGCACGCGCTACCATGTCTCGCCGGAGCGCAGCCGCCTGTGCGTCGAGGCCTCGGAGGCCACGGTGCGGGCAGCACAGCTGCTGCGGCCGCAGGACGTGTCCGTCTATGTCGGCATCCCGTTCTGCCCGACACGCTGCGCCTACTGCAGCTTCGTCAGCTCGTCCATCGAGCGCTTTTCCGGCCTGCTTGAGCCGTATCTCGACGCGCTGATACGCGAGATCGCCCACACGGGCGACCTGCTGCGCGCGTCCGGCCGGACGGTCCGCACGCTGTATATCGGCGGCGGCACGCCCACGACGCTCTCGGCGGCTCAGCTGCGCAGACTCATGGAGGCGCTGCGGACACATATTGACTTGACAGAGCTGGTAGAATATACGGTGGAAGGCGGCCGCCCGGACACGCTCGATGCCGAAAAGCTCGAAACGATCGCGTCCATGGGCTGCGGCCGCATGAGCATCAACCCCCAGACCATGAACGACGCCGTGCTTGCGCGGGTCGGCCGCCGCCACACTGCGGCGCAGACCGCGGCCGCCTATGAGGCGGCGCGCGCAGCGGGCTATGACGCCGTGAATATGGACCTTATCGCGGGCCTGCCCGGCGATGACCCGAAGTCGTTTGCCGATTCGCTGCGGCAGGTGCTGGCGCTGGCCCCGGAGAATGTGACCGTCCACACGCTGGCCCTCAAAAAGGGCGCGGACCTCTATGCCGAGCGGATGGAGCTTCCCTCGGCGGACGATGTGGCGCAGATGCTGGCCGGGGCGGAGGCCTCGCTCCGCGCGGCGGGCTACACGCCCTACTATCTCTACCGGCAGAAATACATGTCCGGCAGCTTTGAGAACATCGGCTGGTGCCGCCCGGGCACGGCCGGACTTTACAACATCTATATGATGGAGGAGATGCATTCCATCGTGTCGCTCGGCGGCGGGGCCATGACGAAGATCAACCTGCCCGACGGCCGTCTGGAGCGCTTCCACAATCCCAAATTCCCGCAGCAGTATCTCGAGCGCATCGACGACGTTCTGGCTCAGAAGGACGCGGCGTTCCGCCTGCTGTGAGGCACGGAAAGGAAATTTATGGACACTTTATTTTCCAATGTGACGATCGTGACCATGGACGAGGCCATGCACGTCTACTTTGATGCCTACCTCGGCGTGACGGACGGCAAGATCAGCTATCTCGCGCGCGAGGCCCCCAAGGAGAAGACAAAGCGCCTTGTTCCCGGTGAGGGCATGGTGCTCATGCCCGGCCTCATCAACTGCCACACGCATCTGCCGATGTCCGTGCTGCGCGGCTATGCCGACGACGTCGAGCTCTCGAGCTGGCTCAACGACTATATTTTCCCGCATGAGGACCGGCTCGACGGCCGCAGCGCCAAGGCAGCCGCTCTGCTGTCCATTGCCGAGTGCGTCCGCTTCGGCACGACGTCCATCTCGGATATGTATAACTTCTGCGACGAGATCGCCGAGGCCGTGGCCGAGTCCGGCATCAAGGCAAACATCGCCCGCGGCGCGACGCTGTTCGGCGAGGACTTCGACTTTGAAACGCACCCCGCCTGCCGCGAGCTTGTCGCCCTGAAGGAAAAGTGGGACGCCTATGACAACGGCCGCATCCGCGTCGAGGCCTCCGTGCACGGCGAGTATACCTCGGACTACCGCCTTTGGGACGCGCTGAGCGAATTTGCCATCAACGAGAAGGTCGGTATGCACGTCCACCTGTCCGAGACAAAGGCTGAGCATGAGCAGTGCCTCGAGCGCAACGGCCTGACGCCCGCGCAGGTGCTCGACTGCCACCATGTCTTTGACACGCGCGCCATTGCGGCCCATTGCGTCTGGGTCACGCCGGAGGACATGCGCCTGCTGGCCAAGCGCGGCGTGACGGCCGTGCACTGCCCCGTTTCGAACCTGAAGCTTGCCTCCGGCTGCGCCCCCGTGACGGAGATGGTCAAGGCGGGCATGAACGTCGCCCTCGGCACGGACTCGTCCGCGTCGAACAACAACCTCGACCTGTTCGAGGAGATGAAGGCCGCGGCCCTCATGGCCAAGGTGACATCCGGCGACCCGAAGGCGCTGCCGGTCGAGGCCGTGCTGATGATGGCGACGGTCTGCGGCGCGCGTGCGCAGGGCCGCGAGGCCGAGTGCGGCATGCTGAAGCTCGGCATGGACGCCGACCTCGTGCTGCTCGACTTCACGTCGCCGCATCTCATGCCGTGCCACAATGTGATGTCGCATCTCGTCTATGCCGCCTCCGGCCACGACGTCGTGATGACCATGGTGCGCGGGCAGGTGCTCTATGCTGCGGGCAAGTATCCGACGATCGACCTCGACAGCGTCGTGCGCGAGCTGTCCGGCTACGTCATGCCGCGCATTTTCGAAGAAGCGCGCAGCTGATCCCAACGGAAAGGACGGATGAATGTTGGAAGAAAAGACAACGAAGAAGCAGAATTTCCTGGCCGGTGCGGCGGTGCTGTCGCTGGCAACGATGATCGTCAAGGTCATCGGCATGTTCTTCAAAATCCCGCTCAACCGCCTCATCGGCGAGGCAAACTACGGCTATTTCACCACGGCCTATGACATCTACACCGTGCTGCTCATGATCTCCACGACGGGCCTGCCCGTCGCCATGAGCCGCATGATCTCTGAGGCCCGCGCGCTGAATAACGGCAAACAGGTGCGGCAGATCTACCGCGTCTCCCTCATGGCCTTCCTGTCCATCGGTATCATCGGCTCGGCGCTGATGCTGATCATCCCGAAGCAGCTGGCCAACATGATGGAGAACCCGAACGCCATGTGGTCCATCTTTGCGCTCGGCCCGGCCGTGCTCTTCGTGTGCTACATCTCCGCCTGCCGCGGCTTCTTCCAGGGGCAGGGGAACATGGCTCCTACGGCCGTCAGCCAGATCATCGAGGCGCTGTGCAAGCTCTTCCTCGGCCTCGGCCTTGCCTGGCTCGTCATGAATCGCCTCGGCGACGGCCCGCTCGCCGCTGCCGGCTCCATCGCGGGTGTGACAATCGGCACGGTGCTCTCGGCCCTCTACCTCTTCTGCAAGACGCGCCGCCGCACGCGCGAGCTCAGCCGCGCGGAGGGGCAGGCAAGACCCGCAGGCGAGACGCTCAAGCGCCTGCTGGCAATTGCCGTGCCCATCACGCTCGGCGCAGCCGGTCTGCAGATCATCAACCTGTTCGATGCGGCGACGGTCATGAACCGCCTCATCAATGCCGCGGGCTACACGCAGGAGCGCGCGGACGTCGTCAAGGGCGTTTATAACTACTGCCAGACCATCTTCAATTTCCCCTGTGCCTTCATTCCCTGCATCACCATCGCCATCATCCCGGCCATTACGAACAGCCTGACGCTGCAGGACCGCCGCGGCGTGCGCTCCGTGCAGAATTCGTCGCTGCGGCTCATGGGCCTCATCGCCATGCCCTGCGCCGTCGGTCTCATCGTGCTGGCAGAGCCCATCGTCGCCCTGCTTGGCGGCTACACCGGCGCGAACCTCACGCTCGCCACGAAGCTCATGGCCATCCTCGGCGTCGCCGTGGTGTTCAACAGCATCGTGCTCATGACGGACGCCATCATGCAGGCGCACAACCACGCCGTCATCCCCGTCGTCAACACGCTCATCGGCGGCATCGTCAAGGTCATCGTCAACTACATTCTCGTCGGCAACCCCGATATCGCCATCACGGGCGCGCCCGTCGGCACCATCGCCTGCTATGCCGTCATCACCGTGCTGAACCTCATCGCCATGCGCCGCGTGCTGCGCCGCAATGCGCCGAAGCTCCTGCCGAACCTGTGGAAGACGACCATCGCCGCCGTTCTCATGGGCGGCGCGACGTGGCTGGCCTACTGGGGCCTCGGCCGCATCGGCATGGGCCGTGCCGTCGCCTGCCTCGGCTCCATCGTCGTGGCGGTCCTCGTGTACGTCGTGCTCATCATTGTGCTCAAGGTTTTGACCTATGAGGACTGCCTGCTGCTGCCCAAGGGCGAGAAAATTGCAAAAATTCTGCGCGTTCGCTGATTTTTTCCAGAAAAAACCTTGCGTATTTGCCCGGCATGTGGTAGATTTTATAAGCATGCGCTCGGGGATCTCCCCGGAGAATGATATACTGAGAAAAGAGGATACCCATTATGAACAAGACTGAACTCATTGCGGAAGTCGCCAACAAGGTCGGCCTGTCCCGCAAGGACGCAGAGAAGGCGCTCGGCGCCGTCGTTGAGACCATCACGGAAGCCGTCGTCAAGGGCGACAAGGTGCAGCTCGTCGGCTTTGGCTCCTTTGAGACGAAGCAGCGAGAGGCGCGCACGGGCCGCAACCCCAAGACGAAGGAGACCATCGAGATCCCGGCAACGCGTGTTCCTGTGTTCAAGGCCGGTAAGGCTCTGAAGGACGCTGTCGCAGAATAATTCTTCTGATATTTCACAAAGATTTTACAGAACCTTAAAGATGAGAGGCTGCTCCGCTTTGGCGGGGCGGCCTCTTCTTTTGCTCCAAATGACGATAAAAAATGGATATTTTTCCGAAAAAAGCCTTGAATTCGACGGAGGATTATGGCATAATTATCTTAAACTTTTGCATGGTAAAGGATAATGGGATTCGTCCTTTCCTGTAAAAGAATGAAAATCAAAGGAAAGAGGTAAAAGCGATGTTAAAAGGCAAGGCGAAGCGATCCCTCGCATTTGTCCTGGCTGCCTGCATGCTGCTTGCTCTCCTGCCGTCCTTCGGTGCGGGCGCAAGTGCGGCAAGCGTGTCGTATACCGAGGTCGATCCTTCCGTGATCGATGCGGGCGCGGCCGTGCTGCCCGAAGCAGAGCAGGACGCGGAGCAGGACGTTCCTGCCGCGGACGAGGAGGTCCATGTGATCATCCTGTTCGAGCAGAAATCCCTGGCGAAGAAGGGCTTCTCTACCAAAGACCTGCTGGAGAATGAGAAGGCTGCCAGCTACAGCAGCAGCCTGAAGAAGCAGCAGCTGTCTCTGGTCGACCGCATCGAGCGCGAGGCGCTCGGCGGGGAGAAGCTGGAGATCCGTTATCAGTTCACCGTTGCCGTCAACGGCGTTGCAACGGTGGTGCCCTATGGCAGGATCGAGCAGATCCTTGCCGTGGACGGCGTGGCGGATGTCTACCTGGAGGAACGCTACGAGCTTGATGCGACGGTCCAGCCGGATACGGCGACTGCGGGCGAGATGGTCGGCTCCTACAGCGCATGGGCGGACGGCTACACCGGCGCTGGCAGCCGCATTGCCATCATCGACACGGGCCTTGATCTGTCGCATCCCTCGTTTTCGGAGGGCGGCTATTACTACAGCCTGGGCATCAGCGCGGCGAGCTTCGGCAAGAAGATCTCCGATTACAACCTTCTGACGAAGGAAGAGATCAAAAAGGCGCTGCCCAACCTGAGCATTTCCGCGGACAAGAACCCGCCCAAGGCGGACGACCTGTACCGCAATGCCAAGGTCCCCTTTGCCTATAACTATGTGGACGACGGTCTGGATGTCTCCCACGATGCCGAGGGCGACAGCAACGGCGACCACGGCACGCATGTCGCCGGTATCGCGGCGGCGAACCGCTATGTCCCGCACTATGACGCTGACGGCGACCTGTACTATGACAAGCAGGAGCTCGGCGTTACGGGCATTGCCCCGGATGCCCAGCTCGTCGTGATGAAGGTCTTCGGCGTGGGCGGCGGCGCGTATTCTTCCGACTATATGGCCGCCATCGAAGACGCCATCTGGCTGAACTGCGACAGCGTCAACCTGTCCCTCGGCTCCGGCAGCGCAGGCCGCAGCTACGGCTCGAAGAGTGATCAGCAGATCCTCGACAGCTTCCGGAATACGGATACCGTCGTAACGGTCTCTGCCGGCAACAACGGCGCATGGGGCGAGAACGTTCTGACCGGAACCGGCATGACCTATACGACGGATGTGCGCATGCACACCGGCGGCAGCCCCGGCTCCTATACGAACTCCTTCACGATCGCCTCCGTGACGAACACGAGCATGAGCGGCGTGATGGGCAAGTTCAACGGCGTTGCCGCGATCCCCGGCGACACCGGTGAGACCTACGGCGCAAAGAATTTCTCCACGCTCGATACGAGCGAGGACCAGAGCGGCACGACGTATGATTATGTCTTCCTCGGCGATCCCGTCAAGGGCGAGGGCATCTACGGCCTGCCTGAAAACTATGCAGATGTCGACGTGAAGGGCAAGGTCGTCCTGATCTCCCGCGGCAATTCTTCGTTTTCGGACAAGGCCAACGCGGCCATTCAGGCAGGTGCCGCGGCGGCCGTCATCTACAACAACGCGCCCGGCTCCATCAACATGAACCTGTCGGACTATAACTTCCCGAATCCTGCCGTTATGATCGAGCAGGCCAAGGCCAAGGAGATCCTCGCGGCTTCGACGCAGGCTGAGACGACCGGCCTCTGGGGCGGCAAGATGACCGTCTCCGCCAAGGCCGAGACGCTGCACGGCGTGGCCGACGGCTACAAGCCCAGCTCGTTCTCCTCCTGGGGCACGACGGAAAATCTCGACCTGAAGCCCGAGCTTATGACGCCCGGCGGAAACATCTATTCCACGCTGAACCACAGCAGCTACGGCGTGATGAGCGGCACGTCCATGGCGGCTCCGTCCGCAGCGGGCGGCGCAGCGATCATGGCGCAGTACATCAAGGAACACAAGCTCAGCAAGCAGGAGGGCCTCACGGTCCGTGCGCTGGCCATGGCGCTCATGATGAGCACGTCCGAGCCGCTGACCGACC
>ERZ827528.3031-NODE-3031-length-14381-cov-5.813486_pt1 | contig 14381 bp, 8 predicted proteins | sample MGYA00519768_ERZ827528 | MGnify/ENA primary metagenome ERZ827528 (study PRJEB31778, sample SAMEA3449343) | human gut metagenome | biome: human gut; feature: human-associated habitat; material: faeces | place: United Kingdom | collected 2010/2012 ...
ATGAGACGCTGGATATTACCGGCGTTCACTACGATTCCCGGCAGGTAATGCGCGGAGGTCTGTTCGTTGCGATCTCCGGCTTTCAGACCGACGGCCACAAATATATTCCGAAGGCTGCAGAAAACGGCGCAGCCTGCATCGTCTGCGAGAAAAAGCCGGAGATGCAAATTCCCTATGTACTGGTTTCTGATGCCCGCGCAGCGCTTGCAGTGCTCGGTGCGAACTGGTTTGGACATCCGGCAGACGATATGCGCGTCATCGGCATCACCGGCACGAACGGCAAAACGACCAGCACCTATCTTCTGAAGCATGTGCTGGAACAGACGCTTGGCGCGAAGGTCGGCCTCATCGGCACAATTCAGAACATGATCGGCGATGAGATCCTGCACACCGAACGTACTACGCCGGAATCCTTCGAGCTGCAGAAGCTTTTCGCCGACATGCGCGATGCGGGCTGTACACACGTCATTATGGAGGTTTCCTCCCACGCGCTGGTGCTCCACCGCGCCGACCAGATTCGATTCAGCGCAGCTGTCTTTACAAATCTGACGGAAGATCATCTCGATTTCCATAAAACGATGGACGCCTACTGCGATGCCAAGGCCATGCTTTTTCGCCGCTGCGAAACAGGCGCGGTCAATGTGGATGATGCCTATGCAAAGCGCATCATGGAGCAGGCGGACTGCCGGCTTCTGACCTATTCCGCGCAGGGAAACCCCGCCTCGCTCATGGCGGAGCACGTCGAATTGTTCTCTGACCGCGTGGAATTTGATGCGGTCTATCAGAACAAGCGGGCTTCTGTCACACTTGGCATTCCCGGCATTTTCAGCGTCTATAACGCGCTCGGTGTCATCGCCGCTGCGCTGGCGCTGAATATTCCGCTCCAAAAAATTGCAGACGCCCTGCGCACCGCGCAAAGCGTTAAGGGCAGAGTAGAGGTTGTTCCCACACCGGGGAAGGACTATACCGTCCTGATCGACTATTCCCATACGCCCGACAGCCTTGAAAATATTCTGAAAGCTGTGCGTGGCTTCTGCACAGGCCGTGTGATTGCAGTCTTCGGCTGCGGCGGCGACCGCGACCCCTATAAGCGCCCCGTTATGGGCAAAATTGCAGCAGAATTGTCTGACCTTGCAATCGTCACCTCAGATAATCCCCGGACGGAAGACCCCTATAAGATCCTCCGGCAGATTCTTGCCGGGATGCAGGATACCGAAACGCCGTATGAGGTCATCGAAAGCCGCGTCTCGGCCATTGGCCGGGCGATGGAACTGGCCCGGAAGAACGATGTAATCGTTCTGTGCGGCAAGGGACATGAAACGTATCAGGAGATCGGACACGAAAAGCACCATCTGGACGAGCGCGAGGTCGTTGCGTCGTATTTGGAGGCAAAGGCATGAAGAAACTGACACTGAAGCAGGCAGCGGAAGACTGCCATGGAACGCTTGCGCCCGAGCAGGCAGAGGCTGTGGTTACCGGCGTCCAGATTGACTCGCGCAGAGTAAAGCCCGGAGATCTTTTTATCGCTATCAAGGGCGAGAAGGTCGATGGACATGATTTTATCGACATGGCGGCCGGACTTGGTGCGAGCGCTGCGCTCGTAGAAAGGCCGGTCAGGGCCTCTATTCCGACCATTCTTGTGCCTGATACCGTCCGCGCCTACGGCGATCTCGCCGCAGCCCGCCGCGAGCGGATGGGCATAACTGTAATCGGCATCACCGGCAGCGTCGGCAAGACGACGACCAAGGAAATGACTGCCTGCATGCTCGAGCACACCTACCACACCGCTCGTACCGAGGGAAATCACAACAATAACATCGGCCTGCCCATGACCATTCTTGACATGCCGGACGATACCGAAACGGCTGTTCTGGAATTGGGCATGAACCACTTCGGAGAGATGGCCCGCCTGACCTCCATCGCAAAGCCCGATATCGCTGTTATCACCAACATCGGCACCATGCACATTGAGCATCTTGGTTCCCGCGAGGGCATTTTGCAGGCGAAACTCGAAATTTTCCGGGGTGTGCCGGAAAATGGAGTCGGCGTGTTCAACGGCGACGAGCCGCTTCTTTGGAACGTGCGCGCCGACGGCGGACATAAAAAATATTATTACGGCATTGAGAACCATGCCTGCGACGTGCTTGCAACCGACATTCAGGAACTTGACGACGGCATGCGCTTTGTCGTCAGCGGTTTCGGCCACCGTTTCGAGTTGTTCGTGCCGGTTCTGGGTCGCCATACGGTCTATAACACGCTGGCCGCCGTTACGGCAGCCCTGCTCCTGAAGGTCCCGCCTGAGACGATTCAGACGCAGATCTCCGGCTTTCACAACACCGGTATGCGCCAGAAGATCTACGAGCGCGACGGCTTTACCATCATCGAGGACTGCTATAACGCAGGCCCGGAATCGACGGAGGCCGCGCTTGAGATCCTTGCGGGCTTCCGTTCGCGCACGAATGGCCGCTGTATCGCGGTGCTGGGCGATATGCTGGAGCTTGGCAACCGCTCCGCCGCGGAGCATTACCGCATTGGCCGCATTGCCGCCACGAAGGCCGACGTGCTCTACACCTACGGCGTCAACGCCGAGCGCATGGTTTCCGGTGCGATCACCGGCGGCATGAAGCAGAAGCTGATCGAGCATTTTGACACGCATGAGGATCTGGCGCATATGCTCAAAATGCGTGCCCGTCCCGGCGATGTGATTTTGTTCAAGGGCAGCCGCGGTATGCGGATGGAAAAGGCCCTTGCGCTGTTTTTCAAGGAAGAAGAGGAATAAAGAGAGTCTCGGAGGAATCCTGTATGGATGCAATGTTTTTTATCGTTCTGGGCGCGACGCTCGCTTCGTTTTTACTGACGCTGCTGTTTGGCCGCTTCGTTATTCCCATGCTCCGTGCGCTGCACGCGGGCCAGTCCATCCGCGAGGTCGGCCCGCAGTGGCACAACACCAAGGCCGGTACGCCGACCATGGGCGGCATCATGTTCATTGCCGCGATCATCCTCTGCACAGTCGGCTTCGGCTGGAAGAGCATGACGGAGAACCACACCTATACGCACCTGTATGTGCTGGCCCTCGCCCTGTGCTATGGGCTTGTCGGTTTTGCCGATGATTTCGTCAAGGTCAAGCTCAAGCGCAATCTCGGTCTGACAGCCGTCCAGAAATTCCTGCTGCAGCTCGTCGTGGCCGCTGCGTTCCTGTTTGTGCTGAAGGGCAGCGGCGATCTGTCCTGCGACCTCTATATCCCGTTCTGGAACCTCGATCTTGAAATTCCGACGGCGGTCTATATGGTCTTTGCGGCCTTCGTCATTGTCGGCTGCGTCAACGCTGTGAACCTGACGGACGGCGTCGACGGTCTTTCCAGCAGCGTGACCATCCCGGTCATGGTCTTCTTCGCCACGACCTCCTATATCTATGGCCGCACGACGCTGGCCCTGCTCCCCGCGACCGTCGCGGGCGGCCTGGCGGGTTTCCTCTGCTACAATTTCCACCCGGCCAAGGTCTTCATGGGCGACACCGGCTCACTGTTCCTCGGCGGCATGGTCTGCGGCATGGCCTTCGCGCTCGATATGCCGCTGATTCTGATCCTTGTCGGCATTATCTATCTCTGCGAGACGCTTTCCGTCATTCTGCAGGTCACGTATTTCAAGCTGACCCATGGCAAGCGCATCTTCAAAATGACCCCCATCCACCACCACTTTGAGCTGTGCGGCTGGAAAGAGGAAAAAATCGTTTTTGTTTTCACCGCGATCACGCTCGTCATGTGCGTGCTGGCGTATCTCGGTGTTATGAACCGGTATTGAGCTACCGCAGCTTCAGAAAGGAGCGACCCCTATGGCAAGCCGTTCAGACGGCGTAACGCGGCTGTATGAAGCTCCGCAGGCTCCCGAGCCGGAGCGCCTGCCGCAGCCGACCAAAACAAAGGACAAGGTGCTGCTCGACGAGCGCGGCCTGCTCGACCTGCCGTTTCTCGCGCTGACGGTGCTGCTCGTGCTGATCGGCGTCGTCATGGTCTTTTCAGCCTCCTACGCCCGCGCGTATTATCTGACCGGCAACTCTACCTATTACTTTGCCCGGCAGGCGATTTTCGCTGTCGTGGGCATCGGCGGTATGCTGTTTGTCAGCAGGCTGAACTATCAGCTCTGGCGCAGTGCTTCGTTCATCATCCTCGCGGTATCCGTCGTGTTCCTGATGCTCGTACCGCTCATCGGCTCGACGGCCAACGGCGCAAAGCGCTGGATCGAGGTTGCGGGCATCCGCTTCCAGCCCTCGGAGCTTGCGAAAATCGCCATCATCATGACGTTTTCCGCCATGATCTCGACCTACCGCGATAAAATGCGCACCTTCCGCTATGGCATCGCGCCCTTCGGCGCGATCATGATCGTCCTGTGCGGCCTCGTCGCGCTGGAGCGCCATTTTTCCTGCATCCTCATCATGCTGCTGCTTGCGGCGGCCATGCTGTTTCTGGGCGGCGTCCAGATCAAATGGTTCGCCCTCGGCGGCGCGGCAGTCGCCGTGTTCATGTTTGTTTATCTCAAGACGCAGGGCTACGCCGGAAGCCGTATCACCGCCTGGCGCGACCCCGCCTCCGACCCAACAGACAACGGCTATCAGATCTTACAGTCGCTCTACGCCATCGGTTCCGGCGGCCTGATGGGCCTCGGCCTCGGCAAGAGCTGCCAGAAATACCTGTATCTTCCCGAGGAGCACAACGACTATATTTTCCCCATTCTCTGCGAGGAGCTCGGCTTTGTCGGGGCAGTCGTCGTGATCCTGCTGTTCATTCTTCTGATCGTGCGCGGCTATTATATCGCCATGCACGCGCGTGATCGCTTCGGTGCGCTCCTTGCCGCCGGAATTTCCACGCATATCGCGCTTCAGACCTTCCTCAACATTGGCGTCGTGACCAATTTTCTACCCGCCACCGGCATTTCTCTCCCGTTCTTCTCCTACGGCGGCACGGCGCTTCTCATGCAGCTGTTTGAAGCGGGCGTTGTCCTGGCCGTCTCCCGGCAGAACGACAATAAGCTTCTGTAAGGGAGGGAAGTTTATGAATATCGTCTTTACCTGCGGCGGCACGGGCGGGCATATCTATCCCGCCATTGCGGTCGCCCGTATGTTCCGTGAGCGTCAGCCGGACTGTAAGATCCTCTTTATCGGCGCGGAGGACGGCATGGAAAACAAGATTGTCCCGCGCGAGGGCTTCCGGCTGGAAACCGTGAAGATCTCCAACTACCAGCGCAGGCTGACGCCCGCCGCGATCTGGCACAATCTCGTGACCGTACAGCGTATGGCCGCGACATTCTCCAAAACAAAGCGTATCCTGAAGGACTTTCAGCCAGACGTGATCGTCGGCACCGGTGGCTATGCCAGCTTCCCGGCCCTCAAAATGGGGGCGAAGCTTGGCATCCCGACCTGCGTGCATGAGTCGAATGCTGTTCCGGGCCTGACGACGAAGCTTGTTGCGCGCACGGCCAGCCGCGTCATGGTGTCCTTCGAATCCAGCCGGGAGCATTACCCGGAGCCCGAAAAGGTTCTCCTGACCGGAACACCTGTGCGCGAGGAATTCCTCTTTGCCAAGCGGCAGGAGGCCAGGCTGGCGCTGGGGCTCGGCGACGAACCGCTCGTCGTCTCCTGCTGGGGCAGTCTCGGCGCGCGGGAGATGAACAAAAAAATTGCGCAGTTTATGAAATGCGAATGCGAGGATAACACGCCCTTCCATCACATCCACGCGACCGGCTCGTTCGGTTGGCGCTGGATGCCGGACTATGTCAGGGAACAAGGCGTCGACCTCGCCGCGCAACCGCGCATTGAAATGCGCGAGTATATCTATGATATGCCGCAGGTGCTGGCAGCGGCGGATCTCATCATCTGCCGCGCAGGCGCGGCGACCATCGCCGAGGTCTGCGCCAGCGGAACACCCTGCATCATGGTACCGAGCCCAAACGTGACCGGCAACCATCAGGAAAAAAACGCCCGGGTGCTCGAACGCTCCGGCGCGGCCGCAGTCGTCCGCGAGGCAGACTGCGACGGAAAAAGCCTCTATGAAACCGCAAAGTCGATCCTTTCAGACGCCGGACGGATGCGCGCCATGCGTGCCAGCGCACGGAATATGGCCGTGGTCGATGCTGCCGAGCGCATCTATCAGACGGCGCTCGACCTTGCAAAGCACTGACACGCACATCGCACGCAGCGCATAGGATGGGGAAAATTCCTGTGTTTTGGAGGAATGCCCATGCCAGCGCTGCTTGTTTCCAAATCGCCTCCGCTTTCCGGGGAGGTGACGATCCACGGTGCGAAAAACAGCGTCCTGCCCATTCTGGCCGCGACGCTCCTGTGCAGAACGCCATGCGTCCTGCATAACTGTCCAGATATTCTCGACGTGACGCACACACGTGCCATCCTGCACAGCCTTGGCTGCGCCTCCGAACGGCGCGGGGCGAGCGTCTACATAGACCCGCGCAGCTGCGCCGGTCATTCCATCCCGCCGGAGCTGGCCACATCTATGCGTGCGTCCAGCCTGTTTCTCGGTGCGCTGCTTGCAAGACAGGGCGAAGCGTCGCTGAGCCTGCCGGGCGGCTGTCCCATCGGCGCAAGGCCGGTGGACTATCATCTGCTTGCCTTCCGCGCACTCGGCGCGGAGGTCACAGAGACGGATGATACCATTCACTGCCGCGCACGAAGACTGACCGGCGCGAAGATCACATTGCCCGGCCCCAGCGTCGGCGCAACGGAAAACGCCATGCTGGCCGCCGTTGGGGCAGAGGGCGTCACCGTGATTGAGAACGCCGCCTGTGAGCCGGAGATCGTCGATCTGGCCGGTTTTTTGACCGCCTGCGGTGCAAAAATTGCGGGCGCAGGTACGGGACGTGTAACCGTCAAGGGCGGTCAGCCGCTCACCGGCGCAACCTATACCATCCTGCCGGACCGCATTGAAACCGCGACGTTCCTGTGCGCCTGCGCCGCCTGCGGCGGCACGCTGACGCTGCGCAGGACGGCCCCGCGTCTTGCTGAGCCGATTTTAAATTCGCTCACAGAAAGCGGCTGCCGGTTTTCCTGCACACATGATACCATTCAAATTTCCCGCGACGGACCGCTGATAGCCTGCCGCCCGGTCATCTCAAAGCCGTATCCCGGCTTTCCGACCGACGCGATGCCGGTGCTGCTTGCCTCTCAGCTGCGGGCAGAGGGACAGACAGACTTTACCGAGACGATTTTCGAAAACCGCTTCGGCTATGCCAGAGAGCTTAAAAAGCTCGGTGCGCAGCTGCGTCAGGACGAAAACACTGTCCATCTGCGCGGTGCGCCGCAGCTGTATGCGGCGAAGCTTTTCGCGGAGGATCTGCGCGGCGGCGCGGCGCTTGTGCTCGCAGCCATGCAGGCCGAGGGCGAAAGTACCATTTTTGGAGTAAAACACATCGAACGGGGATATGATACTCTTGAGGCTGCGCTGCAAAGCGTCGGCGCTCGCCTGAAAACAGTGGAAATCCCCAAAAAGATGTGATATACTTTGTATATTCTGAGCCTCCGAAGGAGAATGCATCATGCGCACGAAGCAAAGCAAAGCGAATAGGGAAGCACGAGCCGCAGGCAAGGCACGTCAGGTGCGCAGCAGTGCGCTCGGCAAGCTCCTCATCATGCTCGCTGTCGTTGCTGCGATCGTCTTCGGCGTCGCGATCTTCTTCAAGGTCAACACCATTGAGATCCAGGGCAACACCGTCTATTCCGCCGACCAGATCATCGAGGCCTCGCAGATCCAGCAGGGCGATAATCTCCTGACGGTCAATAAAGCGCTGGCTGTCGGCAACATCAAGGCCGCACTGCCGTATGTCGAGGATGTTTCCATTGCCCGCAGCCTGCCGGACGGCATTATCATTCAGGTCCGCGAGAGCGTTGTTTCCTTTGCCGTCATGACCGACACGAACGCCTGCTGGCTCGTCGGCCCGAGCGGCAAGGCGCTTGAGCGCATTGAGCCTGCCGCATTCAATGAAAACCCGCACATCAACGGCCTGCTCATTTCCACGCCCACGGAGGGGGAAGCCGTCTCTTCCCCAACGCCCACAGCACTGGCCGCCGCGCTGGACGTCATGAAGGAGCTTGACGGCACCGGCCTTCTGGAGCATATCCGCGTGATCGATGTGGAAAAGGAATACGACATGAGCATCTGGTACGACGAACGCTACGAGATCAAGCTCGGCGGGACCGATGAGTTGGCCTATAAGATTCGCTATCTGTGCTCCATTCTCGACCAGCTCAGCGAATTTCAGGCCGGGACCATCGATCTGACCCAGGCCGCGCAGAAAAGAGCCACCTTCCAGCCCGCAGCGTGAGCCGAGGGGACGCAAACCATAAAATCCGCATTTTTTGCTGAATTTTTCCGCATTTTCTATTGACGCACACCCTTTTTCGAGATAGAATAAAGTCGACATAATCTAAAGCGATACAGTTGTGGGCTGTGAGATATACAGGAGGAAGACAAATGGCAGATACAGCAGATAAGGTAGTCAAGATCAAAGTCATTGGCGTCGGCGGAGCCGGCAATAACGTTATCAACCGCATGATCGCGTCCGACGTCAAGGGCGTCGAGTTTGTTGCGGTCAACACGGATAAGCAGGACCTTGAAAAGTCCAAGTGCAAGAATAAGGTGCAGATCGGCGAAAAGCTGACCGGCGGCATGGGCGCAGGCTCCAAGCCGGATATTGGCCAGAAATCTGCCGAGGAATCCAAGGCGCTCATTTCTCAGGTGCTCGAGGGCACCGACATGGTCTTCATCACCGCCGGCATGGGCGGCGGCACCGGCACCGGCGCTGCACCCATTATCGCGCAGGTCGCGCATGACGCAGGCATTCTGACCGTCGCCGTCGTGACGAAGCCCTTCCGCTTCGAGGGTGCGAACCGCATGAAGCAGGCTGAGGCCGGCATTGCCAACCTCACCGATAAGGTCGATTCCATGATCATTATCCCGAACGACCGCCTGAAATTCGTCACCGACCAGAAGATCACCTTCGCCAACGCATTCGGCATTGCGGATGATGTTCTGAAGCAGGCCGTCAGCTCCATCTCCGAGCTCGTCGGCTACAGCGAGAATGTCATCATCAACCTCGACTTTGCCGACGTTTCCGCCATCATGCGCAACGCAGGGCAGGCCCATATGGGCGTCGGTTCCGCCACCGGCCGCGACAAGGCCGAGCAGGCTGCGCAGGCCGCCGTCTCCAGCCCGCTGCTTGAGACGTCCATCAACGGCGCGACCGGCGTTCTCATCAACATTGCCGGTTCGCACGACCTCGGCCTCGACGATGTCGAGACTGCCGCCAATATTGTTATGGAAGCTGCCAACCCCGACGCGAACATCATCTTTGGCGCCGCGTTCGACGACGAGCTTCAGGATGAAATGCGCGTGACGGTCATCGCCACCGGCTTCGCAGAGAAGCGTCAGTCGCCCGCCAAACCCATCGGCGCCTTCTCCGCCGCACAGGAAAAGGCCAGCGCCAGCAGAACTCAGGCACAGGAGGATATCGACGATATCGACGAGATCTTCAAGATCTTCAACCGCAATTAAGCAAGCAGCCCGGCGCGTTCAAACGCGCCGGGCTTTTATACGGTCTGTTTCATGCAAAGCAAATCTGCCTGACACAAAAGGAGGCGGTACCCGAAGGTACCGCCCCTTTTGCATAGGAGATAATTATTTGTCGTACATATCGACCAGCTTGAGCAGGTGCTCGTAGCGCTCCTTGGCGTTCTCCTCGTTCTTTGCGAACAGAACGGTTGCACGCTCCGGGAACTCGCGGGTCAGACGGCTGTAGCGGGCCTCGTTCATCAGGAATTCCTGATAGCCGCCGGCGGGAGCCTTGGAGTCCAGCGTGAACTTCTTCTCCGCAGCCGGGTTGAAGCGGAACATATTCCAGTAGCCGCAGTCAACAGCCTTCTTCATTTCCTTCTGGCAGTTCTGCATACCGCCCTTGATGGAGTGCATCTCGCACGGTGCATAGCCGATGATGAGGGACGGGCCGTGGTAGGCCTCGGCCTCCTGGATGGCCTTCAGCGTCTGCGCAGCGTTTGCGCCCATGGCGACCTGCGCGACGTAGACATAGCCGTAGGACATGGCGATCTCCGCCAGAGACTTGGACTTGGTCTCCTTACCGGCAGCCGCAAACTGTGCGACCTGACCGATGTTGGAAGCCTTGGAAGCCTGTCCGCCGGTGTTGGAGTAGACCTCGGTATCGAAGACGAAGATGTTGACGTCTTCACCGGAGGCGAGGACATGGTCGACGCCGCCGAAGCCGATGTCGTAAGCCCAGCCGTCGCCGCCGAAGATCCAGACGGACTTCTTGCTGAGGTAATCCTTCTTGGACAGGATGTCTGCGCCAAGTGCGCAGGCGTCGCAGTCGCAGTACTTTTCGCCCTTGGCCTTGAGCTCGGCAGCGTGCTCGGCAAACTGCGGGACCTGTGCCAGCTCGTCAACAGTTGCAACGTTCTCTTCCAGAGCCGCGACATACGCCTTGGTGGCGGCAGCGTTGGCTTCGAGATCGTTGACGGTGTCGAGGTACTTCTGTGCGGCGGCCTTGAGGTCGGCGTTCGTCCACTCGACGGCGATCAGAGCCTTGGTCTTCTCAATCAGGCTGTCACGGATGGCCTTCTGGCCGAGGTACATACCGAAGCCGTGCTCTGCGTTGTCCTCGAACAGGGAGTTGCACCATGCGGGGCCCTTGCCCTCTGCGTTTGTGCAGTACGGGTTGGTAGCGCCCGGGTTGCCCCAGATGGAGGAGCAGCCGGTGGCGTTGGAGATATACATCTTGTCGCCAAACAGCTGGGTGACGAGGCGTGCGTAGCTCGTCTCGGCGCAGCCTGCGCAGGAGCCGGAGAACTCAAGCAGCGGCTTGCGGAACTGGCTGCCCTTGACGTCGGCAGTCTGAAGCTCCTTCTTCTCGGAGACCTTGTTCACGCAGTAATCGAAAACGTCCTGCTGATCCAGCTGCGTTTCCTGCGGAACCATCTTGATGGCCTGTACCTTTTCGGGGCAGGCACCGACGCAGACGCCGCAGCCCATGCAGTCGAGCGGAGAAATGGCCATTGTGAACTGATAAACGCCCTTACCCTTGCCGGCCTTGACCGGGACGATCTTGGCGGCTGCGGGTGCGTTCTTGGCTTCCTCATCGGTCAGAGCGACCGTGCGGATGGTGGCGTGCGGGCAGACATATGCGCAGTTGCCGCACTGGATGCACTTTGCAGAATCCCATTCCGGAACGGCAACGGCAACGCCGCGCTTTTCGTAAGCGGCAGCGCCCAGCTCGAACTGGCCGTCGACATGATCGACGAACGTGGAGACGGGCAGGGAATCGCCGTCCATCTTGTCGACCGGGAAGAGGATGTTCTTGACCTGCTTGACCAGTTCAGGCTTGCCCTCGAGGTTGTGCTGGGCGACAACGTCTTCTGCGTTGGCCCAGGCAGCGGGAACGTCGATCTTCACATAGGCGGTAGCGCCGGCGTCGATGGCCCTGTGGTTCATCTCGACGACGTCCATGCCCTTCTTGGAGTAGGACTGTGTGGCCTTTTCCTTCATGTACTTGATGGCGTCCGCTTCCGGCAGGACCTTTGCCAGCGAGAAGAACGCGGACTGAAGGATGGTGTTGGTGCGCTTGCCCATGCCGATGGACTGCGCCAGATCGATGGCGTTGATGGTGTAGAGCTGAATGTTGTTCTTGGCAATGTAGCGCTTGGAAGCGGCATCCAGATGATGGGCCAGCTCTTCCGGCGTCCACTGACAGTTGATCATGAACACGCCGCCCGGCTTGACGTCACGGACAATGGGGAAGCCCTTCGTGATGTAGGACGGGTTGTGGCAGGCAACGAAGTCGGCCTTGTTGATGTAGTACGGGCTCTTGATGGGCTTGTCGCCGAAGCGCAGATGGCTGATGGTGACGCCGCCGGTCTTCTTGGAGTCGTACTGGAAGTAGGCCTGCACATACTTGTCGGTATGGTCGCCGATGATCTTGATGGAGTTCTTGTTTGCGCCGACGGTGCCGTCGCCGCCGAGGCCCCAGAACTTGCACTCGATGGTGCCTTCCGCAGCGGTGTTCGGTGCGGCATGCTCCTCGAGGGACAGGTGGGTGACATCGTCGTTGATGCCGATGGTGAAGTGGCGCTTCGGCTCTTCCTTCGCCAGCTCTTCATAGACGGCGAAGACGGATGCGGGAGGCGTATCCTTGGAACCGAGGCCGTAGCGGCCGCCGATGACCGGGATCATCCGGCCGGCGTTGGCCAGAGCGGTCACGACGTCGAGGTAGAGCGGCTCGCCCAGGGCGCCCGGCTCCTTCGTGCGGTCGAGCACGGCGATCTTCTTGCAGGTGGCCGGAATGGCCTCGAGCAGACGGTCGGCGCGGAACGGACGGTACAGGCGGACCTTCACGAGGCCGACCTTCTCACCGTGAGCGTTCATGTAGTCAATGACTTCCTCTGCGACGTCGCAGATGGAGCCCATGGCGATGATGACGCGCTCAGCGTCCGGTGCGCCATAGTAGTTGAACAGCTTGTAGTCGGTGCCGAGCTTGGCGTTGACCTTGCCCATGTACTCCTCGACGATCTCAGGCAGAGCGTCGTAGTAGCCGTTGCAGGCTTCGCGGTGCTGGAAGAACGTGTCGCCGTTCTCGTGAGAGCCGCGCATGGCGGGGCGCTCGGGGTTCAGGCAGTGGTTGCGGAAGGCAGCCACTGCGTCCATGTCACACATTTCCTTCAGGTCATCGTAGTCCCAGATGGCGATCTTCTGGATCTCATGGGACGTGCGGAAGCCGTCGAAGAAGTTGATGAACGGGACGCGGCCCTTGATGGCGGACAGGTGCGCGACAGGGGCGAGGTCCATGACTTCCTGCGGGTTGGTCTCGCAGAGCATGGCGAAGCCGGTCTGACGGCAGGCGTAAACGTCGGAATGATCGCCGAAGATGTTCAGCGCATGGGTCGCGACGGTACGCGCGGAGACATGGAAGACGGCGGGCAGCAGTTCACCGGCGATCTTATACATGTTCGGGATCATCAGCAGAAGACCCTGCGAAGCAGTATAGGTCGTCGTCAGAGCGCCGGCGGCCAGAGAGCCGTGAACGGTGCCGGAAGCGCCTGCCTCGGACTGCATCTCGACGACCTTGACGCGGTTGCCGAAGATGTTCTTACGGCCCTGCGCAGACCACTGGTCGACATAGTCGGCCATCGGGCTGGAGGGGGTGATGGGGTAGATGCCGGCTACTTCCGTAAAGGCGTAGCTGACATGGGCGGCGGCGGTGTTGCCGTCCATCGTCTTGAATTTACGTGCCAAAATAAATACCTCCTGAAAGTATTTCTTTCAAAACATCTCCATTCTAACACTAAAGTCCGGATTTGTAAATCAGAAAAACGAAAAGAACCGCGAAAATCTTGGAACTGTGCCACGTAGCGTGCGGCCATTTTCGGCATATTGCCGCGAAGAACGAAAAGATGGGGAAGCGGCTGCCTGGCGCTTCCGCAACAAAAGTGCGGGAGAATCGGAGAATCGGGATGTTCGTGTCGGATCGTGTGAGAATCAAGAAAAAGTTCGCGTAATTTAGTGTAAAAAATTGAGAAAAATTCGTTGATTTTTACACGAATGTGCGATATACTGGTCTCAGTACCCTTGAGGAGGGATGAAGCATGTATCGAAAAATCACGGGCTTTCTGGAAGCGTGGAAAGAAAACGAACACCGCAAGCCCCTTATTTTACAGGGCGCAAGACAGGTCGGAAAGACCTATTCCATTCTGGAGTTCGGGCGCACCCACTACGAAAATGTGGCATACTTCAACTTTGAAACCAATCCAAAGCTGAACGAAACCTTTGAGGAAAACATCAGCCCCGACTATCTCATACCTATTTTATCTCATATCGCAGGTCAGACCATCGTAACAGAAAAAACTCTGATAGTCTTTGACGAGGTACAGCTCTGCGAAAGGGCGTTGACTTCGCTCAAATACTTTTGCGAGAATGCTCCGGATTATCACATCATCGTCGCATGTAGCTTGCTCGGTGTTGCGGTCAACAGAGCAAAATTCTCTTTTCCCGTAGGAAAGGTCGATATGAAAACGCTTTATCCTATGGATATGGAGGAATTTATGTTGGCTCTCGGTGAGGACGATTTGGTAGAGCAGATTAAAAAGTGCTTCCAAACCGATACGCCCCTGCCGTCTGCCTTACACGATGCCGCAATGCAGCTTTATCGTCAGTATCTTGTGGTCGGCGGTATGCCGGAGTGCGTGATGCAGTTTGCCGAAACAAAGGACTATATCCTTGTCCGCCATACGCAGGACACGATACTTGCAAGCTATCTCAATGATATGAGCAAGTATAACAACTTGAATGAAATCAAGAAAACCAGACTTGCCTACG
>ERZ827528.3037-NODE-3037-length-14371-cov-3.508731_pt1 | contig 14371 bp, 7 predicted proteins | sample MGYA00519768_ERZ827528 | MGnify/ENA primary metagenome ERZ827528 (study PRJEB31778, sample SAMEA3449343) | human gut metagenome | biome: human gut; feature: human-associated habitat; material: faeces | place: United Kingdom | collected 2010/2012 ...
AGTTCTTATAGGTGTTCCAGATGATCGTCTCCGACGTCGGACGCACGATCAGTTCCTCCTCCAACTTGGCATCGGGATCGACCACGACGCCCTTGCCGTCGGGATCGTTTTTCAGGCGGTAGTGCGTCACCACGGCGCACTCCTTGGCGAAACCCTCGACATGGTGGGCCTCCTTCGAGAAGAACGACTTGGGGATGAAGAGCGGGAAATAGGCGTTCTGATGCCCCGTATCCTTGAACATCCGGTCCAGCGCGGCCTGCATCTTCTCCCAGATGGCATAGCCGTAGGGTTTGATGACCATGCACCCGCGGACGGCCGAATTCTCAGCCAGCCCGGCCTTCACGACCAGATCGTTGTACCACTGCGAGTAGTTCTCGTCGGACTTCGTAAGGTCTTTCAGTTCCTTTGCCATATCTTTTTAATTTTTTACTTTTATTTCGAGTTGCAAATATACGAAAAAATTAAAGGTCCGTCGCAACGACAGACCTTTAATTATTATGTATATGCCTTTAGAAGCGGAATCCGAGCGTCAGCGCCACGTTGTGACGGGTGATCTCGGTTTTGTAGAGACCGCTCGTGTGGATTTCATCGGGCTCAATCCCGGCCTCGTCGTACCGGTTGCCGTAGAACAGCATGTAGGGGGTCAGCTTGTTCCGTGCATAGCAGTATGCAAGGTCGATGTAGGCACGCTTGAAACTGATGCCCAGTCCGGCCGTATAATAATTCGTCTGGTAAACGACCGGAGAAGAGAGAATAATGTCCGAGTCCTTCAGCATCGAGCCGTTGTACCCGTAACCCGCACGCACCGCGAGCATCGGCAGCGGCCGGAACTCGGCACCGATCCGCAGGGTGTTCGAACCTTTGTAAAAAGTCTTGAAATTCTGCTTGAAATCATACATCGTCATGCCGGAGGGCTGCTCGGGCATCTCCTTCATCCGAATCCCGTTGTACCAGTCGCGCTCGTAGTCGACCGACAGAACGGCCACCCGTCCGAAGGTGTACGAGGCGCCGAACAGCAGCCGCGAGGGCGTCACGAAACACCACGAGTATTCGTTCTCGTCGCGCCATTCCGGGGAATATTGTTCCGACGTGTACTCATGGGGCCGGAAATCGCTTTTGTCAGCATCCGTGGGCCCCAGCGAAACTGTCGACATGGCGACCTGATAGCGGCGATTGAGGGAGTAATAGGTCGGGGAGTGGAAAGCCACGCCCAGACGAAGCCCCGCAAAGGGACGATACGTCAACCCGAGTTTGAAATTCACACCCGAACCGTCGACGATCGAGGTCTGCGTCATACCCATCGACTGCATCACATTGGAAAGCTCATTGCCGTTCACATCGACCGCAGTATCCCCGGTTCCGTAACCATATCCGTAACCGTTACCGCCTCCGTAGGAGTAGGCCTCGCCGTAATAGTACTCCTTTTTCTGGTAGATGCGCTGAATGCCCAGCGTAAACCCGAAATAGAGTTTGTTGTCTATATTCCCGCCCATCGAAATATCGAACTCGCCGGCCGATCCGGTGCTGCGCAGCGACGTACCCGCGTCGATGACCGCATTGCTGCCGATCTCGGAAGGATACCACTCCCCGTCCCCGTTCATATCGAGCAGGTAAGACTTATAGCCTGCCACGCCGTTCCAATACATCGGGTCGATATCCCAGTTGGTGAATCCGCCCTGACTGATAGCACCGCTTTGGCTGATGCCGATATTCCCGGATTCCAATTGGACGGCCAATGCATCGGCGATGGAGGAGTTGCTACCCCCGTACTGGAACGAATAGTTGTAATTATAGTCGGCCAGCCGGTTGTAGCCGATACCCAGATTGAAGCTGACCAACCGTCCGGACCCCTCGTAAACATTGAACACGGCGCCGATATTTCCCAGCGCGAAGCGGTTCCGTGAATTGCCCTGATACGGCGTCATCCCCTCGGTCGACGAGCGCGACAGGCTCAGCATCGGCGTTATCGCCACCTCGTTGTCGAGATACATGCCCAATCCGGCCGGGTTGATCGACATCGACGCCTGATCGGCGCCCAAGGAGGTGAATGCACCGCCCATACCCATCGAACGCGCGGTGCTGAAATTGAACTGCACCTGCGAAAGGGAGAACAAGTCGCCGGGGCTCATGGCATCGTTACCCAGCATCATGCCGCCGATCTCGTAGTTAAAATTACTCTGTGCTGCGGCCGGGCCCCACCCGACCAGCAGGGCGGCAGCCGCTATCCATATTTTTTTCATGGCTTCTCTTTTTACTTATACCTGATTATCCCCGGCTAACGTCCCCGCGAACTCGAACCCGTGGTTCCGCCGCCACCGCCGCGCGAACCTCCGCCACCGCCCGAAGGGGCCGAGTAGGAAGGCGACGAATAAGAGGGCGAATAGCTCGACGACGAGGACGATCCGCGGCGTCCGCTGTTCTGGCCCGTATTCGAACTGCCCGGATTGTAGGTATTGCGGTCCGAACGGGTGTTCGACGGACGATAAACGCCTGACGAAGAACTCCGGCGGTTGCCCCGGTTCCCTCCTTGGTAAACGTCCGTCTTGAAGCCGCCGTTGCTTCCGGGCCGGCGATAGGTATTCACCGAATTGCCCGAACCCGAATACGGACGGGGACGGTTCACGATCGTCGAAGGACGGTATGACCCGTGCCCTCCGCCATGCCCCGGGCCCCAACCCGGACCGGGGTGATGATGGTGTCCGCCGTGCCACCCGGGCCCCCAGCCCCATCCGGGCCGGTACCAAGGATCGTACCACGAACTATACCACGGCCCCCACGGGCTGTACCAAGGATTGTTCCACGAATTCCACCCGAAACTCCAGCCCCAACTGCCGATCGAGAAGCTGGGCCCCCACGGCCTGTTCCAGCCCCAGTACCACGGATCGCCGTAAACGACCGTACCCCACGTTCCGAACATCGACGTGACGTACTTGGGCTCGACCCATACCTGATCGCCCGAGATAACGATGTTGTAGAACGCCGGATCGTAGGCCGAAGCGTAATTGAACGCGCTGCTGTAACGCGCGTTGAGATAACTCGACGGCATTTTGTAGCTCGGCGACTCGAAGCCGCGCAGACGGCGCGCATAGGCGCTTTCGTAGTCGTCGGCCAGTACGCTCTCATAAGGATTCGCATCCGCAGCCTGATACTCGTAATAGTTATTCTCGGCAGCAGCGGCCTCGGCCTCGGCGATCCTCGCCTCCCATTCGGCCCTGCGGGCTTCGGCGGCGGCACGCTGCGCCTCGGCCTCGGCCTGCTTCTTGCGGGCGATCTGTGTCTTGTCATGCACGGCGTACAGGTCGTCGGAAGCGTACCCCGCCGAAGCATAATATGCCGACGTGCAGCCGACCATACCGGCGGACAGCAAGACGGTTCCGATTAAAATTTTCAACTTTTTCATAGCGCAGAAAGTGTTGTTTGCGTTACTCTTTATCTAAAAACGAAAACCATACCGCTTTTAGTATCATTTCATCCTTATAAACGGTCCCGCGCGGAAAATACTGCACGCGCGCAATGGGACTCTCGCCACCAAAGATAGGTATTATATCCGGAAAAACGTGAATCGGACGCCCCGGCATGGCTTTTTTTCAACCGATTGCAATTTTTTCCGCATGAAAATGTGCGAAAATAAAAAATATGTCTATATTTGCAGTCCCAAAACAACGGTTTTGGAGCCGGGAGGCCGGGGCGTGGGTCCTTCTCCCGCGACCGAAAAAGGAGAGATGCCGGAGTGGTCGATCGGGCCGCACTCGAAATGCGGTGTACGGGCAACTGTACCGGGGGTTCGAATCCCTCTCTCTCCGCAACAAAGGGTGTAAATCAAGCGATTGCGGGATTTACACTTTTTTTTGCACCCAATTTTAAAGGGTTGAAAATAAAAATTCATGCTGACTTGAAGAAGGTGAAAAAAATTTCTTTGGGTCAGCATTTTTTGCTCCCCGCCATAACAAATATTTAAGTCAATTCCGCAATGTATGTCACTGAAATTTGATACCTTTACACGCAAATCTAAGTTATATAACTTTAATGAATAATAAAAAAGCAATTAGTCTATTTTGTTCATCAGGAATAGGAGATTTGGGGCTTAAGGCAAACGGAATAGATACTGTAGTCGCTTGCGAACTTCTTCGGGAAAGAATGGGTTTATTCTTAAATAACTATCCTGAAGCCAAAGGATTCTGTGGAGATATTTGGGAACTAAAAGAGCAAATTATAGATTACTACAAATCGACATATAAAGAATCTCCGTTTATTTTAATTGCCACTCCTCCCTGTCAAGGAATGTCATCAAATGGAATGGGTACGATTCTAAACAACCTCAAAAAAGGAATTCGACCTCAATTTGATCCTCGGAATAAGTTGATAATACCAGCCGTAGAGATTGTAAAAGCGTTAAAACCCGAGTGGGTGATATTTGAAAATGTCCCCAATATGATAAACACCATTATTGAAGACGGTGAAAATGTAATCAATATCATTGAATATATAAAAAAAGAACTTTTTGACGAATATGTAGGTAAGCCAGTGGTTGTGGACGTTGCAGATTACGGAGTGCCACAACATAGAAATAGACTGATAACTATACTTACACGAAATGAAAAAGGAATAAAAGAATTTTCAGATAAAGGTCGGCTAATTCCAATGCCGACTCATTCGGAACACGGCTCCCCTTTTGTAAGCAAATGGCTTACATTAAGAGATGTCATAGGTAAACTTGCCCCAATTAGTTCGCGTGCCGGGGATAATGTCGACCCCAACAATCCTTTGCACAAAGTTCCTATTTTAGATGACGCTAAGCTGACATGGGTAAAACATACTCCTGAAAGACAAACAGCAATGAATAATCAATGTATTAATCCTTCTTGTCTATATCAAGGTAACAGATTACATGGTACGAAACACAATTCCGAAGGTGTAAATAAAGCAAACACCGATACACCTCTTTATTGTGAAAAATGTGGTTCTTTACTACCTCGTCCATATACTGTTGATAAGAAAACGGGAGAAAAACGCATAATGAAAGCTTTCACTAGTGCATATAAGAGAATGGCATGGGATGTTCCCGCCAGTACGCTAACACAAAATTTTCAATATGCCTGTTCGGATAATAAACTACACCCGACACAAGATAGAGTTTTATCTTTATATGAAGGATTAGTTATACAGACCATAGCTGATTATCCATATTCTTTTGTTATCAATGGAAAAATGGTCAATGATGGTTTAATCCGTGATACGATTGGAGAAAGTGTTCCACCAAGATTGACGGATGTTATTGTAAAGCATATAATAGAGATTTCACAGTAAACTGCTATAGTATACCATAAACAATAAGGCTGACCAAATATGGTCAGCCTCATTGAGTTTAAATAAGATTCCTGTCAACTCTATATCCTATCCATTTTTGCTTAGCCAATAAGTCAATATACAGCCTGTCGTTGATAACGGCAACCCAGTTATTGCACATTTTTTTAATTCCAACAGAGTTCATAATAGATACACTTGTAGTTCTACCTCCGCCTTCTCTTGGTTGCACGATTTTGCTCCAATCGCCAATCTCTAAGCTATCTTGGTAAAAAGCAGCAACATATGTAGGCAGGCCGTCAATAAAATCCCAAAGTACGGCAAGTAAATGATTTGTTGTTCTATGATGGGCTTTCCAATCAAAGCCATTGACAAGAGTTACCCGTTGCTCTCCAATTAGGGGTTTCGGTACTTTGTCTGCAGACGGTGTGCTTCCACAGGTTGCCTTTACTTCAATACCCCCATACTTAAACGGGCTAAAATGTTCCTTGTCAATCGGATATTTTCGTCCATCTTTTATGGAATATAATTTTTCAAAATATGCTTTTTTCTCAGGTGTATCAACTAACAGTAGATCCGGGTAGCCATCCTGATGTAAATTTGATTCTAATTTCCCATCAGACAATTTCATGACACTTCTCGCAAAATATTCTCCAATCATACCACTGAGATTGCGCATTCCAAGAGTTTCGAAAATATTAATATCAAAACGCATCGTAGTATCACTCAGTTCTCTCAGTGCATTATTGGCGAAATTCATTGCAACTGCAACTTCGGCTGGTGTAAGAACTTCAATTCCTTCATATGCTATGCTAGCATCGGGATTTAAAATATACTCTTTGTCCATAGATGATATTCTTAGAATCCAAAAGTAAAGAGAGAGGGCATGGAGTGATTATCGGCATCAAGGCCCAGCACAGCCCTCCAGACAACAACTTTTTATCCTCGCCCTCAAGTAGAAGCGTGAACACCCATTGATCTGGCTGAACTGGAGTTTATGAAGTGTTAGTTCTGATACTCAGTTGAGCAAGGATATTCAGACTTATTTCAAAACTTATTCGCCTTCTGATGTTTTAATTTAATTATCATACATCCGATTTAGCCACAAATATATAGCTTATACAAAGCTACTACAATATTTCTTATATAAAGCCATTATTTGAGAGATTTTATCGTCTCGGGAGATTGTTTTACTCTATTTAGCCAATGTATAGGAAAAACATTTGAGGATTATCTTGGTGTTGATGAGAATAATAACAAAGCTCCAGATTCTGCCGGATTTGAAGTTAAAAGCAAAAGAGCCGAGACATCATCGTACTTAACTTTATTTACCAAAAGCCCCTCTCAGCCACCTAAAGTAAATACTTATTTAAGGGATACATACGGGGAAAGCTACAAAGATAATCCAAACCTAAAGAGGTTGCACACTTCGATATTCTCCAATAAATGCAATACTTATAGAGGGATTTATGGCTTTATCATAATAAACGATAAAGTCAATAAAAGAGTGGTTATAGAAATTAAGAATCTTCAATCTAACGAAGTTGACAGGTCTGCTTACTGGACTTACGAAGAACTTGACACATGTCTAAATTCTAAACTTAAGGCTCTATTTTTTGTATATGCAGATTCAAAAATAGAAAACGGAGAAGAGTATTTTCACTATACAAAGGCGGAGATTTACTTAAAACCATCAATCAGCAAGCTATTGCAATTAATTGACGATGGCAAACTAATGATAGATATTCGCATTGGATCGTATAAAAGTGGTAAAAACAAAGGCAAGCCACATGATCATGGAACAGGTTTTAGAATAAAGCCAGCAGATTTATATTCTCTCTATGAAGAAAAAATAGAGATCCGGTAATCTTATTATATAGCCGAGAGGAGATACTGAAATCAGTACTTCCTCTTTTTTTTGCGACTTACCGCGCAAACAGCTTATTACAAATAATTTACACAGACTTTAACAACTGATTCCCTCACCATTGGTGAGCGTTTTTCATGGCATGGCATATCTGCCCGTTAAAAGTGTGTCTTTCTTCTTACGCGGATATCCCTTTCTCTTTCAGCACATCGGCGGAGAGCAGAGCAACGGGCTGCTCCGACCTCAGGGAGCTTCCGGCAGATTGAGATTTGCGAAACAATAGGCGTGTTTCTGCACGGTTCCGTCCTCCAGTTTGACCGAATAGGCGCGGCGCAGGGGTTTCCCCAGCGAGAACTCGACCGGAATCCGGAACATCCCGCCCGCATAGCAGAACGTGTGGAACTCGCCGTTCTCGCCGCAGGGGTCGACGCCCTCCGGAAGTTCCGCCACAAAGTCACGGTCGTACTCGCGGCCTACGAAACGTTCGTCGAGCAGCGCGGCATTGGTCGTCACGACGACGGTCCACAGCCCCGAGGCAAAAAACTCCTCGGCAACAGCCTTCGTGTCACACCCCCACAGCGGTTCGACGACCGTAATGCCGCAGGGAGCCAACTGGCGTTCACGATAGGTGCGCACCTCTTCGAGACAGATGTCGCCGAAGATAAAATGCCGGACCCCGAGTTTCCTGAACCGGTCGACGGCCCCGGACATGGCCGTTTCGTACTCCTCCGTCGAGCCGTTGGTGGGGAGTTCGACCACCTCCAGCGGCAGCCCGATGCTCCCGGCCTGCCGGCGCAGCAGCCAGACCGGAATGCCGTGCATCGAGGAACGGCGGGTGCCCCGGTTGACCGTCGTCAGCAGCGAAACTACCTCATAAACACCCTCCTGCAGGACGCGGTACAGGGCCAGTGCGGAGTCTTTTCCGCCGCTCCAGTTGAAAACGGCCGGGATTTTCGGATTCATAGGCAATGAGGTTTTGAAAAGACAAAAATAAGAAATAATATTGTACCATGAATAAAGGCCACCTCCACACTTACACCGGAAACGACAAGGGCAAAACCACCGCCGCTTTCGGGCTGACCGTCCGGACGCTGTGCGCAATACACGAACTGCACCCGGTGATGTTCGCCGGCACGGGCAGCGACGTGGGCAAGAGCCTGCTCGCCGCGGCCTTCTGCCGTATTCTCCGGCAGGACGGGTACGACCCCGCACCGTTCAAGGCCCAGAACATGGCCCTGAACTCCTTCGTGACGGCCGACGGCGGCGAGATGGGCCGGGCGCAGGTCGTGCAGGCCGAGGCCGCGGGCGTGGAGTGCCACACGGACATGAATCCCCTGCTGCTGAAACCCAACACCGACAAGGTCTGTCAGGTGATCCTCAACGGCCGGGCCGTCGGGAACAGCTCCGCCGCCGAATTTTTCCACGCCGGACCCGAACGGGAAGCTCTGCGGCGCGAGGTCTGTGCGGCCTACGACCGGCTGGCGGCCCGCTGCAACCCCGTCGTGCTCGAAGGCGCCGGGAGCATCAGCGAACTGAACCTGCGCGACACGGACCTCGTGAACATGCCGATGGCGGCCCACGCCGGAGCGGACGTGTTTCTGGTGGCCGACATCGACCGCGGAGGCATATTCGCCTCGGTGTATGGGACGATGCAACTGCTCGAAGAGTGGGAGCGGCGTCTGGTCAAAGGTATCTTCATCAATAAGTTCCGCGGCGACATCAGCCTTTTCGACGAGGGCCGCCGGATGTTGGAAACGCTTTGCGGCATCCCGGTGCTGGGCGTGATCCCCTACCTGCGCGACGTGCATATCGAAGCCGAAGACTCCGTGGCTCTCGACCGGCGCCATCGCCGGGCCGAACCCGGAAAGGTCAACATCGCGGTCGTACTGCTGAGCCACCTCTCGAACTTCACCGATTTCGATACGCTGGAACGCCGCCCCGGCGTCTGCCTCTACTACACCGATTCGCCCGACGCGCTCGACGAGGCCGACATCGTCTTCCTGCCCGGCTCCAAAAGCGTGATGCCCGACCTCGCGGAACTCCGCCGCAAAGGACTGGCCGACAAGATTGTCCGGCTGGCCGAAGCGGGACGCACCGTGGCGGGCATCTGCGGCGGCTACCAGATGATGGGCCGCACCATCCGCGACCCGCACCACATCGAAAGCGACACCGCGACGATGCCGGGATTGGGGCTGCTGCCCGTCGAGACCGTGCTGACCGGCGAAAAGGTTACCCGGCAAATCCGATTCACCCTCCCCGGCGACGACCGCACGGGATCGGCCTATGAGATTCACATGGGGCGCACCGCCCCGCTCCCCGGACACGCGGCGGAACCGCTCGCCGATCTCACCGACGGAACCAGCGACGGCTGCGTGGCCGGAAACTGCATGGGAACCTACCTGCACGGAATTGCCGACAACCCCCTTTTCATCGACCGCCTGCTGCGGCCCTTCGCCGACCGGCTCCCCCGGACCGAATCCGTCGATGCCCGCACCTACAAGGAACAGCAGTACGATCTGCTGGCCGACCATGTGCGCCGGAATACCGACATGGAGCAGTTTTATCGAATCATAAGCGCCTCTGAATAGATTCGCACGCCGAACTACTCCCACTGCCCCCCCCGTAAAACGCGAACGGAAAAGACCGTAAATGTCCTGAATGAGACCGTTTATCCGGGCCTGCGCGTTTGCGTAATCGCCCGATTTTTAGTAATTTGCGGCCGGATAAATTCGTCCCTTCGCGCCCTGCGAGCCAATAAACAATTAGATTTCAATGGCTTGCCTTTTGCAGCGGACGAAGCTGTCCGTTTTGCAAATGCTCAAAAAGATCGTAAAATATACACTCCGGACACTGCTCGTCGTCCTGCTGCTGGTGTTGCTGATCCCCGCGCTGCTCTACATCCCGGCCGTGCAGGATTTCATCCGCGGCAAGGCGGTCGGCTATGCCTCCGAAGCACTCGGCATGGAGCTCTCGGTCGGCCGCATCCGCCTCGCCTTTCCGCTCCGCCTGACGGTCGAGGAGACGCTGCTGGTCGACCGGGCCGACACGCTCGTCGACTGCGGCAAACTGTCGGTGGACGTAGCCCTGTGGCCCCTGATCCGGAAAGAGGTCGTCGTCCGCAGTTTCGAGCTGGACCGGGTCGCGGCCCACTACAGGGACTCCACGGGAGGTCTGGATATGCGCATCGCCGCCGGACAACTGGCGCTCGAAGAGGCCCGGGCCGACCTGCGGGCCCAGACGGCCGGCATCGCCCGGATCGCACTTTCCGACGGCGACATCTTCCTCGACCTCGCGGAATCGGCCCCTGCGGAGAAAGCCGACAGCACCGCTCCGTCGGCGTGGTCGTTCGACATCCGGCAAATATCGATCGGGAACACCGCCTTCGGGATGCGGACCGCACCCGCGGCGACCGAACTCTCCGTGCGCCTCGCCGACGGAGAGATCGAGGCGTGCCGCGTCGGTCTGGGCAGCCAGCAGGTCGACGTGAAGAGCGTCCTGCTGGACCGGGGCGCCTACTCCTACCTGACCGCCCCGAACAGCCCCGAACAGGAACCGGCAGCCGAACCCGCATCCCCCGACGATGCGACGCCCTCCCTGCCGTGGACCGTGCGGGTGGGCAGCGTCGCGCTGACGGATAACCGAGCCGAATACGGCACGCTGGACCACCGCCCCGCCGCGGGATTCGACCCGGCTTTCATCGCCCTTTCGGCCCTCGATCTTACGATCGATTCGGTCTACAACCGGGGCGCCGACATCGCCCTGCAAATCCGCCGACTGGCGTTCACCGAACGCAGCGGCCTCGCCGTGCGTAACGCAAGCGGGCGGTTCGAAATGGACTCCACGGGCATCGCGCTCTCCGGATTCGAACTCGAAACACGTTATTCCCAACTCCGGGCCGAGCTGTCGGCCGGCCCCGGCATCCTGCACACGGAGCCCGCCACACCCCTCTCGGCAGACCTCTCTGCAACGGTGAACACGCAAGAGATCGCCGCCCTCTACCCGACGGCAATCCCACCGGCGCTGAACGACCGCACGGTCCGGATGAAACTGACCGCAGCGGGGACCTTGACCGACATCGGCCGGATCGGGCTCGACGTCTCGTCGCCCGGACACCTCGACTTCACCGCCGACGGCCGGGCGCAGAACCTGCTCGACCCCGAACTGTTGAACGTCTCGGCCCGCTTCGAAGGCGATTTCCGCGACATGAATTTCCTCGTGGAGCTGCTGCCCGATTCGGCCCTGCGCCGCCGCGTGGCCATCCCCGACCAGATCGGGCTCCACGGCTCGGCCGCAACCGACCGGGGCGCACTCTCGGTCGCCTCGACGCTCGCCGTCGATGCCGGACGAATTATCCTCAACGGCCGTCTCGATCCCCGAAAGGAGAGCTACGACGCCGAACTCCGGTGCGACAGCTTCCCGGTCAACCGGTTCCTGCCCGCGGACTCGCTGGGGATGCTCGCCCTCTCGCTGACGGCCCGGGGCGCCGGATTCGACCCGTTCCAGACGCAGACCCGGACAAGCCTCCGGGCGCAGATCGACCATGCGGAGTACCGCGGCTACGACTTCGGCGGCATCGGGCTGGAAGCCGACCTCGAAGAACACCGCCTTTCGGGAAAACTCTCCGACCGGAACGAAGCCCTGCGGCTGTCGCTGCTGCTCTCCGGCATACTGACCGAGGAGCAACAGCAGGTGCGCATCGCGGGCAAAGTCGCCGATTTCGACCTCGCGCAGATGGGATTCACCCCGGAGCGGATCGGCGGATCGTTCCTGCTCGACGCCTCGGCCTCGGCCACCCGCCGGGGCAGCTATGCCGCCCGCATCGGACTGGACAGCATCGAAATCCGGAACGGCTACCGCACCGACCGCATCCGTCCCACGAGCGTCGCGTTCGCATCCGACACGGCCTCGACCCGCGCCGAGATATCGTCCGGCGACCTGTCGCTGCGGTTCTCCTCCCGCAGTCCGCTAGATTCGCTGATCGCGGCCCTGACCCGGAGCGCCGACACGCTGGCACGGCAGATACGCCTCCAAAGCGTCGATATGGAGCAACTGCAACCCGTGCTTCCCGATTTCGACCTGCAGGCCACGGCCGGGCGGAACAACATCCTGAACAACCTGCTGAGAAGCCGGAAAGCCTCGTTCGACGCGCTGGAAATCCGGGGCGGCAACCACGATTCGCAGCCCGTCTCGCTCCGGATGCGCGTCGAAGGACTCGCCTCGGGCGGCATCGTGCTCGACACCGTGAAGCTCGGCATCGCGCAGGAGGCCAGACAACTGGCCTATTACCTCCGCGTGGCGAACACCCCCGGCAACCTCGACCATGTGGCTCAGGCCGCCGTGTACGGCAGTCTCGCGGGCAACACGGGACAACTGAACCTCTGGCAGAAAGACCGGTCGGGCCGCGAGGGATTCCGCTTCGGATTCGACGTGGCATGGACCGACAGCCTGATTCGCGCGAGCGTCACGCCCCGCAATCCGCTGTTCGGCTTCGAACCTTGGGAGGTCAACCCCGGCAACTACCTCGTCTACCGCTTCGACAAGCGTGTCGAAGCCGACCTCGATATGACCCACGGCACCCAGCGGTTCGCACTCCGGAGCGTTACGGCCCCCGGTTCGCCCGACGGCATCCGCCTCGACATCGCCGGACTGAACATCGGCTCGATGCTGGAACTGCTCCCCTCGGCGCCGCCCGTCGACGGCGTGCTGGGCGCGGACGTGACGCTGAACCTCGCGCCCGACAGCCTGTGTCTCCGGGGCGACGTCTCGGTGGCAGAACTCTCCTATGCCAAACAACGCTTCGGAAATATCGACTTCGGGCTCTTCTACGGCCAAGGCCGGGGACACCGGGCCGACGCCCGGCTCACGCTCGACGGCACCGAGGTGCTGGCCGCCGGGGGCGACTACCGCGCCGACCGCGAAAGCCCGCTCGACCTGACGGTCACGGTCCCGGGGCTTCCCCTGCAACCGGTCAACATCTTCCTGCCCGCAGACATGCTCCGCCTTTCGGGCGACCTCCAAGCCAAAGTACATGCGCAGGGCACCCCCGACCGCCTGAATCTCAACGGCGGCGTGCGCTTCGCCGGGACCGAGGTCCGCGTGCCGATGATCGGCACCTCGTTCCGGCTTTCGTCCGACACCATCCGCATCGCCGACAGCCGCGTCCGGTTCGACAGCTATGCCGTCACGGCCCCGAACAAAAATCCGCTGACGATCCGGGGCAGCGTCGACCTCTCGGACTTCGCCCGGATGAAGGCCGACCTCGCACTGCGGGCCTCCGACTTCCAGTTCGTGAACGTCGCCCGCAAGGAGAAAGCCCCGGTCTACGGCAAGGCCTACCTCGACCTCGACGCCACGGCCCGGGGGCCGCTCGACGAACTCGTCGTCCGCGGCAGCCTCGCGCTGCTGGGCGGCACGGACATCAGCTACGTCATGCAGGATTCGCCGATGGACGTGAAGGAGCGCCCGCAGAACGTCGTGACGTTCGTCTCGTTCCGCGACCTCGACGCGCAGGAGCCCCTCGAAGCGGCCCCGGCGGTCAAGATCGGCGGCATGGACGTGCTGATGAACGTCGACATCAACAGCGACGTGAAAGCCGGCGTGGACCTCTCGGCCAACGGCGAAAACCGCATCGACCTGCAGGGCGGCGGCAACCTGACCTACACGATGAACCCGCTGGGCGACGTGAGCCTCTCGGGAAAATACGTCCTCTCGGGCGGCACCGTGCGCTACAACCCGCCGGTCATCTCCCAGAAAATCTTCCGCATCACGCCCGACGGCTATGTCGAATGGGTGGGCAACATCGCCGACCCGGCCTTCAACATCACGGCCGTCGAGACCGTCCGGGCCAACGTCTCCTCGGACGATCAGGACGCGCGGCCGGTGAACTTCAATATCTCGATCAACATCCGCAACACGCTCAACGACCTCGAGGTGAGCTTCGACCTCTCGGCCCCCGAAGACCTCACGCTGCAAAACGAGCTGAACTCGCTCACGGCCGAACAGCGGGCCACGCAGGCGATGAACCTGCTGATCTACAACACCTACACGGGTCCCGGATCGACGGGCAAAGCCTCCTCCGAGAATCCGCTCAACTCGTTCATCCAGAAGGAGCTCAACCAGTGGGCGCAGAACAACCTGAAGGGCGTCGACCTCTCGTTCGGCATCAACTCCTACGGCGAGGACGACCCCAACGGCCAGCGC
>ERZ827528.3043-NODE-3043-length-14357-cov-7.441337_pt1 | contig 14357 bp, 11 predicted proteins | sample MGYA00519768_ERZ827528 | MGnify/ENA primary metagenome ERZ827528 (study PRJEB31778, sample SAMEA3449343) | human gut metagenome | biome: human gut; feature: human-associated habitat; material: faeces | place: United Kingdom | collected 2010/2012 ...
TCTCGACCACCTTCACCCTCCCGGCGAAATTCTACATCGACCTCTCCTACCGCTACCAGAGCCGGCTGGATCTGGGCAACTGCTGGGTGGAGCCCGACCACCGGTTGCAGGCGGGGATCAAGAAACGCTTCGGCGACCGTTTCACCGCCTCGTTCTCGGTGGAGAACCTGCTGGACCAAGGACAGTTGATCGGTGCGCGCGGCGACGGGTTCGTCCGCACGGTGAAGGCCAAACAGACATGGAGCAACCGCTCCTACCGCATCGGGGTGACCTACAACTTCAAGTCGGGAAAAGCCTTCAAGCGCAAGGCCGTCGAGGCGGGATCGGCCGACGAGAAGAGCCGGCTGTAAGCAAGATACAAGGCGAAATTCCGGTCATGTCCCCCAAGTGCGGGGATCAGACCAACAGGGCCAGCCAGACGACCGCCGTAAGGTATACGAGTGTCGACACAACGCAGACGAACGTCCGGATGTTATAACGCACGAGTTTTCCCATCGAACGGTAGATCCAAAGCCCGGCCAGTATCGTCAGGACCGCCGCCAAATACGGGAGCAGGAAGACGACGATGCTGAAAATGCCCATAAGCACATAGTACAGGACCGCCGCAATCGCCAGCGGAGCCAGAAGCAGATTGGTTACGATAGGAACCAGAATGGAACCGTAGGCCGTATCCACGACATCGTGATGCGGCGTGGCCTCTCCCGTCTGCTTGTTTACCAGATAGGGTTTAACTTCGAACCAACTCCAATGGGGCAGGTACAAAAACCACGATACGATGAACAACAGACCAGCAAACGGCGAAGAAAACATATTCCAGTTGACGAGGCTCATCCAATCGAAGTCGCTCGTAATATAGCGGTAGCCGAGATAGACCGAAGCAACCACCGAAACGATCAAACAAGCGAGGCGGAGCATGCGATAGTTCGCATCCCGCGCCGGAGACTCTTCAGCCGGTTTGCGGATATAGGCGCGAAACCGTTCACCCCAGCCGGCATGGATTTTACCGGTTTTGTCGACGCGGTGTTTTTTGGCCAGCAAAGCCATCTGCTCTTTGCACTTTTCATGGCCTGCATCGGCCCCTTTGCCGAAACAGGCATAAGCCTCGGTCGTCGAACGGTACTTCGGATCGCCATAGGTACAGGTGATTCCGAGCCAATACCACAATTCCGACTGCCACTCCACGGAATACTCGTCAATATGCGATTCCGCCTCTTTGAGCCCTTCATATCGGACGACGGAAGGATCCACGCACAGAGCCAGATATTCGGGATTGGGTTTTCCGTAGATTCCGCGCAGCAAATAGCGCAGAGGGCTGTCCAACCGGACCAGACGGTCGTACTGCCTTCGCAAGTCGGCCACCACTTCGTCCAAAGCATGCGGCGAATTCGCAAAAGGAGAAAGGCACGGTGAAAATTCATTGTACAACCGCAACGCATAACGCATGATTTCGTCCGGATCGGTGCAACTGTCATCCGGACACGTCTCGGCGACGGCATTCAGCGCGTCGAACAACGTCGTCTGGTAAGCTGTCAGGTTAGCAGGATAGGTGTACTTCATAAATCGGTTTTTAGGTGGGTTGACAACAGGAATTATCTGCTTTCGTTGCGGCGGATGCGCGGGAGCGGCAGGCGGTGAGCCCAGCGCACGGCCCAGCGCGGCAGGCGCGGACGGGCCATCCACCGGGCCAGGTGCGTGACGGAGGTGGGGATGCGGATCGATTTGCCGGCGATGATGAGCGTCACGGCGACGAGGATCAGCAAAACGCCGGTTCCGATGCGCAGCGTGAACCGCTCGCCGAAGACCGCGACGCCGAAAAACAACGCCGTGACGGGTTCCAGCGCCCCGAGGATCGCCGTGGGCGTGGAGCCGATGCGGCGGATGGCCCCGGCCATCGCGACCAGCGAAACGATCGTCGGGAAAAGCGCCAGCGCAACGGCGTTGACCCACATCAGAGGCGAAGGGACGGGTTGCAGATCGGCACAGCCCCGCAGCCGAACGACATAGACCAGCGAGCCGAAAACCAGACAGTAGAAGGTGAGTTTCTCGGTCGGAAGGTCCTTGAGCGACGAGCGGTTGACGGCGACGATCCAGACCGCATAGGAGAGCGCCGAAAGGAAGACCAGCACGACGCCCGCGAGGTTGAGCGTCGCGCCGTCGCCCCCTTTGTAGAGCAGCGAGATGCCCCCGCACGCCAGGGCGATCGAGACGACCGTGGCGGCGGTGACCCGCTCGCGGAAACCCACGGCCATGATGACCGCGACCATCACCGGATAGACGAACAGGATCGTCGAGGCGATGCCGGCGTCCATGAGGTTGTAACTCTCGAAAAGCAGCAGCGACGAGACGGAGAAGAGCACGCCCATAGCCGCAAGCGGCAGGACGTCGCGCCGCCGCAGGGCGAACGACTGCCGCCGGAACAGCATCAGCGCACCCAGCATCACCACAGCCAGCACATAGCGGTAGAACAGCACGGAATCCACTCCCAGGCCCGCGCCGTAAAGCGGCAGCGCAAAGAGCGGATTCAGTCCGTAGCTGGCCGCGGCTATGGCTCCCAGCACATAACCGCGGGAATGTTCCGAGATCATTTAGAAGGTGACCTGCGGAGCGGCCGCGGCCCCTTCGGCCGACTCGAAATAGGGCTTCTGGCCGAAGCCGAACATCCGCGCGACGAGGTTGGCCGGGAAGCGGCGCACCGAAACGTTGTACTGCTGCGCCGCGGCGTTGAAGTCCTTGCGGGCGACGGCGATGCGGTTCTCGGTCCCTTCGAGCTGGGCCTGCAATTCGAGGAAATTCTGGTTGGCCTTCAGGTCGGGATAGCTCTCCGACACGGCGATCAGGCGGCCCAGCGCGGAGCGCACTTCGGCCTGCGCCCGCTGGAACTGTGCGAGCCGCTCGGGCGTCAGGTCGTCGGCCGAAAGGTTGATCGACGTGGCCCGGGCGCGCGCCTCGGTAACCTCGTTCAGGGTCTGCGTCTCGTGGGCCGCGTAGCCCTTCACGGTGTTGACCAGATTGGGAATCAGGTCCGCACGCCGCTGGTACTGCGTCTCGACGTTGGACCAGGCGCTTTTAAGCCCCTCCTCCCTGTTCACAAAACCGTTATAGGTCGCATAAAAGAAGATCGCCACCACGGCGACTACGCCGATCCAAATCCATTTTTTCATAACAGAAGCTATTTATATATTTAAACTCATTTCGCATCAAACCGCCGCAGTCGCAGCCTCCGGCGCCGTTTACAAGCCAGACCCCGTCCCAAACCCTTCCTTCAGGGGAAGGGCTTGTCGCGACGCAACCGAATTGCAGACGCTTTTCAGCCCAACATGCAACGCCCCGGAACTCTGCACCTTAAACTACCAGCGCGAACCGGCTCCGCCGCCGCCGAAGGAGCCTCCTCCGAAGCCGCCGCCCATGCCGCGTCCGAAGCCGCCGCCGATGATCGTGCCGCCCCCGGCCCCGCCGCAGAAATTGTCGTCGCGCAGGTTGCGCGAACGCCGCTTCACGACCGCACCGCAGTTCGGGCAGACATACGTATATTCGACCAGCCGGTAGTTCCGCGTGACGCTCAACACCTGCTGCGACTGCTGTTTCAGCGTCAGCTTACGGCACTTCGGACAACGGCGGGAGAAATAGTAGTTCGCCAGCACCATGCCCAGCGGGAAGATCACGAAGCCGAAGACGATCGTGAAGATCATCCATGCCGGAAGGTCCTCGTCGGCGTCGCCGCCCAGATCGACCTCGCCGCCTTCGAGGATCGTGGCCGCAGCCCCCACCCCGGCGACCATGCCCGCGCTGTAATCCCCCTCGCGGAAGGCCGGAAGCATATAGTTGAGCTGAATGCGTATGCAGAGCGCGTCGGGAAGGATGCCTTCGAGGCCGCCGCCCGTGACGAAGCGTATCTCGCGCAGGTCCTTCACCAGCAGGATGCCCAGTCCGTTATTGCTTTTGGCCGAGCCTACGCCCCAGCTGCGGAACAGATCGACGGCGAACGAGAACGTATCGCCGCCCGCGATGTCGTCGACGGCGACGACGGCGACCTGCGCGAGGCCCCGCTCACGCAGCGAGGCGCAGACGGAGTCGATATGCGCCACGGCGGCAGGCGACAGGATACCGTCGGGATCGGAGACATAGCGCCGCCGGTCCATACGCTGAACATTGGGAATCTCGTCCGCGCGGTAGGTTCCCGCAAGGGCGGGCAGCGCACAGGCGAGCAGCAGGCAAAGGATCGCAATGTTTCTCATGCGGCAAAGATAAAGAAAATGAAGAATTAAAAATGAAAAATGCAAAATTATAACGCAGGCTGCATCACAACGGCCCGAACAGTCGGGCTGCAAAGAGCATTACAACAGCCAATCATTCGCAAATAATAATTTTTAATTCTTAATTCTCAATTTTTAATTACACAATATCCGGTAGCTCCACGGGGCCATATCCTCCTCGACGCGGCCGCGAAGCTCGTAAGGCTCGCCCGTCATGGCGTCGGTGTACATCCCGGCGTAGATGCCCGTATAGTAATCGGCATGGATGGCGTAGGGCGAGAGGTTCATCACCGCAACGACGCGGTTGTCAGCCGTCTCGCGGACCAGCGTCATCAGGCAGTCCTCGGCGTTGTTGCGGATCTCGGTCATCGCGCCGCCCCGCTCCCCCGCCGCCAGGGCCGGGTTGTCGTGGCGCAACGCCGTGAGGCGGCGGTAGAACCCGGTGAAAGCGTTGGCCTCGTAACGGGGAATCGGATCGCGGTCGAAGAAGGCGAACGAATGGTCGTAGCCGATCTCCTGCCCGGTGTAGATCAGCGGCAGGCCGCGCGGCACGACGAACGTGAAGACCGCCATGATCTCGCGCGCATCGCCCAATCTGGAAAATTCGGAGCCGTTCCACGAATTCTCGTCATGGTTCGACGTGAACGCCAGCCGCATGGCCGAGTCGGGATAGTCGTCGCGGTCGGCGTAGATGTAGTCGCGCAGGGCCGTGACGCGGGTGCGCTGCCGGGCCACGTCGTTCATCAGGTGGTGCATCCGCCAGGCGTAGCAGGCGTCGAAAGCCCCCTCCTCGAAAAGATTCCGCTCCTCGGCCTCGGCCAGCATGAACAGATCGGGCTTCACACGCCGCAGGCGCAGCGAGGTCTCGTTCCAGAACTCGATGGGAACCAGCATCGCCATGTCGCAGCGGAATCCGTCGACGTCGTGCTGCGTGAGCCAGAACTCCATGGCGTCGGCCTGCGCGCGCCACACGTCGCGGTCGGCGTAGTTGAGTTTGGCGGTGTCGGACCAGTCCCACGGCACGGCGGGACGGCCCGCGGCGTCGCGTTCGTACCACGAGGCGGGCTTTTCGGCGATCCACCGCGCGTCGCGCGCCGTGTGGTTGGCCACCCAGTCGAGCAGGACCCGCATGCCGAGGCGGTGGGCCTCGGCGACGAAGGCGTCGAAGTCAGTCATCGTGCCCAGCTCGGGGTTCACGGCGCAGTAGTCGCGGATCGAATAGTAGGAGCCGAGCGAGCCTTTGCGCCCGGCCTCCCCGATCGGATAGACCGGCATGAGCCACACGGCGTCGACGCCGAGGTCTTTGAGGAAAGGCAGTTTTGAAGTTGCCGCGCGCAGCGTGCCTTCGGGCGTGAGCTGGCGCACGTTCATTTCATACAGGACAGCCTGCGGCCAAAAACAATTCATAATTCACAATTCATAATTACCTTGTCCGCGATCAGCCGGCGCACGCCGCGGATTTCAAGTTCGACGGGGGCACCTTCGTTCGCCACCTCGACCGCATTGCGGGTGATCCGGACCGTCAGGACCCGGTCCCGGAAATTGACCTTGAACGAGAGGGACTCCCACGCGGCCGGCAGCTGCGGGTCGAACGACAGCACGCCGTCGCGGACGCGCATGCCCCCGAAACCCTCGACCACCGAGAGCCACGAACCCGCCATCGAAGTGACATGGCAGCCCTCGCGGACCTCGCGGTTGTAGTCGTCGAGGTCCAGGCGCGCCGTGCGCAGGTAGAGTTCGTAGGCCTTGTCCAGATCGCCGATACGCGCGGCGAGGATGGCGTGGACGCAGGGCGAGAGCGACGATTCGTGGACCGTGCGCGCCTCGTAGAAGCGGAAATTGCGGCGGACGGTGTCGAGGTCGAAATCGTCGCCGAAGAAATAAAGCCCCTGCAACACGTCGGCCTGCTTGATCAGGCACGAGCGCAGGATGCGGTCCCACGACCAGCGCTGGTTGATGGGGCGATCCGCAGGGTCAAGGTCTTTGGCCAACGTCTGCTCCTTGTCCAGATAGCCGTCCTGCTGGAGGAAGATGCCCAGTTCGCGGTCCTCGCCGAAGTACATGCCGTCGGCGATTTCGAGCCACCGCTTCGTCTCGGCCGTCTCGTCGAAACGTCGCTTCGCGCAGATGCGCGCGTAGTCCGCAGGCCGGTTTTCACGCACCCACGCCGCCGACTCGGCGGCATAGCGCATCGACCAGCAGGCGATGTAGGAGGTATACCAGTTGTTGTCGACGTTGTTCTCGTACTCGTTGGGACCCGTGACGCCCAGCATGACATATTTTTGCCGCGCCCCGGACCACGTGATGCGCTGCGCCCAAAAGCGCGCCACGGACAGCAGCACCTCCAGCCCGCAGTCGGCCAAATACGCCGTGTCGCCGGTATAGCGGATGTAGTTGAAAATCGCGTAGGCGACGGCGCCGTTGCGGTGGATCTCCTCGAAGGTGATCTCCCACTCGTTGTGGCACTCCTCGCCGTTGACGGTGACCATCGGGTAGAGCGCCGCACCGTCGCGGAAGCCCAGTTTCGCGGCGTTTTCGATGGCCTTGTCGAGCTGATTGTAGCGGTAGACGAGCAGTTCGCGGGCGACGGCCCGCCCGGCGGTGGCCAGGTAGAACGGCAGGCAGTAGGCCTCGGTGTCCCAGTAGGTCACGCCGCCGTATTTCTCGCCCGTGAAGCCCTTCGGACCGATATTCAGACGGGTGTCCACCCCGGTATAGGTTTGCAGCAACATGAAGATGCAGAAGCGGATGCCCTGCTGCGCCCGGGCGTCGCCCCCGATTTCGATGTCGCAGCCGTGCCAGCGGGCGGCCCAGGCGGCTGTCTGCTCTTCGAGCAGGGCCTCGAAGCCCGCCTCCTGTCCCGAAGCCGCCGCGGCGCGCGCCGCGGCGATAAGGTCCGCCGGAGCGTGGTTGAGCGACGAGCAGATGCCCGCATATTTATATAAGACGGCGGCGCAGCCCTTTTCACGGCTGACCGCCGCGGTGGCCCGGACCTTCTCGGGGCGGGTTTCGCAATGCCACTCGGCGCCGTCCAGCTCGACGGCCTGCGCCCAGGCCGCCTCGAAACCGCTCTTTTTGGTACGGCTCTGCGTGGCGTCGGCCTCGGTCGAGACCTCCTCCCAGAACTTTTCGTCGTAGTTGGCGTCGGCATTGCGCACGTCAGCGTCGACATGGGGCGAGAAGGTGATCCGGGCCGCCCGGTTGAGCGGCGTGACGGCGTATTTCACGACGCCCAGTTCGCGGCACGCCAGCGAGAGGAAACGAACCGTCTCGACGGCCACCTCGACGCCGTTTTTCAGCACGACCCTCATGCGGCGCGTCAGCACCGAGCGGCGCATGTCCGTCTCGCGGTAAAAGCTCTTCACCTCCGCGACGGTCGCCAGGTCGAGCGGCTCGCCGTCGACCGCGACATCGACCCCGATCCAGAACGCGGCGTTCGGGACCTTGGCGAAATACTCCGGGTAGCCGTTCTTCCACCACCCCACGCGGGTCTTGTCGGGATAATAGACCCCGCCGATATAATTGCCCTGAAGCGTCTCGCCCGAGTAACGCTCCTCGAAATTGGCCCGGCCGCCCATCACGCCGTTGCCCAGCGCGAAGAGCGACTCGGAAGAGAGCGCCCGCGAAGGGTCGAAGCGATCCTCGACGAGGCGCCAGGGATCGGTTTTTACATATCCGTCGTTCATAATCTATACTCTTTATCGCTCGTTTCACCGCCCCGGCCGCAGCCTTCCGCGGCGTTGCGCCGGGGTTGCAATCAGTCCCGGTCGATCTTCATCGCCAATTGTTCAAACGTAAACCCCGCGAAGGTTTCCAGCCGCATCGTGGCGGCCGAAAGCGACGCACCGCCCCCGACGCCCACCGAACGCATGCCCGCACGCGAAGCAGCCTCGATACCCGCGGCGGCGTCCTCGAAGACCACGCACACGGAAGGCGCGGCGTCCACGGCGGCGGCACCCTTCAGGAAAACCTCGGGATCGGGTTTGGCCCGCGAAACCTCGTTGCCGTCGACCACGGCGTCGAACAGCGGCCGAAGGCCGCACCGGTCGAGGATCGTCCCCGCGTTCTTCGACGCCGAACCGAGCACCGTCCGCACGCCGCGGCTGCGCACGTCGTGCAAAAACGCCGCCGCGCCCGGAAGCACCTCGGCGGGTGTCATTTGCGAAACGAAACGCAGGTAACGCGCATTCTTTTCGGCGGCGAGACGCTCCCTCTCGGCGGCGGAAAAACGCCCCTCAAGTCCTCCGGCGCGCAGGACGATCTCCAGCGACGCCATGCGGCTCACACCCTTGGTCGCTTCGCCCTGCACGGGCGTGAATTCAAAGCCCAGTTCACGAGCCAGCGCGGCCCACGCCAGATAGTGGTAGCGGGCCGTATCGACGACAACTCCGTCCAAATCGAATATGCAGCAGTCTATCATTTTTTGAATTTCGGATACCAAAGATACGATTTTTTTGCAAAAAAAACACGTATCCGGCAACGCATTACCTACATACTTGTAAAATATCACCTTCGAAAAGCGGCTGTTTTTCAGAATTAATTTATATCTTTGCGCACGTAATTACAATCAACGCCTTATTAAAAATGAAGCAACTCTGCCTTCTCATCGGGACAGCGGTCCTCGGCATACTGCTCGTTTCGTGCTCCGCACAGAAGCGTGTATGGTACCTGCAGGACGCCCAGCCCTTCACACCCGAACAAATCGCCGAAAACGGACAGATCCGCATCAAGCCGCTCGACCGGCTGACGATCGTCGTCAACAGCAAGGACCCCGAACTGGCAGTGCCGTTCAACTCGGCGACCTCCTACAATTCGCTCACGGGAACCAACGTCTCCAGCGCGGCAAACTCGCAGGCGCTCCAGATGCGCACCGTCGACGAGAACGGCATGCTCGAAATGCCCGTGATCGGCAAGATCGAATGCAAGGGCAAGACCCGCAGCGAACTGGCCCAGGCCATCGCCAAGAAGATCATCGACGGCGGATATATCAACGACCCCACGGTCAACGTACAGTTCGCCGACATGAAGATTTCGGTCATCGGCGAAGTGGCCCGCCCCGGATTCTACGATGTCACACGCGACAAGGTTTCGATTTTCGACGCTCTGGCGATGGCCGGCGACATGACCGTATACGGCGTGCGTTCGGAGGTGGCCGTGACGCGCGAGGTGGACGGCGTGCGCACGATCGAATACCTCGACCTCACATCGACCGACATCTTCAACTCCCCGGCTTTCTACCTCCAGCAGAACGACGTGGTATACGTGAAACCCAACAAGTACAAGGCGCAGACGGGCGAGATCAGCCAGAACCGCAATTTCTACCTTTCGCTGGTGGGAACGGCGATTTCGGTGGCGACACTCATCGTAACCCTCACCAAATAGCAAGGCTCCATGGCAGAACAACAGATCAATTCACAGATACAGACCAACAACGAAGAACTGACGAACACGATCACCCTGCACGACATCATCCGCATGGTGATCGCCAACTGGTATTGGTTCGTGCTTTCGACCGTATGCTGTCTCTGCGCGGCCTACTACTATCTGGCCAGCACCCCGAAGATTTACAGCCGCACGGCGACCATTCTGGTCAAGGACAGCCGCAAGGGCGGAGACGTGGACCTCACGGCATTCAGCGATCTGGCGGGATTCCAGAACCGCCGCAACGTCGACAACGAAGTATTCATCCTCCAGTCGCGGCGTCTGATGACCAACGTGGTCAAGCAGCTCAACCTGACGGTCAACTACTCGGTGAGCGAACGGCTCCGCCGGCGCGACCTCTACGGTCAGGCCCCGATCGACGTGAAGTTCATCAACGACAACGACAACCAGTCGCTCGCAATGGAGATCACGCCGATCGACGACGACAAAATCCGGTTGAGCGGATTCGAAGACCAGTTCGTCACCAAGCACGAGAGCCGCAGCGTCATCACGGCGGCTTACGGCGACACGATCCCGACTCCCGTGGGCCAGGTCGTGGTGCAGAAGTCGCTCTACATGGCCCCCGACTACATCGGGGTTCCGATCCGCGTGACCAAGAGTTCGCTGGGACGGACCACCAACGCCTACCGCGCAGCCGTGAAAAGCGACGTGGCCAACAAGCAGGCTTCGGTGGTGACCATCTCGATGAACAACACCGTCCCCCGGCGCGCCGAAGACGTGATCAACACGCTGATCGAGGCCTACAACGAAGACGCCATCGAGGACAAGCGCCGCGTGTCGGTCGCTACGGGTAAGTTCATCAAGGCCCGTCTGGACGTTATCGGACGCGAGCTGGGCGACGTGGACCGCAATATCGAGGACATCAAGAAGGACAACCGGATGGTGGACATCACCTCGGAGGCCGCGCGCAGCGTGTCGGAAAGTTCGCGCTACAAGACGGAAGGTCTTTCGCTCGAAAACCAGATCAACGTGGCGGAGTACATCCGCACCTACCTGAACGATCCGAAAAACGTCGGTGAACTGATTCCGGCGATGGCGGCCGCAGGAACCAACACGGCCATTGCCAAGCAAATCGAAGATTACAACTCGGCGATCCTGCGCCGCGAGAAACTGCTGGAGAACAGTTCGGAGCGCAGCCCCGTCATTCAGGACCTCGACAACCTGCTGGCCGCCGTGCGGCGTTCGATCATCTCGTCGCTCGACTCCAACATCTCGACGCTCGAAATCCAGCGCGACGCCATGCGCAAGGAGGAGACGCAGGCCAACATCCGCATCTCGACCATGCCTTCGCAGGAGAAGGTCATCCTGGGCATCACGCGCCAGCAGAAGATCAAGGAAGAACTGTTCCTCTACCTGCTGAACAAGCAGGAGGAGAACCAGCTCAACTACGCCGTGGCAGAGAGCAACTCGCGGTCGATCGACTACGCCTACGGCAGCAACGCTCCCGTATCGCCCCGACCGATGATGATTCTGGGCATCGCCCTGATCGTGGGTCTGGCCATTCCCTTCGGCCTGCTCTACCTGATCGGCATGCTCGACACGACCATCCGCGGTCGCAAGGACATCGAGGACAACGTCAACGCCCCGTTCCTGGGCGACATCCCCTACCACGAGGGCGGCGGCAAGGCCGGGATCGTGGTGCGCGAAACGGGCCGCGACGCCCTGTCGGAGGCTTTCCGCATTCTGCGCTCGAACATGACGTTTATGAGCGTCTCGGCCGGAACCGACATCCGCACCATTCTCTTCACCTCGTCGGACCCGCACGCAGGCAAGACCTTCGTGGCGACGAATCTGGCCATGACCCTCGCCATGGCCGGCAAGCGCGTGCTGCTGGTCGACCTCGACCTGCGCCGCCATGCCCTGTCGTCCCAGCTGGGCCACAGCAACAGCAAAACCGGCATCACGAGCTATCTCGCAGGAACGGTTTCCGATGTGGAGAGCATGATCCAGAACTCCGGATTCCACCAGAATCTCGACGTGATTTACGCAGGAGTGCAGCCGCCCAACCCGGCGGAGATGCTCCTTTCGGACAAACTCGACAAGCTCATCGCCGAAATGCGCGGCAGATACGATTATGTCTTCCTCGACAGTACGCCCGCCATGTCGGTGGCCGACGCAATTATCACCGACCGGCTTGCGGACCTCTGTATATACATCGTACGCGAGGGTGTGCTCGACCGGCGCCAGCTGCCCGACATCGAGCGGCTCTACCGCGAGAAGAAACTCCACAACATGTGCATCGTTCTGAACAGCACCCGCGCCCGCCGTCACGGATATGGATACGGGTATGGCTACGGCTACGGTTATGGATACGGATATGGCTACGGAGACGATTACAAGGAAGTAAGCTACCGCAAACGCATCAAGCACTTCTTCCGGTCGCTGGCACATAAAGTAAAACGGTAACGATGGCCATTCACGACGCAACAATAGCCATCGACTTCGACGGTACGGTCGTAACGCATGCCTACCCGGAGATCGGTGAGGATGCGGGAGCGGCGCCCGTACTGAAAGAGCTGACGGACAACGGTTGCCGACTGATCCTCTACTCGATGCGGCACGGAAAACTGCTGGACCGCGCGGTGGAATGGTTCCGCGTCCGGGGCATTCCGCTCTACGCCGTGAACGAAAACCCGTCGCAGAAGCGCTGGACCTCGTCGCCGAAGATTCATGCAGACCTTTACATCGACGACTGCAATCTGGGATGTCCGCTGCGGTTCGTCGACGGAGAGAAACATCCCGTGGCCGATTGGGCCAAGATCCGCGAGCAGCTCGTCCGGGAAGGTTTTCTGGACTGACGCGCAGAAAGGCGGGGGGGGGCTGACGAAGGCCCAAACCGGATAATAAAAAAGCGAGACTTTGGAAAGTCTCGCTTTTTTTTGCAGGCAGGCGGGCTGGAGCGGCAGAGCAGGCAGGTGACAGGCAGGCGGCGGGCAGCAGGCAGAGCAGGCAGAACGGGCAGAACGGGCAGAACGGCGGGCAGGTGGCAGAGCAGGCCGAGCAGGCGGCGGGCAGGCTGACTGGCTGGAGCGGCAGAGCAGGCAGAGCAGGCAGAACGGGCAGAGCAGGCAGAACGGGCAGAACAGGCAGAACGGGCAGAACGGGCAGAACAGGCAGAACAGGCAGAACGGCGGGCAGGCTGGAGCGGCGGGCAAGCGACGGGCAGAAGTATACAGGCGGTGGCAAAAACAGGCAGAGGTAGGCCTATAATGACAGAGATAATAGGAGCTGGCAAGTTCCGGGCATCGTGAAGAACGGGACGGATGGGTAGTACTCGAGTACGTCCCATTCGTCCCGTTCGAGGGATGTGCGGAAATTGCCGCTTATAAATCGAAAACTACGCCCAGAGATTCCGGGGATATTTACCCTCGGCAATCATCTTCTCGATGGCGGCCATCAGCGCGGGTTTGTCCTCCTTGTAGGTGACGCCGTGCCACTGGGCGGCCGAACGCAGCACGCGGAGCGTAGCCGTGCCGTCGCCGATCAGCTTGTTGACCATCGTCGGGATGTAGAACTCCGACTTGATATTCTCCTTGTTGGCCTCGAACCAGACTTTGAAGTACTCCTTCGAGTAGGTGAAGAAGTCGGGCGTGAAGCCGAAGAGGTTCATCGAAACGGGAGTGTCCTCGGAGAGAGGCTCGTCGGCGCCGTTGTCGTGGAAGACGATCTGTCCGTCGGGCATCCGCTCGATCTGCGTCCGCTCGACCATCGACGTGAGGTCGCCTTTCGGATCGACGCCGCAGACGCCGCGCGAGACCGTACCGTTCTCCGAAAGCGTCTTGTTCAGGTCGTAAGCGACCATGCAGTAGCTGTTGCGGCTCTCGCCGAGCTGCGCCAGGTAGTCCCCGATGGTCTTATAGGCCTCGGCGCCGTAGAAATCGTCGGCGTTGATCACGGCGAAGGGTTCGTGAACCGCATCGGCTGCCATCATCACGGCGTGGTTCGTACCCCACGGCTTGACACGGCCTTCGGGAACGGCAAGACCTTCGGGCAGGTAGTCGAGTTCCTGGAAAACGAAATCCACGGCGATGCGCCCGCCGAAACGGTCGGCCGAGAAGACCTCGCGGAACTCCTTCTCGAAGGAGTGGCGGATGACGAAGACGACCTTGCCGAAACCGGCGCGGATGGCGTCGTAGACCGAATAGTCGATGATGGCCTCGTTGTTGGGACCGACACCGTCCATCTGTTTGAGCGACCCGTAGCGGGAGCCCATGCCCGCGGCGAGTACCAGTAATGTGGGTTTTACCATGTTATTTTATCTGTTTATGACATTGGTTCAAAACATCCACAAAGGTAAAAAATTAAGCGCGCCCCGCAAAGGATTTATGCAAATTTGCCTATCTTTGTAGGGTTAACAAAGAGAAATCGTACCCGGAGAGATGAAATTTCTGAAAACCATACGGGCATGGTGGCGCGGCCTGTTCCGCAAACGCCGGTTCAACATGCTCAACGCCACGGACAACACCGAGGAGTGGCACATGCACCTCTCGCCGGCGAGTATCCTCGCGGGACTGGTGGCGTTCGTGCTGATGCTCTTCATCCTCACGCTGTCGCTGGTGGCGTACTCCCCCATCCTGGAATTCCTGCCCGGATACCGCACCGAGGCCGACCGTTCGCGCGAAAGCCTCGTGCAGAACATCATCCGGCTCGACTCGATGGAAC
>ERZ827528.3060-NODE-3060-length-14258-cov-8.518764_pt1 | contig 14258 bp, 10 predicted proteins | sample MGYA00519768_ERZ827528 | MGnify/ENA primary metagenome ERZ827528 (study PRJEB31778, sample SAMEA3449343) | human gut metagenome | biome: human gut; feature: human-associated habitat; material: faeces | place: United Kingdom | collected 2010/2012 ...
TGCCGCACCTCGCTCGCCGTATCGGCACTTAGAATTATGCGGTATTGCCTAAAGAATAGGAGCCTGTAAGTGAAAATTGCTGCGGTAAAAAAATTCACACAGGTTTTGGTTGCCATGGCTGTTGCTGCAGTCATGGCAGCTTTGCTGTGTGCGCCCAAAGCATTAGGCACCACGATCGGGGAATTTTCCATTGAGCAGATCTATGTCAACGTGCCGGAGCTGGACGTGTTTGTTCAGGCAACGGATGCACAAGGCCAGCCCATCAGCCCGGACCTTGTGCGGGCGGCAGGGGTGGAGCTGTACCTGGGGGATGAAAAGATCCCCACCGGCAACATCGGCATGGCGAACGAGCCGATCTGCTATGTACTGGCGGTGGACAACAGTGTGGACGAAACCACGCTGAAAGAATACCGCATTGCGCTGCGGCGGCTGATCAGCGCCAAAGGCGCAAAGGACCAGATTATGCTGTATACCCTGGCCGGGGATGCAGCCTGCGTTCTGCCCGCGACCATTGATACCAGGGCGGCAGTGAACGCCGTGAACGCGCTGGAAAGCCAGGAAGAGAACGAGCCCAACCTGGTGCAGGCAGCCACAATAATTTATAACGATATCAACGAAAATTACCAGAGCATTGCGCCGCGCAAGGTGATCTTTGCCCTGACGGAAGCGGGCAATACCGCCACCAGCACAGCTCTGCTGGGCGCTGTGGCCAAAGATGCCGCCAGCCGCCTGAACATGCCGCTGGATATCTTTGTGACGGTGGATGATGATAACCCCCTTGCCGAGCTGGGCAAGGCCCTGGGCGGCGATAAGCTGGATGTGGTGCATGAAAGCGAACTGGCCGATACCCTGGCTGAAAAACAGCAGGCCCTTGCCAATGCGCTGGAGATCAAAACCGCGGTGGATGAAAATTTTTACGGCGAGCGTCTGGATGTGCTGACCCTGAGCGTGCCGCAGCTGGGCAGCGCAGTGAAAACCAACGCTACCGTGTATATGGGCCACCGCCTGGCCAAACCGGCGGTGGAAAGCGTGACGCTGCATGGCCGCTATGCCATGACCATTCGGTTTAACCAGGCCGTGGGCCGTGCGGAGGACCTGACCTGTTACAGCATTCAGAGCGAGGATATCTGGGGCTGGCATGTAAAAGTTAAACAGGCCATTGCCAGCGCGGACGGCAGAAGTGTTTCGCTGTACACCGAGCCGCTGTACCAGGGAACCTATACCATTAAGCTGAACAAGATGACCAGCGCCATGACCGCGGCCAACGTGAGCGATTCCGGCACCGTATACCGCTTTACCGTGGAGGATTGGCCCAAGGACAGGGCGTTCTATCTGGCACGATTCCGGCTGCCTGCCATTATTCTGGGCGGGCTGTTGGTGGTGCTGGCCACGGCAGCCCTGCTGCGCGGCCGCAAGGAGCGCACTGAGGAAAAGCTGGCCGAAGCCGAACACCTGCTGACCGATGCCGCCCCCGTGCAGCAGAGCCTACCGAGGCGGTGGATCACCCTGTACCTTTCTACCCGGCGGGGCATTGCAGAAACCCGCTGGTCCGCCTATGTGGAAAGCAGCCTGATTATCGGCAGCGATGCCACCCAGTGTGACCTCTGCCTGGCGGATGGCCGCACCCGCCCCCAGCACGCAGTGCTGGAAGTGGAAAGCAGCGGCGTGACCCTGCGCCCGCTGGATGGAGCCGCCGTGATGGTGAACGGCGACCCCATCGGCGGAGAATACCGCCTGCAAAACGGCGATACCATAAAAATTGGCCGCACCACCCTGCGGCTTGTGCTGTAAACACGCCCGAAGGAGGAAAACGATGAAACTGACCAAATGCCCCAACGGCCATTTTTATGATGCCGATAAACACCCCGAATGCCCCTATTGCAATGGCGGGCTGGAGGCCGGCAGCGCCATTGCCCGGCCCGGTGCTGCTGCCGAGGTTGACCTTGCCGCACCCAAAGGCCCGGTGGCCGGCTGGCTGGTGGTACTGGACGGCCCCGCCCGCGGGCAGGACCTGCGTTTGGGCGAAGGCCGAAACTTTTTGGGGGTGGATGCGGCCGGGAACCCTGCCGTGCTGGATGCCAACAGCCCGCTTGCGGTGCGGCGCGGCATTGTGGTGTATGACCCACAGGATAACAGCTGGTGTGCGCTGCCGGGATCTTCCAACGAGCTGTGCACCCTGAACGGAAAAAGCCTGATTGAAAAAATGCCGCTGACAGCGGAGGATACCTTTGCTGTGGACGGCGCACAGCTGCGTTTTGTGCCGCTGTGTGGGCCGGAGTTCAATTGGAATGCAGCGCCGAAAGAGAGGAAGTGACTCCCTTGGCCAGTGAGATTATTTTAACCGTCAGCGAGCGGCGCAACCGCCAAAAGCTGACCCTTTCCAGCACGGCAGCTCCCTTTGTGTTTGGCCGTGGGCGCGATTGCAGCTTTGTGCTGCGCCGCAACAACGTGGGGGAACACCAGTTCACAATCGAATACAAAAACAATGCCTGGCTGATGCAGGACGCAGGCTCCACGACCTGCGGCACCTGGTACAATAACCGCTATATCCATTCCGGTGAGGAAGTGACCCTGCAGCCGGGGGATGTGATCGGCCTGAATATCGACGGCAACGAAACCACACAGGAAATCACCTTCCGCGTGGAGGAAATCCGCCAGGGCGAGGGTACCGCCGCCCTGCGGCGGGAAACGCCCAACGCCACCGTGCTGCGGGAGCTGGATGTGCGCCGCAAGCGCCGCATCCTGATCGGCCGCGGCGAGGACTGCGATGTGCAGCTGACCAGCGACCGTGTTTCCCGCCACCACTGCGAGGTGGTGTATAAGGACGGCCACTATGAACTGAATGACCTTGGCTCCACCAACGGTACTTACCTGAACGGCACCCGCGTGCGCAATGAGCTGCTGACGGACGGCGCTGTCATTAATGTGCCCACCCAGGTGTTTGCATTTTCCGGCGGAATGCTGCACTACCATGAGCATAAGGTGGGCATCAGCATTGAACTGCTGGATGTGTATAAAACCGTCAAAAACCGCAACACCGGCAAGCCGCTGAACATTGTGGACGGCACTAGCATGGGGGTGGAACCCAACAGCTTTGTGGTTGTGGTGGGCGGTTCCGGAACCGGCAAATCTAGTTTGCTGGGCTGCATCACCGGGGCGTCGCCCTGCACCTCCGGCAGCGTCTGCTTTGACGGTATTGACACCCGCGGCAACCGCAATGCCTTTGATGCCGTGCTGGGCTATGTGCCGCAGAAAGACATTATGCACGACGAGCTGACGGTGGAACAAAGCCTGACCTACACCGCCAAGCTGCGCATTGCACGCGATGCCACCCGCACCGAGATCAAAGCTGCTGTGGCCCACGCCATTGAAGCCGTTGACCTGGGCGGGCGGGAAAAAACGATGATTGCAAACCTTTCAGGCGGGCAGAAAAAGCGGGTTTCCATCGCCATGGAACTGCTGGCTTCGCCCCGGCTGCTGATATTGGACGAGCCCACCAGCGGGCTTTCGCCGGATCTGGACCGCAGCATGATGGAGCTGTGCCGCAAGCTGAGCCACGAAAACTGCACCGTGCTGATGGTTACCCACAACATGTCCAACATCAATCTATGCGATAAGATCGCCTTTTTGGGTACGGGCGGCGTGCTGTGCTATTATGGTTCGCCCGAAGCGATGGATGAATATTTTGATGTGGAACTGACCAGCGATATTTTTGAAAAGCTGCACGACCCCGAACAGGTGGAATATTACCGCCGGAAATACTTTACCAGCCCGGAATTCAATCGCCTTGCAGCGCGGTTCCCGGCAGCAGCCAAGGAGGCGGAAAAACGATGCAAAGCGTAAAAATCGGCAAGCTGCTGCGCCAGCTGGCGGTGCTCATCTCCCGCAATTTTCAGCTGATCTGGAACCAGAAGCTGACCCTTGGCAGCTTGATTTTGCAGGCCCCGCTGATGGTGCTTGTCATCAAGCTGGTGGGGAAGCCGGACTGCTTTACCTCCAACCTGATCAACATCGGCAGCCGCACGGTGCTGTTCATTGTGTGCGCCATGGCGTCCTTTATGGGGCTGCTGAACTCTTACCGCGAGATCTGTAAAGACCGGGAGATTATCTTCCGTGAAGCCAGCGTCGGCGTTTCGCTGCTGGCAACGGTGCTCAGCAAGGCCATCACCCTGTTTCTGGTGGAAGCCGTGCAGGCGGGCATTTTGACGGCAGGCTTTGTGGAGATCATCCATATTCCGCAAAACCACCTGCTGCTGGATACCAATGTAGAAATCTTCATTACGATTTTCCTGCTCATGGCAGCATCCAGTGCCATGGGCCTGCTGGTATCTGCCAGCCTGAAAAGCAGCGAAGCCGCGGTGCTGCTGGTGCTGGTGCTCATCATCGGGCAGGTGGTGTTCAGCGGCGTTATGTTCAGTATGACCGGCGCGCTGACGGCCATCAGCTATATCATTGTCTGCCGCTGGGGCATGGGGGCGCTGGGCGCTTCCACTGATTTGAACGACCGCCTTTCCTGGCTGAAAGCAGGGCTGGACAGCCCGATGTACGATGCCACCGTGCCCAACCTGGTGCACAGCTGGCAGATGCTGGGGTTGATTACCCTGGTGTGCGTGGCGGCGGCATGGCTGGTGCTGTATATTGGGTTCAATCGGAAAAAGGGATAATCGGTACAGCACAATCGGCATTTTTTTCACGGTAGGATAGGGTCACCCAACCCTACCACACATATGGAATGAAATCATCGGGTTTTAATGGCTGCTCACCCGTAGGGACGCAGATTGTGCGCCCGCGGGTGTTTGCGGTATTCAGGGGCAAAATATTTGGCAAGGCCCGTCATGCGGGCCGATGCAGGTGTCGTTCCACGCCACAAACCTTAAAAATCCCAAACTACAAACAAAAACAACAAAACCGCCGGGCGGCAAGTGCTTTGCTTGCTGCCCGGCGGCTTTTGGTATAGGGAGATATTTACTTGTCTTCTTTTTTTATGGCGTTCTTGCCGGTTTTTACGGCCTGTTTGGCGGCGGCTTTGGCGCGGGCGGTGGCTTTGGTCAGGCCAACGCGCAGGGAGGCCAGTGCTTCGCGGCGGTCGGGGACCATGTCCGGGAAGGCCCGCAGCAAACGGCCGGTGCCAAAGAACCGCTGCTTGCTCAGGCGGATGGTGGTATCGCGCAGGGTGCCGGCTTTGCCTGCCAGTTCGCGCAGCTGGTCACGCAGCTCAGCGGCGTTGGTGGCACCCTCCATGGCGGCCAGGGTCAGCTGCAGTTTCTGCTCATCCAGCAGGGTGTCCATCGTCATGGCGCTGGTGCCGATCACTTCAGTCAGGGCATCGCTGGTGGTGCGCATGGCTTTGCGCAGCTCATCAATGCGGGCCAGCTGTTTGCTGAAGCCGACAGCCTGAATGGCGGATACGATCAGATCCGCCAGGAACAGGCCGCCGAAAATAACATCCAGCCAGATCAGCACAAGGGTGGGGATAGCGGCGCTCGGCTTGCTGAGCAGCGGGTGAACCACCACCATCAGCAGCACGCTGCCCAGCCCCCACAGCAAGGAGAACTGCGGGCAGATGAACCCGCCCAGGTTAAAGCGATACATGGAATAGTCCCACCAGCGGGTGTGGAACATCTTGTACAGGATGTACCCGCCAACCAGCTCCACCAGCGTGGTGATGACCATGCCGCCGAAAAAGGCAACCAGTACGTTCTGGTACCATGCCATATCGCTGCTTGGCATGGTAAAACGGCCGAGAACGGCGATCATTACCGTCATGCCGCAGCCGTAAATGGGGCAGATTGGGCCGTTCAAGAATCCGCGGTTGACCAGCTCCCGCGTGGTGATGGCTGCATAGGCAACCTCCACGCACCAGCCCAGGAACGCATAGACGAAAAAGAAAAATATCGTATGCAGCAGGGCATAAGTGGTCATTCCTGCACCTCCCCGGCGGGGTCGGCTTCTTCCTCCGGTTCCAGGCGGCGGGCCAGCTCTTTGGGCTCCACCCAGGTCACGCTGGAATCCGGCCCCTTGCGGGCAATCAGCGCCTTGATGGGAATGCCCTGTTCGCTGAACATGCCCTCGTGCTCGGTGCGCAGGTTCCAGTCCGGCTCATTCTTGTGCAGATCAAAGGTCTGCCAGGTAATCTCGAACCCGGCAGCGGGAAAGTAACCCAGGCTGTCCCGGAACAGGTCATCGTCATCGGTCTTGAAGTAGATCTCGCCGCCGTCCTTCAGAAACTCGCGGTAGGCAATGAGCTGGCGCGGATAGGTAAGGCGGTGCTTGTGGGAGGAGTCGTTTTTGCTCCACGGGTTGCAGAAGTTGATATAGATGCGGCTAACTTCATCCTCCGGGGTGATGACGCCCTTGATGCGCTCGATATCGGTGCTCATGATCTTCACGTTGTCGATGGGGCGGCCTGCCTCGGTGTAAGCGGCCTCGATCTTGCGCTTGGCAAGGATCAGCACCTTGTCGGTGATGTCGATGACACGTTGCAGGAACATGCCGGCCGTGCTGCCCACCATGCTGCCGTTGAGCCAGATTTCCGCACGGTAGTTGATGCCGTCGGTTTGCAGCCAGACTTTCCGGCCGCCGCACTCCTTCCGGTCGAGTCGGAATTCCGTCCGGAACCAGTAGGTATAGAAATCCCGTCCGACGCGGTAAAGGTCGGGGATGAGGTTCGATTCCAGCTTGTTGTTGAGACCGTAGTACGGTTCAGGATAGACGTTGTTGTAGACCAGTGAATTGAGCACGGTTCCGGGAACCACTGCCGGCAGCCATCCTTCGGTCGGGAGCTTGGCGGAGGAGACCTCCTCGGAGCGGACGCCGACCTCGTCGGCACGTCTCATTTTCCAGACGAATTGTCCCCCGTGCCCGTCCGTCGAAGTCAGGGTGTGGATATACTCGCGCTCTTTCAGTGCGTTCTGCGCCGGTGCGGCGATGGGGATGATGATGAAGAGAAGCAGTAAAGTTCTTACCATTTTTCAGTCGGTTTTAGTTGGCGAAAAATGTTGCTACGCGTTCGGGACTCAGCATCTGCCAGAGCGACGCTACGGTCCATCCCGGTGCGAAGATGTCGTTGTAAAAGCCCTTGCCGTTCTTGCCGTAGTCCCAGGCGGTGTGCTGCACGACCTCGGGGTAGTAGCCCGCGCGGGCGATATCGAACATCGATCCTTCGACGGGCATCAGTTGTAGCATCGAGCTTTTGATTACGGCGCTGGTGCGCGCGAAACGGGGCTCGTCGCACGCTTCAGCCAAGAAATCAAGCACGGTCGCAAATTCGAAGATGAAGACGTCGATGTGGTTGTTTTCCACCGATACGTTGCCCCAGCCGCGCGATTTGAAGCCCACGTCGCCGAGCATCTGTCCCTGTGCGAAAGGCACGTCCCAGAGGTAGTACCACGACAGCGCGAAATAGGCCGCCTCGCGGCACAGGGCAATGTAGCGCTGCCGCTCGGCACCCTCGGAAACAAACGTCAGGTAGTACATCGCCGTTGAGGCGTAGAGCGATGCCTCCTTGTCTTCGCAGTTGGCGTCGAGCGTCGAGGAGAAGTAGTCGGCTTTCGAGATCAGGTTCTTTTCGAGGTAGTCGGCCGTATGCCGGGCGCTCTTCCGGTAAGCCGGATTCCTGAAATAGACATGCGCCATCGTCAGCGGCAGGGTGGCCGAAGGGGTGCTGCCGCCCGAGGCGTCCACGACGCTCAGGTTGTCGCGGAATTTGCGGGGGAAACTGCCGTCGGGGTTCTGGAGCGTGAGGAATTTCTCCAGCAGGGTCCGGATGCGGGCCTCCCATTCGGGGTGGCTGCGGCCCCGGCGTTTCTCGTAGGCGAGGTAGTTGAGCAGGGCATAGACGCCTTCCGACTGACGGCGGATGCTGTAAACGTCGGTCTCCCGCCCGCGCTTGAAATCGACCACCTCGCGCAGCAGGCCGCCCGGCGTGAATCCGTATTGCAGGTAGCTGTCGAAGATCGACCGTGCGTTCGCCGCAAGGTCCTCCCGGCCGTTGGCTTCACCGTACTCCAATGCGTTGAAGGCGTTCAGCAGCACGCGGCCCACGAATCCGATCTCGGCGATGCCCGTACTTTCGCAGTCGTCCGTGCGCAGTTCCACGCCGGAGGTGTATTTGAGCGGATAGTCCCCGACATAGCTTTGAGTGAAATACCCGGCCAAGATGGCCTTGGCCTCGTCGGGGGTGCAGCGGGACTCGACGGGCCGGGGCTCGAGCGCGTCGAAGGAGTAGTTCCACACCTCGGCCACGAACGACGAATAGGAAGAGCTGACGCCCTTGCGGATCGTCCATGTCAGACGGCGTGTCTCTCCCTTTTCCAGCTTTTCGAACGCCTGTACGGCCGGCGCGAGGGTCAGTTTGCGGATGTAGGATTTCGGGGCCTCGGAATAGGGGAAGCCGAAGACGAGCGCGGCGTGTGCGTCGGCGTTGCGGAATCCCGTAAAACCCAGCGATGTCCTGCCCGAAAGAATCACCTCCCCGTAGTTGTGGCAGGCAAGCGCTTCGCAATCGGGTCTGTCGGTGCGGAGTACCGTATAGTAAGTTCCCGATTTGTTGTCGTAGATACCCGTTAAGGGTGTGCTCAGACGGTCTTCGCGAACCTGCCAACTGTCGCCGGTATGGAACGAGGGGGCCGATTTGGGTGACCGCAGGTTCTTGTGATACCAGAACCCGGGCATGTAGAAATCGCAGTTTTCGTGGGTGAGGCCGGTGGTGAACAGCGCCTCTACATTATAATATAAGAGATTGTTTGCCGTCAGGGTGAAGACGAGCCTTATTTCGGTGTCCGTTTCGGTTTTTTGCCGCCGGATGGTCAGCGGCAGCGGTCGGTCAGCCTCTAAAATCCCCCCCCCTCGGCGGCTTCGCGGAGGTCATGGGTCACGGCGCGGTTGCCCGGGGTTTTCAGCGTGATCCGTTGTGACAGACTGCCCTCCATGGCAGCGGTTTCACCGGCTATCACACAGCATGCAAACAGAATGGAAATGCACTTTTTCATCGGTTACTTTCGGTCCGGCAGTCGTTTGGGGACGCGCCGTTTTAAGTTGGGTGTTTTGGTCAGAACAAAGGTATGAAAGGGAAAACCGGTGCAAGAAAATATAGTCGCTATTAACGCAAAAATTATCTCAATTTTGTGTCATCGCCAAGGGAAATGAATTGGCTCTGTTTCGCAATATGCTGTTTGTTAGTTGTTTATGTAGGAAAGCTCATTTGCCGTGGTGTCTGCGGAATGCTTTTTTGTAATTTAAATTCTATATATTTGTTCTGCTAACCTAAACATCGTATGGGAAAATTTTACCCGCTTGTTTTTGCGCTTTGCTGCGGCGTTTTCCTGAGCCGTGCGCAGTCGATCCATTTCGACCGGCTGGACATCAACGACGGTTTGTCGCAGAATACGGTTACCTCGATCATTCAGGACGACAAAGGCTTCATGTGGTTCGGCACGAAGGACGGTCTGTGCCGCTACGACGGAAAGTCGTTCAAGACTTTCATGCACGATCCCCGCCTCACTACCGGACTGGGGAACAGCCTGATCAAATGCCTTGTTCAGGACCACGACCACAAGATCTGGGTCGGCACGGACTCGGGACTTTATGTTTATGACCCCGTGACGGAGAACTTCTCCGATGTGCCGCTCTACGCCGCCGACGGGAAGCTGGTCACCAAGCCCATTTCGATTCTTGAATGCGACAGGGACGGTCGTGTCTGGATCGTCGTGGAGAACAGTGACATTTTCTGCTGCGACCCGCAGACCCGTGAGGTCGGGAGCCGTTACAAACCGCGGAAACCGCTGCGCAGCTTCGCGGTCGACAGGAACGGGGTCATCTGGTTCGCCGGCTACGGCGGCGGACTTTACTACACCGAAGACCTGTTTCGGAACGTAAAACCGTTCCTCGACTCCGGCGGGCAGGAGATTTACCCCAAGGATATCATCTCTTTCATCTGCCTGAGCGACTACAACGGAATGTATCTCGGGCTGGAGGAACATGGTGTGGTGAAAGTGGACCTCGTCACCGGGACGGTCACCCGGCTGCGGTTGTCGGATAATCCCGATGCGCCGCTGTTCGTGCGGCATATCCTGCCGTATTCGCCCGACGAACTGTGGATCGGAACCGAGTCGGGCATTGTCGTTTACAACATCCGCACCCGGCGCTACCAGCATCTGAAAAGTTCCCCTTACGACCCCTATTCGCTCTCGGATAACGCCGTTTACTCGCTTTGCAAGGACCGCGAGGGCGGGTTGTGGATCGGTTCTTTTTTCGGGGGCATCAACTACCTGCCTCAGCGGAATTCCGATTTCGAAAAGTACTACCACACCGACGATCCGCACAGCCTTCGGGGGCGTCGCGTGCGGGAAATCTGCCCGGGCAGCGACGGACGGCTCTGGATCGGCACGGAGGACGCCGGGCTTTACACGTTCGATCCCGCGACCCGCTCGTTCGGTTTCTTCGCCCCGAGCCGGGAGTTTACCAACGTCCACGGACTGCTGATGGATGGGGATAACCTCTGGGTGAGCACTTTTTCGAAAGGTATCCGGGTGATCGACACCAAAACGGGCCGCATCCGTAAATACGACAACGACAACAAGCCGGGGCGGCTGTTCAGCAACTACGTCTTCGCGCTCTACAAGACCAACAGCGGACGTATCTATGTGGGAACCATGCACGGACTTCAGTATTATAACCGCGAGACGGACCGTTTTCTGCATGTTCCGGAGATCAACGGCGGCAAGATGGTTCACGACATCCGAGAGGATTCGGACGGGAACCTGTGGGTGGGAACCTCGTCCAACGGCGTCTACCGCTACGATGTCCGCAGCGATGTCTGGATGCAGTTCCTGCATGACGCCGACGATCCGAACTCACTGCCCTATGATAATGTCACGAGCGTTTTCGAGGACAGCAACCGGCAGATATGGCTCACTACCGAAGGTTCGGGCTTCTGCCGCTTCGATCCGGTCCGGAACGCCTTCGTCCGTTACGGGACTTTCGACGGGATGCCCAGCGATGTCGTTTTCCAGATCATCGAGGACGATCAAGGCTGCTTCTGGATCACGACCGACCGAGGGCTGGCAGCGTTCGATCCCCGGGCGGGCCGTGTCCGGCGGGTCTACACCGTGACCGACCGCCTGTTGAGCAACCAGTTCAATTACAAGTCGGGCTACAAGTCTCCGGACGGAACCATCTATTTCGGCTGTATCGAAGGGCTGGTTTCCTTCAATCCCGAGACGCTTCTGGGCCGCAAGACTGATTATGTACCGCCGATCTACATCACGGATTTCTCGTTGCTCGACGAAAAGATCGTCGTCGGGGCCCGGAACTCTCCGTTGCGCAAGAGCATCATCTATTCGGATTCGATCCGCCTGAAATACAACCAGAACTCTCTGGTGCTGCAGATCGCCGCCCTGAGCTACCGCGAGCAGCAGACCGACCGCCTGCTCTATAAACTCGAGGGCTTCGATGACAAGTGGCGGCAGTACACGCCCGGGAGCGCCACGATCACCTATTCGAAAATCCCCTATGGTAAATACAGCTTCCGGGTGCGGCTCCCGGCCGGTTCCGGCGATGCGGATGCGGGAATCGAGAAGCGGCTTTTCATTGAGGTTTCGCCGCCGTTCTATCTCTCCGTGGCGGCCTATGTCGTCTACGGGCTGCTCGCACTGGGTGTGTTCGTGCTGGTCGGGTTTTACCACACCCGCCGCAACGTCCGTCGTCAGCAGCAGCACATACAGGCTTTCGAGCGCGAAAAGGAGCGGGAGCTTTACAACGCCAAGATCAGCTTTTTCACCAATATCGCGCATGAGATCCGTACGCCGCTGACGCTGATCAAAGGACCTTTGGAGAACATCCTCGCCAAGCAGTCGATGGACCGGGACATGGCCGAGGATTTGATCGTCATGGATCGCAATACCAACCGTCTGCTCGACCTTACGAACCAGTTGCTGGATTTCCAGAAGATCGAGAAGGAGCATTTGTCGCTCAACCTGACCCGGCAGAACGTCTCGGACCTCGTCGAAGAGACTTTCTACCGGTTCAGCTCTTCGGCCAAGCAGCAGCACAAAACCTTTGAACTGGATCTGGGCGGTGTGGAGGCCTATGCGCAGATCGACCGCGAAGCCTTCACCAAGATTCTGAGCAACCTGCTGAACAATGCCTTGAAATATTCGGAAACGATGATCCGCGTCGAACTGGCGATGCTGGACAACGCCTTCCGGATCACGGTGATCAACGACGGCGAGGTCGTGCCTCCGGAGATGCGTGAGGCTATCTTCGCCCCGTTTTTCCGCCATGCCCGCAAGGACGAATCGACGGGAACGGGCATCGGACTGGCGTTGTCGCGTTCGCTGGCCGAACTGCACCACGGTACGTTGGCGATGGGCGCCGATAGGGAACTGAATGTGTTCGTGCTGACACTCCCGCTCAGCAGACAGGCGGCGGAGTGTGCCGGGGAGGTTGTTTCGGAGGAGGATTCCGAGAGCGTTATCGACGAGCGGGGCGATTTCGGCTGGGAGGCTTACAGCGTTCTGGTCGTCGAGGACAATCCCGAGATGTGCGCCTTCATCAGGCGGCAGTTGTCGGAAAGCTATTCGGTGTTCACGGCCGAGAACGGCGTCGAGGCGCTGGAACTGCTGGAAAAGAATTTCATCAACCTGATTATCAGTGATATCATGATGCCAAGGATGGACGGTATCGAACTTTGCCGGCGGGTCAAGAACGATCTGCGTTACAGTCACATACCCCTGATTCTGCTGTCGGCGAAGACGAACCTCCATTCGAAAATATCGGGCATGGATGCCGGGGCCGACGCTTATGTCGAGAAACCTTTTTCATCGAATTATCTGCTGTCGGTGATCGCCAGCCTGATCAAGAACCGGCAGAAATTGAGCGAGGCTTTCTCGAAAAATCCCCTCGTGCTGGCCAATACCATGGCGACCTCCTCGGCGGATACGGATTTTATCGTCCGGCTTCAGGAGATCATTCATGCCAACCTCAGCGACCCCGAGTTCAAGATCAACGATATCGCCGAGATGGTACACATGAGCCGGGCGAGTTTCTACCGCAAGATCAAGGGCGTGCTGGATATGACTCCGAATGACTACCTGCGGCTCGAACGGCTGAAAACCGCGGCCCGGTTGCTCAGGGACAAGCGTTACCACATCAACGAAGTCTGTTATATGGTCGGGTTCAACTCCACGTCCTATTTTGCAAAGTGTTTCCAGAAGCAGTTCGGCGTACTTCCGAAGAAATTTGCGACCGATGCGACCGAGTGACGGGGCGGTGGTCCGGAGTCCAGAAGAGAGGGACCGGGACCGGTCTGACCCGGAGCAATTCAATCCCGATGGCGTATCCGTCGCCGGGCATGGTGTCACCGGCGATTCCTGCGGGTTGTTGGTCAGGATGAAGACCGATAACGACCGAAAAAAACGGTTAATAAACCGAAACGGATGCGGGAAAAATCGCAAAGTTTCATTATCTTTGTAATTCACCCCTGTAAAAAAGGAGGAGTTATGGAAAAGCAGTTTTGTTTCGACTATGAACACTATGCGGCGCTCGCGGAGCTTCCCGAAGCCGACCGCCGGCTGGTCGCCGAGGCCGGGCGTGCCACGGCCAATGCGCATGCGCCCTACTCGAAGTTCCATGTAGGAGCTGCCGCGCGGCTGCGCAGCGGAAAGATTCTCTACGGCAGCAATTTCGAAAGCGAAGTCTATCCCGCGGGCCTCTGCGCCGAGCGGACGCTGCTGTTTTACGCTCAGGCCAACTATGCCGACGATCCGATCGAGACGCTGGCCATCGCTTCGAACCCTTCGGAGCGCGAGTGCTATCCCTGCGGCCAGTGCCGGCAGGTGATGGTCGACGTCGAACGCCGTCAGGGCTCGCCGATGCGGGTCATCATGAGCGGCCACGGCACGGCGACGGTGCTCGATTCGGCTGCGCGCCTGCTGCCATTCACCTTTATCCTGTAATACCTGCGATGTTCACTCCCGACGATATACTCTACGAGGACAATCACCTGCTGATCGTCAACAAACACTGCGGCGATCTGGTGCAGCCCGATCCTTCGGGCGAAAGCGCTTTGGAGGACCAGATCAAAGCCTTCATCAAAGGGCGCGACGCGAAACCCGGCGAGGTGTTCCTCGGCGTGGTGCACCGCATCGACCGTCCGGTGAGCGGCGTCGTGCTTTTTGCCAAGACGTCGAAGGCGCTGGTTCGCCTGAACGAGATGATCCGCGAAGGCCGCATCCATAAGGTCTACTGGGCGCTGACCG
>ERZ827528.3063-NODE-3063-length-14253-cov-3.264896_pt1 | contig 14253 bp, 13 predicted proteins | sample MGYA00519768_ERZ827528 | MGnify/ENA primary metagenome ERZ827528 (study PRJEB31778, sample SAMEA3449343) | human gut metagenome | biome: human gut; feature: human-associated habitat; material: faeces | place: United Kingdom | collected 2010/2012 ...
AATAAAAAATGGTCCACTGAAAAAGAAATTCTTGATTACTACGCTGTTGGGCAATGCACTCCAGGCGTAATTGCAGTTAATACTGCAACTTTTATAGGATATAAACTGAAAGGAATTATAGGTGGCATTATAGCTACATTAGGTGTTGTATTTCCATCATTAATAATAATACTTATAATTGCAGCCTTTCTTCAAAACTTTGCTGACTTAGCCATAGTACAAAGTGCTTTTGCTGGCATTAGAGTTGCTGTTGTAGCATTAATTATAACCACAGTAGTAAAACTACTAAAATCATCAATTAAAGATTATTTATGTGCAATCGTAGCAATTTTAGCTTTTATCATTTCTGCATTTTTAGGTCTATCTCCTGTTTATGTAGTAATAGCTGCTGGGTTAACAGGATTTATTGCTAAAGGTTTAAGAGGTGAAAAGAAATGATATATTTAACTTTATTTTTAGAATTCTTTAAAGTTGGTTTATTTTCTGTAGGTGGTGGACTTGCAACAATTCCATTTCTATCAGAACTTGCTACAAAATACAATTGGTTTGATCAAAAAACTCTTATGGATATGATTGCAGTATCACAATCAACCCCTGGTGCTATTGGAGTTAACATGGCAACATTTGCAGGATTTAAGGCTTCTGGAATACTTGGAGGTATAATTGCTACATTAGGTCTTGTTACACCATCTGTAATAGTAATCATCATAGTCGCTCATTTCTTAAATAAATTTAAAGAAAGCCGAACTGTTGAATCTATATTTTACGGGTTAAGACCTGCTGTTGCAGCACTAATTGCGGCTGCTGGTTACGAAGTATTTAAAGTATCAATTTTAGCTTTTGATAAGTTTAACATAACACATAAAATAATAGATATAATCAATATTAAATCTACAATTTTATTAATTATATTATTATTCGCAATTACAAAATTCAAAAAACATCCTATTGTTTATATTGCTAGCGCAGCAGTAATTGGAATAATTTTTAAATTTTAAAAAATAACATTGTCCCTAATAAAACATATACTATATTAATTTTAATATAGTATGGTGGTGAATTTATGAAAGCCGATATCGTATGTGAAGGTGGTGGAGTAAAAGGAATTGCCTTATTAGGGGCAATTTATTATTTAGAGGAAAAAGGATATACATTTGAACATTTTGCTGGTACTTCAGCTGGTGCTATAGTAAGTTCATTATTAGCAGTTGGCTACACAGGAAAAGACTTAAAAAACATGTTACTAAACATAAATTTTACAGACTTCTATGAAAAAAACAAACTTACTCTTCTTCCCTTCATAGGTCCTACAGTTAGTCTATTTAAAAACAAAGGACTCTTCTCAGGAAATAACATAGAAGAATATCTCAATAATCTATACAAAGCAAAAGGAAAAACAAAATTTAAGGATATAGCCAAAAATGGTGAAAGTCCTCTTAAAGTTATAGCTTCAGATATTACAAATAAAAGACTTATAGTATTACCTGATGATTTAAAAGATTATAATATAGACCCAATGGAATTTAATATTGCTAAAGCTGTAAGAATGAGTATTAGCCTTCCTTTTTACTTCAATCCAGTTATATTAAAAAATGGAAAAGAAGCAAGTTATATTGTGGATGGTGGAATACTAAGCAATTTTCCTATATGGCTTTTTGATGTTGAAGGCACTCCTAAATGGCCTACATTTGGATTAAAACTTCTTAGTGATAATGATTTAAAGAAAAATCATCCTAATAATAGTAATTTAATAACTTACTCTTGTGATCTTATTGACACTATATTAGCCAATAGCGATGAAGCATTTTTAAATAATAAGGATTCTGTTAGAACAATAAAAATACGAACCTATAACATAGGCACAATTGATTTTGCTATATCAAAAGATCAATACTTAACACTATTTAATTCTGGATATAAATGTGCTAAAGAATTCCTTGCCAAATGGAACTTTGACTCTTATATCTCTAGATACAGAAGCGACAATAGAGGTCACTATTATTATTAAAATTTATATTTATCTAATAAACTACAATAATTTAGTTAATTGTTGTAGTTTATTTCTCAATATTTATATATAGAGAAAATATTTTTTATAACCTCCTCTACTAAATGATCATATTATATAAATAAAATTACTTATCAGGAGATTAATATGACCTCTATTATCCTATATGGATTATCCATTTTTTTATTAGTTTTATCCTTTATAAAAGATAAATCTAAAACAAAGAAGGCATTAATTAGTGCATTAAAATCCTTTGAAAATATTATGCCTCAATTTCTTTTTATTGTAGTTACTGTTGGTATATTACTGGCTTTTCTTAGTGCTGATACAATTTCAAAAATCATAGGTGCGAATTCTGGATTTTTAGGTATAATTCTTTCAGCAATTCTAGGTTCAATTACAATGATGCCAACTTTCGTGGCTTTTTCACTTGGTAATACCTTACTGTCAAGCGGTGCTGGATATGCACAAGTTGGTACTTTAGTATCAACACTTGTTCTTGTTGGTTTAATGACGTATCCACTTGAATCGAAATATATAGGCAAGAGAGCTGCTTTTCTTAGAAATTTCATAGGATTTATTTTTTCAATAATAGTAGGACTTTTATTAGGAAGGATTATGATGATTATATGAAATTTTTGATTAAATTTATAAAACGATACAGATCATTTTTTATTTCTTTAATTTTTCTCATTATAATTTCATTTTTTAGTTATAACGTATTTTTAAAGGTAATTAATAGTGTAACATCAAACATACTACAAATGCTATCAGTACTACCTCCTATAATGCTAATGCTTGGATTAATGGATGTATGGGTTCCAAGAGAAAAACTTATGAAATATATGGGCAATAAATCTGGAGTTATTGGAATAATTCTAGCAATGCTAATTGGCTCTGTAGCAGCAGGCCCAATGTATGCTTCATTTCCATTTACAGCTGTCTTAATAAAGAAAGGTGCAAAGTTCTCAAATGTAATAATTTTTATGAATGCTTGGTGTTTGACTAAAATCTCAACATTACTATTTGAGTTTTCTGCATTAGGTTTAAAATTTACCTTAGTTCGATTAATTATAGATATCCCTGGAGTTCTGATTATGAGCTACTTCGTTAGTTTATTAACCCCTAAAAATGAGCTTGAAAAAATATATAACGAAAAATAAGCACATAGATTAACTTATCTATGTGCCTACATTTATTTATATATATCCGAAAACTCTATAGAACATTTTTCTACTTTTGATTTTGTTAAATCTACACTTTTTACATTCTCAGTAGCTACGGTTTTCTTTGGAAGACTAATTATAAATTTACTCCCCTCATTTACCTTACTTTCTACCCACACTCTACCTTCATGCATTTCTACAAGTGATCTTACTAATGATAATCCTATTCCACTTCCATTAAAGTTTCTTGTAAGTTTATTGTCAATTTGTTCATATCTTTCAAAAATCTTGTTAATTTTTTCCTCTGGAATCCCTATTCCAGTATCTGAAACCGTTATATATACATTTTCTTTATCTGAATAAATATTAACTGATATTTTTCCATCAGCTTCCGTATATTTAATTGCATTAGATAATAAATTCAATATTATTCTTTCAATTTTATCCGGATCACATGCTATTATCTCTTCTTCAACTTCAGTATCAAATACAAGTTCAATTCCTTTATTATTAACATATTCTAAAACGGACATCGTTATATCTTCTACCACACTAACAATATTATAGTTTCCTAGCTCAATATCATAATACCCATAGTCGATTTTACTTATATCAATAATATTATTAACTAATCTAAGAAGTCTATAACAGTTTTGTTTAATTGAATTCATATATCTATCTAAATTGGCACCTTTAATTGAAATTATACTTTTATTTTCAATATTTTTATTGTACTGGTATATTTTTACATTTTTCGACAATTTTCTATATATTTTCTGTCTTTTTTGAAAGAGAATGGCAAGGGCAAAGGGCGTGCCGCTACCGGGGAAAGTGTAACGAGCCATGCCAGCATCCGCCAAAAGCCCTGACGGGCTTTCGGCGGATGACGGCTGTCGCCGTATAAAGTCAAAAAAACTACCACTCCCTGGTGAGCAAGCTCCCCATTGAGTGGTAGTTTCCTTGCCTTTGCATGTCTCGTTACACGGCAAACTGGCTGTTATACAGATTCGCGTAGAAACCGCCCTTTGCCAGCAGGGTCTCATGGTTGCCCTGTTCGATGATGTTTCCGTCTTTCATTACCAGGATGACATCAGCGCTCTGGATGGTGGAAAGTCTGTGGGCTACGATGAAGCTGGTGCGGCCTTCCATCATTTTGGCGAATGCGTTCTGGATCTTGATCTCGGTACGGGTATCGATGGAGGAGGTTGCCTCATCGAGGATCAGCATGGGAGGCAGGCACAGCATGACTCTGGTGATACACAGAAGCTGTTTCTGTCCCTGGGACAGGCTGCCGCCGTCTTCGGTGATCACGGTGTCATACCCTTGGGGCAGTCGCTTGATAAAGCTATGGGCATGGGATGCCTTGGCTGCTCCGATGATCTCTTCCTCGGTAGCGTCCGGTTTACCCATGCAGATGTTGTCACGGATAGTGCCGGAACGTAACCAGGTCTCCTGCAGCACCATACCGTAATTGGTACGGAGACTTCCTCTGGTGATATCCCGGATATCTGTGCCGTCCACTTTAATGGAGCCGGAGTTCACATCGTAAAAACGCATCAACAAGTTGATCACGGTGGTCTTACCGCATCCGGTAGGGCCTACGATGGCAACTCTCTGACCAGGGGTAACTTTCAGGTTAAAGTTCTGGATCAGCTTCTTCTCCGGCACATACTGGAAGTATACATTCTTCAGATCCACATTACCCTGGGCATCTTCCAATACTCTTGCATCCGCAGCATCGGGCACCTGAGGCTCCTCGTCGATCAGTTCGAAGATACGTCCGGCACAGACAAAAGCATTCTGCAATTCTGTTACCACGCCGGAGATCTCGTTGAAGGGCTTGGTGTACTGGTTCGCATAGCTTAAAAAGCAGGACAGACGGCCTACGCTGATACCGCCCTTGATCGCTACGAGCGCACCGAACACACCGACACCGGCATATACCAGACTGTTAACGAAACGGGTCGCCGGGTTCGTAATGGAGGAGAAAAAGATAGCTTTCAGAGAGCATTTCTGCAATCTGCCGTTGATCTCTCCAAACTTGCTCTTCACCGCTTCTCCTCTGGAAAAGGTATTTACAATCTTCTGGTTGTCGATCATTTCCTCAATCAGGGAGGTCTGCTCGCCTCTGGTCTCGGACTGCTCCTTGAACATGGAGTAGGTCTTGGTTGCAATGAATTTTGCCACCAGGAAGGATACCGGAGTGATACATACTACTACCAGTGTGATGGGCACATTGGTCACCAGCATGAAGCCCAGCGTACACAGGATCGTCAGTACACCGGTGAACAGCTGGGTAAATCCCATCAGCAGACCGTCTGCGAAAGTATCCACGTCCGCAATAACACGGCTCACGATATCACCGTAAGCATGGGCATCCAGATATTTTAAGGGCAGGATCTCCAGCTTCGCAAAAGCATCCGTACGGATATCCCGGATCACATGATAGGTAATATAGTTGTTGCAGGTGTTCATAACCCACTGGCCTACTGCCGTGATGATCATGACGATAGCGATTTTTTTCATAATAGCAAAAATACCCGGCATATCTACCTGTCCCTTGCCGATGATCAGGTCCACCGCATTACCGGTGAGGATAGGGATATATAAGGTCAGTAACACGGTCAGGCCTGCTAACAGCAGGGAGAGTACCAGTGCCGGTGTATATTTCCGGATATATTTCAGCACACGCTTCATGGTTGCTTTATTATTTGTCTTCTGCATTACCGAACACCTCCTCTCTGCTCAGGATACTGGGAATAATAAATCTCCTGATATACCGTACAATCCTTCAACAATTCATCATGGGTTCCCACACCTGCGATCTCACCGTCATCCAGTACGATGATCTTGTCCGCATGGCGGATAGTGGAAGCTCGCTGGGATACGATAAAGGTCGTGGTCTTATCTTCCAGGGTACGCAGTGCCGCACGCAGTTTTGCGTCGGTGGCATAATCCAGTGCGGAGGCACTGTCATCCAGGATCAGGATCTCAGGCTCTCTGACCAGGGCTCTCGCAATGGTCAGACGCTGTCTCTGTCCACCGGAGAAATTCTTACCGTTCTGTGCCACAGTTGCATCTAACTTTCCGGGCTTACCGTCTACCACTTCCGATGCCTGTGCAAGTTCCAGTGCTTTCCACATTTCCTCTTCTGTAGCATCCGGTTTGCCCCACTGGAGATTACTGCGGACCGTTCCCTTGAACAGGACTGCCTTCTGCGGTACGACACCGATACGTCCGCGCAGTTCCTCATCACTCATGGTCCGGATATCTCTGCCTTCCAACAGGATCTCACCTTCTGTCGCCGGATAGAAACCTGGGATCAGATTCACCAGGGAGGTCTTACCGGAACCGGTACCTCCGATGATACCTACGGTATCGCCACGGTTTACGGTGAAGTTCATATCCTGCAAAGTAGGTGCTCCGGCTCCCTGATAGGTCAGGGAGACATGTTTGAAATTCAGGAAAGGTGCTTTCTTGTCTACCTTATCTGCTAACTTCTGATTTTGTACACTCTTTTCTGCGTAAGCAGCATCTGCACCGATTTCAAATACGGAATCCACACGATCTGCACAGGCCAGAGCCTTGGTCATGGTCACGATCAGGTTTGCCAGCTTCACCAGCTCTACCAGGATCTGGTTCATATAGTTGATGATCGCTACCACCTCACCCTGGCTTAAGTTACCGATATTGACCTGTACCGCACCGGTATAGATCAGGGCAATGATAGCACCGTTTACGATGACATAGGTCACAGGATTCATGCAGGCACTGATCTTACCTACGAAGATCTGCATGGCGGACAATGCCTCATTGTTCTCCCGGAATCGCTCTTCTTCCTTCGCTTCCTGATGGAATGCACGGATGACACGGACACCGGTCAGATTCTCTCTGGTGATGCCCAATACCTGATCCAGCCTGGACTGCACCTTTTTGTACATAGGGATTGTGGATAAAATAATACCGAATACCACAATGGACAACAAAGGAATCGCCACTACAAAGATCAGGGCACATTTCACATCAATGGTGAATGCCATGATCATGGCACCAAAGACAATGATCGGGGAACGTAAGAACAGACGTAAGGTCATATTGATACCGGACTGCACCTGGTTCACATCACTGGTCATACGGGTGATCATGGTGGAAGTTCCCGCCTTATCAATATCCGTAAAGCTCAGATCCTCAATATGATCAAACAATGCCTGACGCAGCTTGGTAGAAAATCCCACTGCCGCCTTGGCTGCGAAAAACTGCGCCGTAATGGACGACGCCAGTCCCACTACACCAAGGAGCAGCAGGAGCAGTCCCATTTTCCCGATATACCCCATGTTCCGGTTGGAAATACCATAGTCAATGATATTTGCCATTACCAGAGGAACCATCAGTTCGAAAAATGCTTCCAGCAGTTTGAACAGTGGTGCCAGTATGGACTCTTTCTTATAATCTTTCAGATACATCATTAATCTTTTCATAAAGTCCTCATTTCTTCGCGCTTTCCATGTAAGGCGCATCCGCTTTTCATGCTTCCTATCCCTGTACAGCTTTCCCGTTCCCTATCTTTTTACGCTTCTGCTGTTCCGTAACAGACCGCCAGCGAATAGCTATCCTCCAGAACCCGTTCCCGGAAACATATCTGCTTTTCCTGCCAGTTCTGTTCGTCGGAGAAATCTTCTCCCACTGCACTGCCGATCCCCTGGCCGGTGTATTTGCCGTAGGCTTCTTTTCTGCTCCACAATCGGTAAAACAGTTCCGTGCGCTGTGACGCAGGCAGTTCCTGCAGCAGTTTCCATTCCGTTGGCGCAAAAAAACGCTCTGCCGTCCGTTCCTTATAGGGAACCCATTTCTGAATGTCCGCTCCCACTTCTCCGTCTCCTACCGCGCAGACCACATAGTCTCCGGAATGAGACAGATTGAATTTTTTCGGGATATTCACGATCTGTGGCTTCCCCAGTTCTCCATATTCGTAGGAAAAGGATAACGCCCCCGCCTTGTCCCGGTGCATCCGCTCCTGTAACACCGCAAGCAGCTCATCCTCTTCCAGAAACAGGATTCCGGTATTCTCCGTACCGTCTATCAGATCCAGAGCCATCTTCTGCAACAGCATTCCCGCGCCGAGACTGGCTGCCTTTGCTCCGGTGCTTTTCAGCCGTTGTACCTTCTTACACCGCACCGGATCCACATATTCTGCAGCTTCCCGCAGGAATGTCCGCCTGATTTCTTCCTCACCTGGGTGCAGATGCAATACATAAATTCCTACAGCCATATTCTTCTCCTGACAAATTGCCATATATACCCAACATAAAGGCTGTCACACAGAAATCGTGCGACAGCCTCATTATTATTCTTCCGGCTTGGCGGTGATGGCCAGATGCAGTTCATCCAACTGCTTCTGCTCTACCGTACCCGGTGCTCCCATCATAATGTCCATGGCATTCTTGTTCATGGGGAAAGGAATGATCTCACGGATGCTTTCCTCACCACAGATCAACATGATCATACGGTCTACGCCGGGAGCGATTCCTGCATGAGGAGGTGCTCCGTAACAGAATGCATTGTACATGGCAGGGAACTTTGCCTTCACATCGGCTTCGCCTAAGCCTACCAGTTCGAATGCCTTGATCATAATCTCAGGATCATGGTTTCTCACTGCGCCGGAGGACAGCTCTACGCCGTTGCAGACCAGATCGTACTGGTATGCCAGAATCTCCAGAGGATCCTGATTGTTCAGCGCATCCATACCGCCCTGGGGCATGGAGAACGGATTATGACAGAATTCCAGTTCGCCGGACTCTTCACCGATCTCATACATCGGGAAATCCACGATCCAGCAGAACTCATAGCAATCCTTCTTCATATGTTTCTCGCTGGCTGCACCCAGCAGCTTTCTGTATACACCTGCTGTCTTCTGCGCTTCCAGCTTCTTGCCTGCGGCAAGCCCTACAAAGTCACCGTTCTTAAGGCCGAGAGCCTTGATGACTTCTTCCTTGCGATCCTGCAAGAACTTGGAGATACCGCCTACGAACTCTCCGTTCTCGTCTACACGGAACCAGAATCCCTTGCGTGCGGTCTGTACTTCTACCTCTGCGCAGATAGCATCGATCTGCTTACGGGTAGCAGTGAAGCCATCCACCACGATAGCCTTTACCGTCTGACCTTCGAAAGCAGCAAAGCCACAGCCCTGCATTACCTCGGTGGCATCGGTCAGTACCAGATCGATACGCAGATCCGGCTTGTCGGAACCATACTTGTCCATAGCCTCCAGATAAGGGATCCGTACAAACGGAGCCTTGGAAGCATTTTTATAAATACCGTACTTTTCAAATACGGGAGGAAGTACCTGCTCTACGATGGAGAATACATCTTCCTGAGAAGCGAAGGCCATCTCCATATCCAGCTGATAAAACTCTCCGGGAGAACGGTCTGCTCTCGCATCCTCATCACGGAAGCAGGGAGCGATCTGGAAATAACGGTCAAAACCGGAAGCCATCAGGATCTGCTTGAACTGCTGGGGTGCCTGGGGCAAAGCGTAGAACTTGCCGGGATGATTTCTGGCAGGAACCAGATAATCTCTCGCACCTTCCGGGGAAGAACAGGTCAGAATAGGGGTGGTGATCTCCATGAAGTTCAGAGCATACATTCTCTGACGCAGCTCTGCCACGATCTGACTTCTCATCACGATGTTCTTCTTCATGTTCGGATTTCTCAGATCCAGATAACGGTATTTCAGACGGGCATTCTCGTCTGCATCCTTGGACTGATTGATTTCAAAAGGAAGTGCATTGTAGATACACTTACCTAAAATCTCGATCTTGTCGGGCACTACTTCGATCTCTCCGGTAGGCAGATTGGCATTCTTGCTGGAACGCTCTCTTACCACACCTTCCACGGAGATGGTGGACTCCTTGTTGATGCCATCCATGACATTCATCATTTCCTCGGTCTCTACTACCAGCTGAGTGGTTCCGTAGAAATCACGCAAAATGACAAATCCGAGATTCTTGCTGACTTTTCTCATGTTCTCGAACCAGCCGACCAGTGTGACTCTCTCGCCAACGTTGCCGATCCGAAGTTCATTACAATTATGGGTTCTGGACTGAATCATTGCTTTTGCTCCTTCGTCTGTTGCTTTTTATCTCTTTAATTCTTCTTTATAGAATTCCACGAATTCTTCGTAGCCTTCCTTGTTCAGCTGTTCTTTCTGGAATTTCTTATTCTTGTTCATGCGGGCTACCAGTACCTGAGTACCGTCCTTACGGGCTTCCTGGGCCTGTGCGATCACTTCACACAGTCTTTCACCACTGACGCCCTTTTCGATCAGGTATGCTACCTGCTTCGGTCTCGTAGGAACTTTGAATCCTCTCTCCATGAGCAGCATGATGATACGCTCGAAACCGATGGAAAATCCACAGGCGGGTACATCATTGCCGGTGAACTTGCCTACCATCTTGTCATAACGTCCACCACCGCCGCAGCTGCCGCCGAATTCCGGCATGGCGATCTCAAAAATAGTTCCGGTGTAATAGGACATACCTCTTACCAGAGTGGCATCGAAGACAATTTCGAAATCAGAAGCCTTGGTGGCTTTGACGCTGTCCATGATCTCTCTGAGGCTCTGGGCGATCTCCGGCTCCAGGAATCCTTCCAGGGTATCCGCCAGATAAGCCACACCATCCTCTGCACTCTCCAGACCCTTGAACAGTTCCAGATACTTGTCTACACATGTCTTATCAAAACCGTTCTCCAAAAGCTCAGCTTCCACGCCTTCCAGACCGATCTTGTCCATCTTGTCCAGAGTGATAAATACGCTGTCATAGGACTCTTCGGGGAATCCGCTATAAGCAGCCATTGCCTTCAGGATACGGCGCTCATTGATACGGATCTGGAAATTCTTGAATCCCAGCTTACCCAATGTGGTGGTCGTTGCAAGGATCAGTTCGATCTCCGCCAGATTCGAAGGTTCTCCCAGAATATCGATATCACACTGCATAAACTGACGATATCTTCCTCTCTGAGGTCTGTCCGCTCTCCATACATTGCCCATCTGCAATGCCTTAAAAGGAGAAGGCAGGGATGCCGCATTATTGGAATAATAACGTACCAGCGGTACCGTCAGGTCATAACGCAGCCCACTGTCGACTACCTCTTCCTCGGTGGTCGCAGCTGCTACATTCAGTTTCTCACCGCGCTTTAAGATTTTGAAGATCAGCTTCTCATTGTCACCGCCCTGCTTACTGCTTAAGTTCGCAATATTTTCCACACAGGGAGTCTCAATGGAAGTAAAACCGAATTTGCCGTAGGTATCCTTGATGACGCTGATCACATAATCGCGGATCTGCATCTCCTCCGGCAGGATATCTTTCATGCCCGTTGTGGGCTTCTTGCTAAGTGCCATGGTTTTCTACCCTTCCGCTCGTATATTTTATATCTGCAAATTGCCTTTCCCGCAATTTTAGCTCAATATCTTATATATGATACTTTTTTTCCCGATAACTGTCAACCCTCCCGTGCCCCGCTTCTGCCAGAAATTCAAGCATTTTTCTATAGAAAAACAGGACAGTGATCTCTCACTGTCCCGCCTTCTCTTTCATCTTCTTCAAATAGGCATCTTTCAATGCACATTTTTCCTCTAACTGACGGATCTGCTTCTTCAGATCCTCCAGATATTCCGCGGTGACTTTCACGCCTCCGCGGACCGCTACATCTTCATGTCTGCTCATATCCTCCAGCCATTGTCTGATGGAGTTTTCCCGCAGATCATTATACGTATTGTCTTCCTGTGGCTGCCACATAATTTCCCTCCAAACTTACTCAGACACGGAACTGCTGCATATTCTGCTGAAGTTTGCCGATGCTCTGTAATACGCCCTTGGTCTCTGTAGACATATTTTCACTGGAATAGGTGATCTCCTGAAGGTTCTTATTCACTCCGGCCACCGCATCCGCCAGTTCCGTCTGCATCGTAATTTACCTTTTGATCGTTTTCCCCATAGTGCACCATCCCTTTTATCCTTATTTTGTTTTGCGTACCGTAGAGTACTTTTCTCTTAATTGTACTTTTTCTCATACAATGTGTCAAGAAATCACCGCGTCAAATCGCCAAAGTTTTTAGTTGCAGAAAAGCTGCTACCCACGATCGGATAACAGCTTTCTGACTGCCTGTTATGATTTTCAGACTATTTTTTAATATTTGATCTCTTTGCCTTCCAGTCTCCACTGTCTGAACTCTGCGGATGCGGACAGTAACAGGTCGGAGGAAGAATTCAGTGCGGTCTCCACAGAATCCTGGATGACACCGATGATGAAGCCGACACCTACGATCTGCATGGCAATGTCGTTGGAGATTCCAAACAACGAACATGCCATAGGGATCAGTAACAGGGATCCTCCCGCCACGCCGGATGCGCCGCAGGCTGCCAGGGTTGCCAGAATGCTCAGCACGATACCGCTTAAGAAGTCTACGTGAATCCCCAGAGTATTTGCCGCTGCCAGTGTCATTACGGTAATGGTGATGGCTGCACCGTCCATGTTAATGGTAGCTCCCAGCGGGATGGTTACGGAATAGGTATCCTTATCCATTCCCCACTCTTCACAGGCCTTCATATTCACAGGAATATTGGCTGCGGAGCTTCTGGTGAAGAACGCAGTAATGGCACTCTTCTTCAGGCACTTGAAGATCAGCGGGTACGGGTTCTTGCGGATACACCAGAACACGATGATCGGGTTGGTCACAAAGTAGATAAACAGCATGGAACCTACCAGTACTAACAGAAGTTTTCCGTATTCGGAGAATATCTCCAGTCCGTTGGAAGAAATGGAGCTGAATACCAGACCTAAGATTCCGAAGGGAGCCATACTGATGATCCAGCTGACTACCTGGGACAGACCGTTGGAAATGTCATCCAGTACTTTCTTGGTGGTATCATTGGCTGCTCTCATACCGACACCGATGATCACACCCCAGGTCAGAACACCAATATAGTTGGCATTTAACAGAGAGGATACCGGATTGGCTACCATATTCATTAACAGAGTCTTCAGTACTTCCACGATACCGTCCGGCGCTGCCATATCGGTGGCTGCGTCTGCCAGTGTCAGTGTCACGGGGAATAACCGGCTGGCGATCACGGCTACCAGCGCTGCCAGAAAGGTACTGAACATGTACATAATAATAACGGTCTTAATGATGCCGCCATGGCTCTTCCCTGCATGACACAAGGCACTGATCAGCAGGAAGAATACCAACAAAGGCGCAATGGCCTTCAGGGCACCTACAAAAACATCTCCCAGAATGGCAATACCGGTTGCCTGCGGCACGACCAGTCCCAGGATCACACCAATGACCAGACCACATACGATACGCAGGATCAGGCTGATGCTGTTCCACTTTTCAAATAGTTTTTTCATACTTACACTCTTCTTTCCCTTTTTTCTGATGTATACATGTACTCCATTGCACACATTATGTGCTATTATATAGTATTTCTCATATAAAGACAAGTGTATTTTACCCACGGACATTTTGAGGCTATTTGTTTTTCGATTTTTAGAACAGAAAAAAACGGATCCGCAAAAAGCAGATCCGCTTTCCTCATTTTCCTATTACATTACAAAACATTTGTCATTGCGGAGATTCCCACCTTCATGACACCCGCCAGTACCATGACCCAGATGGGATTCAGTTTCGTTTTCCGAAGCAGCAACACACAGATTCCGAAGATCGCCACCATGCTCCACTCCGTACCCGTCAGGGAAATCGTCCCTCCGCTTCCCCAGAACGCATTTTTCAGGATCAGGATCCCTGCCGATGCGATCATTGCCACCACTGCAGGCCGCAGAGATTTCAGCACTCCCTGCAGCAGATCCAGATTACGATACTTCAGGTATAGTCTTGCCAGGATCGTCACAATAATGCAGGACGGCAAAATACACCCGACCGTTGCCACCACAGCTCCGGGAATCCCGGCAATCTTCAGTCCCACGAAGGTGGCGGAATTCACTGCAATGGGGCCCGGTGTTATCTGTGATATCGTGATCAGATCCGTGAATTCCGACATGGTCAGCCATCCGTGAGTC
>ERZ827528.3069-NODE-3069-length-14225-cov-14.029076_pt1 | contig 14225 bp, 10 predicted proteins | sample MGYA00519768_ERZ827528 | MGnify/ENA primary metagenome ERZ827528 (study PRJEB31778, sample SAMEA3449343) | human gut metagenome | biome: human gut; feature: human-associated habitat; material: faeces | place: United Kingdom | collected 2010/2012 ...
TGAAGCTGACCGTTCCGGCCGGCGACGTGGCGAAGGTCGAGCAGTTCCGCGATCTCGTGTCCGCCGACACGCTCGCCGACTCGCTTGACGTTGTTGCCGGCGCCGAAGGCTCCGAGCTCGCCATCGAGGTTGCCAAGGCCTGATTTTGGTTGGGGTGAATCAGTTGGGCTGATTCCGCTTGGTCGATTCAACTAAGTCGACCGGATTGGCCGAATTGGTTGGTGCGATCCGGTTGGGATTGGGTTGGTTTGGCTGAATTGACCGGGTTGTGCGGATTTGGCTTGATTGGGCTGATTTCGTCTTGATGCGAAGGGGTCCTGCCGTTTAAACGGCAGGACCCCTTTCACGTCGTTGTCCCACCCTATATCCTTCAGTCTGTATTCCTTCAGTCTGTATTCCTTCAGTCCTAACCTTCGGCTTCTGGCTCGCTTTTCCGCATTTTGTTACCGTAACCTCCATGTCCGGGTAACAAAACATGGATGCGTATGCTGTTCCATGGTTTTGCGATCGATTTGTGATTATTCGACCGTGCGACTAGAGTAGCCTGTGGCTTTTCGGCTGGCTTTTACACCGGCTGGAAGATTTATACAGACTTGATTTGTGTCTGCCGTGTGCCTGCGACGTATTTACGTCGTGCCGGCACGTGCGCGGAAGCAGATCGCAAGCGAATGGTTCTCAGTACCATCCATGTGAGTCAAGCACACATCTTTGAGAAGCAGTCGCGATGCCGGGAGTCGGGTTCGTCGGTTTCAACCGTCGTTCCCGTTCCCGGCTTTTTTATCTTCGAAGGGGAATGAACGGTAACGCTGCTGTTTAAAGCGATGCTTCACGGTATGAAAAACCACTTAACCATTGAACAGATGTTGCATTCCGCGGAGCGACTTTTTGTTTCGAAAGTATGGCGACTGTTACATAGGAGTTGGCTAGGGTGATTTATAATCAGTTTCAGGTGCGTTGTTGTGATTGATGGGGGTTGCGATTACGCGTCGACATACAGCGAAGAACATATGATGCAGGGGCGATGTCGCTTCGGATATGGGAAAGGTGGCACTGATGGGTGCCGAATCGGGCATGAACTCTTCTGTGCGTGATGACCGCGTTGCTTTGTCTGATGGCGCGAAAGCGTTATGGGGCAAAACAAATCGTATTGATGACTCTGAATGGTTGCCGCTGTATGTGCATATGGTTGATTCCGCGGCAATGGCGTCAAAAATATGGGATACGTGGGTTCCGCAGGGCACGAAAGCGGTAATAGTTGGAGACCTTGGAAACGATGAGGTTCTTGCTCGAAAACTCATGATTTTCATGGCAGGCATACATGACATAGGCAAAGCCACGCCGGTATTCCAAGCAAAATCCATTACTTTCGGTCCGGAAGCGGGAAGTTTCGCCTGGAAAGCCGAACGGGCCGGATTGCCTATGATAGCTGGCTTGCGAGGTACCAATCATCCCACACATCCCATCGCAGGAGAGATCATTCTTGAGGGATATCTCCTGCGAGTCCGAGGTTGGGAGAGAAAAGCTGCACGTCAGTATGCCTGCGTGGTTGGAGGGCATCATGGCACCCCACCAGACAAAAGTAAAATTGACGAAGAGAAAAATAGGAAAACCAATGTTGGATTGGATTCTGAAGCGTGGGTGAGTACTCAGGATGAGCTCATAGATTTTGTTGCAAATATTGCTGGCATTGAAGAAAAAGAATGGGAAGATCTTTCTGAAAGAAGATTCAGCGTCCAGTCCGCCGTGCTGATGACAGGACTGGTCATTATGGCCGACTGGATTGCCAGTAACAGCGATGAAGATATGTTTCCCCTGGTAAGAACCGAGCCATGGGCGGATGAAGATGAAGACTTTTTCTTCTCGGAGAGTGGGGAAGAAGACGATATCCAATCGTGGTCGGGCCTCCGCATCCGCGCGGACAGGGCATGGTCATGTGTGCAGCTACCGCATGCGTGGGTGCCGGAAGGCATTCCTTCATCCTGCCAAGACCTTTTTGCGACACGGTTCACCCTTCCTGAAGGTGCGAAGGTTCGTCCTGTCCAAGAAGAAGCCGTCCGAATCGCACGCGACACAAGGCAGCCGGGACTCATGGTGATTGAGGCACCCATGGGCGAAGGAAAAACGGAAGCGGCGCTCGCGGCCGCTGAAATACTGGCACAACGTACCGGACGTGGTGGTGTATGCGTGGCATTGCCAACGATGGCTACCACGGACGCTATGTTTACTCGAGTGCGTCGCTGGTTGGAAGCGTTGCCGTCCTGCGATTTTGACAATGAGAAAACGGTGTGGTTGGCGCATGGCAAAGCACAGCTGAACAATGATTTTCGTGGTATTATTGCCGCTTCGCATCGCCGTTTTTCCTCTGTTGACCAGGATGACGTCAAACAAGAGTCGTCGCAGAATCGAAAGAAGAAGCAAATCGATGTGCCTCCGGAAACTGTTGTATCCGACTGGCTTTGGGGGCGTAAGAAAGGTGCGCTCGCTAACTTCTTGGTTTGCACTGTTGATCAGGTATTGATGAGTGCCTTGCAGATGAAGCATGTGGTGTTACGCCAGCTTGCGATGGCTAACAAAGTAGTCATTATCGATGAGTGCCACGCCTATGACGCCTATATGCAGGAGTACCTCAAGATGGCATTGGAATGGCTTGGCGGATATCGGACTCCGGTCATTTTGTTATCCGCAACATTGCCGGAATGTCAGCGCAACGCAATGGTTGAGGCGTATCTGAAGGGATGGTGCGATACTGAACCTAGGAAAGCTTCTAAGGTAAGTATTTTGGAACAGTTACGTGCCAGGAATGCTTCGAATACGCATCACATAAACCATACTGCTAATTCTGAAATGTCGTGTGAAAAAGGAACTGCAGAAAAGCTGCGGCTAATTTCAAATGCATATCCGCTGTTGACGTACACAGACGGGCATGAGACCAAACATGCGGATGTAAAGCCATCAGGAAGGTCGATGAAAGTCCAATGCAGACTCGTCGATGACGATGATACGGCTTTGCTTGATTTGATGGATGCTTTGCTTGTGGATGGCGGTTGTATCGGCGTGATTTGCGATACGGTTGGTCGAGCGCAGCATGCGGCTGAATTGTTGGGAAATCACTGCGGTCGCGATTGTGTGAGGCTGACTCATTCCCGTTTCATGGATATTGATCGCATGTCCAACGAACGAGAACTTCGTGATTTATTAGGGCCCGATGCCACAATCGGAAATGGAAAACGTCCTGGGAAACTCGTCGTGGTGGGTACGCAGGTGCTGGAGCAGTCCTTGGATATCGATTTCGATGCATTGGTAACCGATATCGCACCAGTCGATTTGATCATGCAACGTCTGGGAAGAGTTCATCGTCATCGTCGAGGTGATGGCGAATGTGATCGCCCTGTATCGTTGCAAACTGCAACGTGCTATATCCGTGGTGTTGAGGCATGGAATAATGAAGGTCCAAAATTCTCCAGAGGCGCGGACTCCGTATATGATGCCGCGGCTTTGATGGAGTCGCTTGCGGTTTTGGATTTAACTGCCGCAGGGGCTTCCTGTGCGCAACAGCTGCCCCAAGACATTGCGCGTACTGTACGAAGTGCATATGGGAACGATCCGCACGGTTTCCTGCCTCACATGTGGCTGCCGCAATATGATGATGCCTGTGAGAAGCGTGATTTAAAACGTGTGCAGAAGCAGCAGAAAGCCGGCACGTATTTGTTGCAGTCAGTGGGGTCGATGAATCAGAGGCGTTCTCTGGTTAATTGGTTCTTGCCGCAAGTCGATGAAGTCAATGAGGACGAAGGGCAGCGTGCGGTACGTGACACACAGGATACGGTAGAGGTTCTGCTGCTGCGCAAATGCGATGATGGGATTCATTTGCTTCCTTGGGTGGGGGATGAGCATGCTGATGTGGAGAAGGGGTCTATCGTCCCGACGACTGTCATTCCTGATGATACGGTAGCAAAAATCGCAGTGCAGTGCGCGGTGAGATTGCCAATGGGACTGTGCATGCCGGATAGGGTCGATGCGCTGATTGCTTCATTGGAGGAAGCATGCGCTGACGATGTGGCTTGTTGGCAGGACTCGCCATGGCTTGCGGGAAAACTCGCATTGTTCCTGCACGGGGATGCAGATGGTTTCGTGTCCGATGAATTATGCGGTTATGAAATAAGGTATTCGCGTGATACCGGATTGACATATTCCAGAAAAGAGGATAATTGAAATGTCCTCATTTCGGGATGATCCCATGAAAATATCGGGATGCATAGTGTTCCCCGCTGATGCGGGGATGAGTTCGGCAGTTTTCTGATAACGAAATTTGCTGAACTGTAACCTCATTTTTTATACATTCGAATATATTCATGTTGACATAGATTGGTGGAAGGTGTATCTTTTCAGATAAAGACAAAATCAAAGACGATGGAGAAAGGGATTTCGATGACGGATAATGTCTTTTCTCTGCTGGATGAGCATTGGATACCAGTTTCTTATCTGGATGGACACCCAGCCGAGATATCGTTGCGTGAAATTTTTCTGGACGCTCCAAAGATTAAGGAACTGTCTGGGGATATTCCGCAGCAGAAGCTTCCTTTGATGCGGTTTCTTCTTGCAATCATGTATCGCGCTTACTGCATTGATGGTGCAGATGAGGAACAGATGCGTGAACTTTGGGAAGGAATTTATTCTTCCGGACAATTCAACGAGGATGCTCTGGATTATTACTTCGATGAGTGGGCGGATCGTTTCTTCCTGTTGGGGGAGAGGCCGTTCTTCCAGGTGCCTGGTCTACAGTATGTGGGGTCAAAGCCGTATTCTCCGGTGTCGGAGATGATTGCGGACGTGCCCAAGCCCGACAAGTACCTATTTTCGATGCGCGATTTACGCGCGGCAGATAGCCTTTTGCCGGCAGAAGCCGCTCGATGGCTGGTGTTCTTACAGGCGTACGATACTGCGGGAATCAAAACCCCGGTGGAGGGTAACACCCATGTCAATAAGGGAAAGGTCTATGCGCCCAAAGGAATGTTGGGAACGGGTTGGCTTGGCGGCATTGGTGGTCTATATGCGGAAGGGCGGAACCTTTTCGAGACGCTGATGCTCAACTGGGTTTTGTATGACACGAAGTTCGATTCTGAACGTTATCGGCTGTTCGGCAATAATCAGGACATTCCAGTATGGGAACGGGAGGATCCGCCGTCGACTGATTTAAATGACCAAAACAGATTCGTGGGGCCGGTTCAGGCAATGACGTGGCAATCTCGGCGTGTTCGATTGGTTCCAAGCGAGGATAACGCGAGGATCATTGGCATCATGTCGTGCTACGGCGATGTTGTTGCGCCTTACAATACTGACGTTTTTGAAAAAATGACTGCTTGGCGAAGTAGCGTTACCCAACAGAAGAAGCTTGGATTGCCTGCGCCTCCGCATATGCCAGTTGTGCATGATGCTGGTAAAGCGTTATGGCGTGGTTTGGAGCCCATTCTTTGTGCAAGCGATGAGGGGGATTCGCGGCCGGGTCTTATCCGATGGCTCGAAGAGATTCGCACTGAGATCCTCGAGTCGGAGAAACATGTGCTTGATCTGGTAACCATCCACGCTCAAGGGATGACATATGGCACGCAAAGCAGTGTATTCGAAACGGGAATTGACGATACGCTTTCCTTGAATTCCGTGATGTTCCGTCACGATTATTCCGGCATCGCATCAGTGTTGGATGTGGTCAAATGCACCGATGGCGCGGTTCTGGCTTTGTCTCAATTCGTTCGGAACCTTCGTGCGGCTTCAGGGGATAAGGGAAAGTCCACGGAAACAGCGGAACAAGTTCGAGAATGGGCATATGCGGATCTTGATGGGCTGTTTCGTGATGAATTGGCGGCTTTCGATGAGACACAGGACCCAATTGAGTATGCAAATGCTTGGAAAGACGAAATCCATCGCCGGTTGTTGCAAATGGGGTGGGAATATTTGGATCAATCTTCCGTGCCCGTTTTCGGTGAGCATGAATCGGGTGTCGTGGGTGTGATGGGGGCATCCCGTGCACAATTGCTGTTCCAATCCAAACTGAACAAGGAACTTGGATTCCTTGAGGAGAAAGACGTATCTCGTCCGAACAAAGGAGGTATGTGAAGATGACGCCATCTGTATTTGACAGAGCGAATGCGGTAGGCAAATATGCAGCTAAATTGATTTTCGATTTGCAGCGTGAATACACCGCAGAAAGTGGCAGTAACGCGAGGAGTCGTGCCAGGTTGGCCCGATTGCGCCGGGACTTGGATGGAACCGCTCCAACCTGGATGTCAATTGGTGAAGAACTGTTCGCTCAGTGGCCGCAGGAGCTTGAAGCTCCGGCGGACGATTCGCCGGAATTCGATCGTCAGGTCAATGCGGTCAAGGTCGCATTGGAATTGTATGCGGTGCATCAGCAGTCAAAAGGGCAGGGGGTCGCTCAAAAGTATCAAACTGACCCTAGTTCCCGAATGACGTTTGGTCGCGCATGCAGAAGAATTACTCCCGATCCGGAACAGGCAAAAGGTGTTTTACGCCGACTCCGGGTTGTGGAAAGTGCGTCCGATTTCAATGGGGTTGTCCGTGGCGTTCGGACACTCATCATGTTGATGCGCGGTGCCGATGTTCAAATCGACTACGGTTCTCTGGCGCGCGACCTATATCTGATTCAGCTGCCCAGCCAGCGGGGAAAAGTATTTCAAAGTTGGGGTCGTGATTACTACTATTCGAAACAATCTTCCAACAACAATCGGTGAATGATTCCGATTAATAAAAATACTTTCAAGACAATCGTTTTTAATCAACTAAGAAATGAGGGAAATCATTATGTTCATGGACATTCATTGCATTCAGCAGGTTCCGCCGAGCAACATCAACCGAGATGATACCGGTAGTCCGAAGACCGCATATGTCGGAGGCGCGTTAAGGTCGCGAGTCTCCAGCCAAGCTTGGAAACGTGCTATGCGCGGCGTCTTCGGAGATATGTTGGATAGTAGTAAGTTAGGCAAGCGCACCAAAGGTGTTGTGACGTTGATTGCTGATTCCATTACGTCGAAGCGTCCTGATTTGGCGGAGTCCGCCGAGGGGCTGGCACAGAAGGTGATGGCTGCGGCAGGTTTCAAAGTCAAGGCTTCGGATCGTGCGGGCGCAGATAAGGGCTCTCTGGCGACCGACTATCTGATTTTCATCGCAAACAATGAGATCGATAAGCTTGCTGATTTGGCGATTGCTGCTTTTGATGAGGGTGAGGACGTTTCCAAGATGAAGAAGGAAGTTTCTGCGATCTTCCATGGTCCCCAAGCTGTCGATATCGCTCTGTTTGGACGCATGTTGGCTGATGCTCCGGATTTGAATACTGATGCTTCGGCGCAGGTTGCCCATGCCTTCTCTATCGATCAGATTACGCCAGAATATGACTATTTCACGGCGGTCGATGATTGTGCATCGGAAGACAATGCCGGTGCTGCCATGATTGACACCGTCGGATTCAACTCCTCGACGTTGTACCGATATGCAACGGTGAACATTGATGTGTTGCGCGATCAGTTGCAGGACGATTCCGCTACGGTGGAAGGCGTGGTTGCTTTTGTCGAGGCTTTCGTCAAATCCATGCCGTCCGGCAAGCAGAACACGTTTGCAAACCATACCCTGCCTGAGGATGTCGTGGTGACGCTTCGGGAATCTCAGCCAATTAGCGCCGCCGACGCATTTGAAGATCCAGTGAGGCGTAAGGACGGTATCTCCGTTTCCCGTCAAGGTGTGGAGCGTTTGGGAGAGCGTCTGAACGATATCCGCGTGAATTATGGCGAAGAGCCGGTGAAAGCTTGGTATGTTGCAACTGGTGGGGCGGTGTCCTCTTTGAATGAATGGTGTGAGCAGGTTTCATTGCCGGACCTCGAGCAGAGCTTGAAGGAAACGCTGAACGCCGCATATTCCGCATGATATTCGGAAGGAGAATGTTATGAGCGTTCTATTATTGCAATTGGCTGGGCCATTGCAGTCATGGGGGGATTCCTCGCGCTTCGTTCGCCGTGAGACTCGTAATGAGCCGACCAAAAGTGGCGTGATTGGCATGTTGGCCTCAGCCCAGGGGCGTAACCGAGAAGATTCCATAGAGGATTTGTTGGGATTGTCGTTTGGCGTGCGTATCGAGCAACGCGGCAGAATAATTCGAGATCTGCAGACGGAGAAATCCATGACACGGAAACGAAATTCCAATCGATTCGACAAGGAGATGCCGCTGACCTACCGATATTACCTATCAGATGCGCGTTTTCTGGTGGCACTAGGTGCGAAACGAGAATTGTTGGAAACCCTAGACCAGGCGATTCATACGCCTAAATGGCCACTGTTTCTGGGAAGACGATCATGTCCTCCTGACTATCCGTTATCGCTGGGTATCCACGATGAGTATGCGGATGTTCGTCAGGCATTAGACTCTGAACCTTGGCATGCTGCAAAATGGTATCGCCGACGTTATCGGCAGCCCGATTTGGAGATTGTATGTGATGCAATGGAAGGGGAGGACACATCCGTGCAATCCGACCTTCCACTGAGCTTTAGCTCGACCGGCCGCAAATATGCGGATCGCGTTGTTTATCGGTACCGTATCCCCAATCCGGACGCATCTGAAAATGTCGGTGACAATACAGAGAAACCACCTTCCTTCGATTCTACGGGGGAAGCTGATCCTATGAGTTTCATCTAGAGGGGACGACGATGTTTATCTCGAGAATTCCTTTAAATAAAGTGCGATATGGCGCTCGTCAACTTATCGGTTCTCCATATAAGCTGCATGCCGCAGTGGAAGCTGCTTTTCCTCCTGATGCCGTTCGCAGAACGGATGATGGACGAATTCTGTGGCGATTGGACTCTTTAGGGCAAGACGGTGGCGTCTGGTTGTATGTGGTAAGCCCTCAAAAGCCGGATTTTACACATATCGTTGAGCAGGCGGGGTGGCCCATGCATGCAGAGTGGGAAACCAAGAACTACGATGCATTGCTTGACCGTGTCACCAAAGGCCAGCAGTGGCATTTCAAACTTCGTGCGAATCCGGCTCGAAAGGCGGGTGTAGACAAGGGACGTCGTCATCGTTCGGATGGCATTGTGGGTAAAGTGCAAGGTCATGTCACAGCCAGCCAACAACTGCAGTGGCTGGTTGATCGTTCCGTGGTTCACGGCTTCAGAATTCTTGAAGACGAATATGGGCAGCCCAATGTGGTGGTCAAAGAGCGGCATAAGGAACAGTTCAAGCGTGGTGGCGCGACGGTTACCTTGGTCACAGCTGTTTTCGAAGGACGTCTGGAAGTGATCGACACGAAACTGTTCCGTGACGCTTTGTGCGAAGGGATTGGAAGGGCGAAAGGTTTTGGATGCGGATTGCTGACCATCGCGCCGGAAACAAGGAGTAATGCTGAATGAATGATGAGCTGGGGGAGGACGGCGCCGATTTTGAGATGGCTCCTTCTGAAATGTCTTCGGAAGAAGCTGCGAGGAAAACGTCAGACGCGAAAATCTCGGAAAGGCGCCGTTCCACTCTTGGCACGCCTCCACCGGAAATTCAGGATCTTGTTCGGGTGGAGGATAGGCTGTCCTTTGCGTATTTCGAGCATTGCACTATTGGACGTGATGATAATGCGATTACGGTGACTGATGTCACTGGTGTTATACATGTGCCGGCAGCGGCGTTAAGCGTGCTGATGCTTGGTCCTGGGGCTCGGGTGACTCATCAGGCAATGACCGTCATCGGTGAAAATGGCGCGACGGTAATTTGGGTGGGGGAACGAGGCGTTCGTATGTATGCTTTTGGCAAGCCGTTGACGCATTCATCTGCGTTATTGCAGAAACAAGCTGAATTGGTCTCTAACACGCGTAAAAGATTATCTGTTGCTCGCATGATGTATCAGATGCGATTCCCGGGTGAGGATGTGAGCGGATTGACGATGCAGCAGTTACGAGGTCGGGAAGGTGCTCGTATCAGACGAGTTTATCGTGAATGTTCCGAACGGACCGGTGTGGAATGGGATAAGCGGACATATGACCATGATGATTTCGATGCTGGTTCCGAGATTAACAAAGCATTGTCCGCTGCCAACACGTGTCTGTACGGTTTGGCACATGCTGCGATTGTTGCTTTGGGATGTTCTCCAGGTTTGGGTTTTGTACATGTCGGACATGAGCGTTCTTTTGTGTACGACATTGCTGATTTGTACAAGGCTGAACTATCGATTCCGGTTGCGTTCGAAACGGTGGCTGCAAAACCTGAAGATATCGGTTCCGCTGTACGGCACAATATTCGAGATGCGATTTATGACCTTAGCTTGATGAAGCGGATGACGAAAGACATTAGATACTTGTTGGGGACTTCAGAACTCGAGGATGATGTTTTTGAATCAGATCATGTTGGGCTTTGGGATGATAAGCAGGGCGAGGTTTCTGCAGGCAAGTCCTACTCGGATAATGACGAATGGGATGGTGGGACATGGTAGTGATTGTGCTGACTGCTTGTCCTGTGGGATTGCGGGGTGATCTCACTCGTTGGTTGCTTGAGATAGCCCCAGGAGTTTTTGTGGGACATATCGATGCTCGAATTCGAGATAGGTTATGGGAGAGAATCATTGATTTGCTCAGGGATGGTCGTGCCGTAATGGTTTATTCGGCCAGAAATGAGCAGCATATGGCTTTTAAGGTGTATGGGGCTGACTGGTCACCGGTCGATTGCGATGGATTGCAATTGATCAAACGTCCTAAGGAAGCAAAAGAAGGATCCTTTGTTGGCACTCCTAGAAAAGGATGGAGTAATGCGAGCAAATACCGAAAGGCAAGGAAATTTTCAAAACGAAACTGAATGAAAAACAGCCAGTTGTCCTTTCTTTTCCTTGGAATTATGCTATTTTCGAAGTGTGCTCCCCGCACATGCGGGGATGATCCCGTCATCGTCAAACTGTGAGGTTCGCATGTCTCGTGCTCCCCGCACATGCGGGGATGATCCCCCGCGACATACGCTAACCGAAGCTAGCCGTTCGTGCTCCCCGCACATGCGGGGATGATCCCTTTTTTGTCTCAAGCACAAAGCTACACCGGCGGTGTGCTCCCCGCACATGCGGGGATGATCCCGGCCTCGTCATCGACCTTTTCCGAGTCAACGAGTGCTCCCCGCACATGCGGGGATGATCCCACCAGCAAGGACAGCAGCAGCGCCACCAACAAGTGCTCCCCGCACATGCGGGGATGATCCTACGGATACCAACGGCACCGCGCTTACGCAAAGGTGCTCCCCGCACATGCGGGGATGATCCCACCGGAGTGCCTGCGTGGTTGATAGAGAGAGAGTGCTCCCCGCACATGCGGGGATGATCCCCATTGCCGCCGCATTCAGGGTAGAACCTAATCGTGCTCCCCGCACATGCGGGGATGATCCCTGGCACGCCACGCCTATGCCGACAATGCTTCTGTGCTCCCCGCACATGCGGGGATGATCCTAGCGACACGCAAATGCAAGCGATTATGTTACGGTGCTCCCCGCACATGCGGGGATGATCCCTCGGTAAGTGGAAGATCGCCGCCAAATATGAAGTGCTCCCCGCACATGCGGGGATGATCCCAAGAACTATGCCACGGGGGAGAAGCAGGCCACGTGCTCCCCGCACATGCGGGGATGATCCCGCTTTCACGTCGTGGCAGCCGACGGTCGAGATGTGCTCCCCGCACATGCGGGGATGATCCCCGACGAGGAACTTGCCCAGGAAACATACACTGGTGCTCCCCGCACATGCGGGGATGATCCCTGTTGAATCGGGCGTATCCGTGCGAGGAGTGGCGTGCTCCCCGCACATGCGGGGATGATCCCTGTTGCCGGTGGCTGTGTCGATAAGGTCAAGCGTGCTCCCCGCACATGCGGGGATGATCCCACATCCCAGTCCAATTGTGGCCGATGGACGTAGTGCTCCCCGCACATGCGGGGATGATCCCAACGGCCCGTGCGAAAGCCTCGAAGCGTTCTGGTGCTCCCCGCACATGCGGGGATGATCCCCAACCATCTACAGGGACATTGTAACTGGCTCAGTGCTCCCCGCACATGCGGGGATGATCCCGTCTTACCGAGACCACGCGCACTGATAATGAAGTGCTCCCCGCACATGCGGGGATGATCCCACGGATAACAACGGCGATATGGTAACGGTGCTGTGTTCCCCGCACGTGCGGGGATGATCCCACTTAAATTTGGACGTCAGGCGCCCAGATTGTGTGTTCCCCGTACATGTGGGGATGATCTCCAACGGCACGAAACACATATCCGCGAGTTATGGGTGCTCGACATATCGGGACTGCATCAGATCCAACTGAAATAGAAAGCCCGAAGATAACCCCCCGACTGATGTTCCAGTCTTGAAAGCTGGTCGCGTGGGATCTTCGAGCAATCCAATTCTACCACCACGGCACCGTGTTCCCCGCACATGCGGAGATGGTCCCCACGACATGCAGGACTACCAGCCACTCGGCAGGTGTCCCTCGCGCATGCGGGGATGATCCCGCGCTCGAAAACAAGCTGCGCCAGCGTTTCAAGTGTTCCCCGCACATGCGGGGATGATTGTATTTGTCAATCTATCAGTCGCATCGCATGTGCGTTAGCTACACTTATCCGCATAAGTGTAGCTAACGTTAAAATAAGCTACATTTATCTCGATAGGTGTTGCTTACGAGAGTTTTTGCGATGGATAATAATTTCAGCCATTTCGATATACATGAATCCGTAGGGGCCACAACGACTTGTGTTTCCGATTTACAAGCGTGGCTTTGCTTAAGAACGTGATTTTGTCCGGGGAACGATGCGCTTGACACATACTGGCACTACCAACGTAGGAGCACCATGAAATACGAGATTGCGATTTGCAAAAGTATGAAACGTAAGAAAGGACGCAGTCGCGCTTCGATATGTTTTTGATTGCGTAACGGCGCGACGGCATCGCTTTTGCGCATGTCGGGCGCTTCGTTGCCGCAACCGGCGTAAGATATCTGCGAATGTCAAACATAAGCGAGATATCTGAAGGAGAGAAGATGTCAACAAACGAAGCAGCATTGCCGCAGTCGACGGTCCGGGTTGCCCAGGCTGATCCGGATGGAATCCTTCTGGTGATCCACGCAGGCGCTGGCAATCGCGGCAAGAAGGACACGCCGGAACGTCGCGCCCAGGTGGAGCAGGATCTGAACAGGGCCCTTGAAGCCGGCTATGCGCTGCTGGAACAGGGCGCTCCGGCCGAAGATGCCGTCTGCGCGGCCATTCGTGTCATGGAGGATGCTCCCGAATTCAATGCTGGCCGTGGTGCCGCGTTGACGAGCGAAGGCATCGTGTCCATGGATTCCTGCCTGATGACCGGCGTTGACGGCGAAGTCGGCTCCGCATGCGGTCTGACCGCGTCCAAGAACCCGATCAATGTGGCGCGCGCCATCAAGGAGAAGACCAAGCACGTCATGTTCGCCAAGCCGGGCGATAACCTGCTCAAGGAGTGGGGCATCGAACTGTGCGACAGCGAGTACTTCATCACCCCGGCCCGTCAGGAATCCCTGCGTGAGGCGCAGTCCAATGGCGACGAATGGGAGAAGCATGGCACCATCGGCGCCGTCGCACGTGACGCGTCCGGCAATATCGCAGCCGGCACCTCCACTGGCGGCATCACCAACCAGATGCCGGGCCGTGTTGGCGATTCGCCACTGCCGGGTTGCGGCACCTACGCCAACAACGATTCCGTTGCGATCTCCTGCACCGGCATCGGTGAGGCGTTCGTCAAGGAAGTCGCCGCACACCAGGTTTCCGACCGTGTGCTGTACGCCAAGGAAGATCCGGTCGAGGCTGCGAAGGCCGCGCTGGACGGTGTGGCCCGTCACCACGGCGACGGTGGCATGATCGTCGTCCCCGCCCATGGCGACGGTGCGATGGTGTTCAACAGCGAGATGATGAACTGCGGTTGGAAGTCCCCGAAGGGCAGCTACGTGCAGAGCTGACGCCATAGGTTTGACGCCGTAAGCAAATAAACGAAACGGCTGCAAAACGCCGAGTGGGGGTTCGAATCCATTAAGGATTCGAACCCCCACTCGTTTTTCGTTGCCGATTGGCAGCGAAACGTCACAACGAAGCCGTCACTTGGTGATGGTGTTGTAGGTAGGCAGGTTGGTGTAGTCGAACGACACGTTCTTCACGTTCGTCGCGGACGCGGCGGCGACGTTGTCGTTCC
>ERZ827528.3070-NODE-3070-length-14221-cov-4.026401_pt1 | contig 14221 bp, 9 predicted proteins | sample MGYA00519768_ERZ827528 | MGnify/ENA primary metagenome ERZ827528 (study PRJEB31778, sample SAMEA3449343) | human gut metagenome | biome: human gut; feature: human-associated habitat; material: faeces | place: United Kingdom | collected 2010/2012 ...
TGCTGCCGACCGGTTCGCTTTCGCTTGCCGCACTTAATAGCAGCATCGACGCCATCACGGTCGCCGATCAGAACAAAGCCGTCAAGACCCTTGCGGCCGAGGATTCGAAAGGCAACGCTGCCGGGACTTACGGTCCCATTCAGCAGGTGATGCTCTTCGGTCAGCAGGATACGTTTACGACGGAGACTCCCACCGACGGCCACACGCTGAAAAAAGCTGCCATAGAACTCAAGTCGATGGCGGCGCGTTTCGAGGTGGGCACCGTGAAGCCGGGCACCGGTCTGGACGCACTGACCGTCGAGGCCGTTTATCTCAACAACTTCTACCTCGACCACGGACGCCTCACCGCTCAGGAGTTCACCGAACTCACTTGGCCGACGGTGTACACCCCCGCATGGGCTACCGACGGCTACAATGCAGCCGTAACGTCCAACGCCGGAACCAAGGTCTATGCTTATCAGGTTCTCCTCGGCGATAAGATTCCTCATATCATCTACAAGGTGAGCGGTACGGTTTCGGCCGGTTACAAGCTCTCCGACGGTACGGGCGACATGGACAATCCGACTCCGTTCACCGACATGTACATCACCGTGAAAGGTTTCCGTGAGAACGGTTCGCTGCTTACGACTATCGAGGGTCACAAAATCTACAAAATGGGTCTGGCCGACGGCGGTATCGCAATTACCCCTGACAAAATCACGCCCGATCCCGAGAAGACCAAGATCGACCTGATCGTGGCCATCACGGTTGCCGACTGGACATCGTCGAACGTCACCCCCGAGTTTTAAGTTTTGTCGAATTACCCCGGGGGAGGAATCCCTTTCCCCGGGTTTTTACTGAATAAGCTATGAAAAAGATGTATAAAAGCCTTTGCCTCCTGACCGCGCTGGTCATGTTGGCAGCTTGTAACAAGGATGCCGAGCCGAACGGTTCGGCTGCCGGCGGCAAGACCAATTTCGCCGTGTCGTTGCCGGGTGCCCCGGAAACCTACGCGGTCGAGGACCCGCAGAGTGCAGGCGCGATCGTGCCGTTCTACAACGACGTTACGGTTTACTTGGTGGATGCCGGTAATAATTTTGTAGGCTATGCTTGGACCGATGCCGAGATCAAGGCGCGGGAGAAGCGTTTCGAGCAGATTACCGAACCCGTGCAAGTAATCGTTATGGTGAACACCGGCGTCGCTACGATGCCGACCGGTCCGATTTCGTTCAGCACGTTTCAGAACGCCGTTTTCGCCATCTCGGCTGCCGATCAGAACAAGGCTGTCAAGACCCTTGCGGCTGAGGATTCGAAAGGCAACGCTGCCGGGACTTACGGTCCCATTCAGCAGGTAACGCTCTTTGGCGAACAGGGTACGTTTACGACGGAGACTCCGACCGATGGCCATACGCTGAAGAAAGCCGCTGTGGAACTCGAAGCGATGGTTTCTCGTTTCGAACTGGGTACCGTCAAGGCGGGTACCGGTCTGGATGCGCTGACCGTCGAGGCGGTCTATGTCAATAATTTCTTCCTCGATGCCGGCGATGCATCCACTTCCGTCCAGCATTTTACCGAGGGCACTTGGCCCTCGACGTTCACCCCCGCATGGGCTACCGATGCTTATAATGCAGCCGTGACTTCCAATGCGGGAACCAAGGTTTACGCTTACCAGATTTTCGCATTGAGTACTTCGACCATTCCCCATGTCATTTACAAGGTGAGCGGCACGGTTTCGGCCGGTTATAAGCTCGCTGACGGTACGGGCGATATGGATAGTCCGACGGCTTTCACCGACAAGTACATCACCGTGAAAGGGTTCCGCGAAGGCGGTTCGCTGGTCTCGGGTCTCGAAATCAACAAGATCTACAAGATGGGTCTGGAAGACGGCGGTATCGCAATTACGCCGGACAAGATCACCGACAAGCCCGAGAAGAACAAGATCGATCTGATCGTAGGCATCACGGTTGCCGACTGGACGTCGTCGAACGTCACCCCCGAGTTTTAAGTTTTATCCTTCCCCGGGTTTTTACTGAATGAGCTATGAAAAAAATGTATAAAAGCCTTTGCCTCCTGACCGCGCTGGTCTTGCTGGCGGCTTGTAACAAGGATGCCGAGCCGAACGGTGCGGCTGTTGGGGGCAAGACCAATTTCGCCGTGTCGCTTCCGGGCGCTCCGGATACCTACGCGGTCGAGGACCTGCAGGATGCCGGTGCCATCGTGCCGCTTTACGAAGACGTTACGGTTTACCTGATGGATGCCGGTGAAAATTTTATGGGATATGCCTGGACCGATGCCGAGATCAAGGCGCGGGAGAAGCGTTTCGAGCAGATCACTGAGCCGGCAGCCGTAGCGGTTATCGTAAACTCTGGCAGTGTTACGATGCCGACCGGGGCACTTTCGAAGTATGAGTTTCAAGACGTTATTCATGCCATCGCGGCTGCCGACCAGAACAAGGCTGCCAAAACCCTTGCGGCCGAGGATTCGAAAGGCAACGCTGCCGGGACTTACGGTCCCATCCGGCAGGTGACGCTCTATGGCGCGGAGACTGTGTTCACGACGGAGACTTCCACCGACGGCCATACACTGAAAAAGGCTGCCGTAGAACTCTCGTCGCTGGTAGCGCGTCTGGAATTGGGTACCGTCAAGGCGGGCGCGGGTCTGGAATCGCTGACTGTCGAGGCGGTCTATGTCAATAATTTCTACCTTAATGCTTTCTTTGAGGCTTCGGTTCAGAGTTTTACCGAAGGCACTTGGCCCTCGACGTTCACCCCTGCATGGGCTACCGACGATTACAATGCAGCCGTGACTTCCGAAACGGGAACCAAAGCCTATGCTTATCAGATTTTCGCTTTTGGCAGTACGCTTATGCCTCATGTCATTTACAAGGTAAGCGGTACAGTTAAGGCCGGTTACAAGCTTGCTGACGGTACCGGAGACTGGGATGTAGCAACGCCGTTTACCGACAAGTACATCACCGTGAAAGGCTTCCGCGAGAACGGTGCGCTGGTCGGATGGTTGGAGAACAACAAGATCTACAAGATGGGTCTGGAAGATGGCGGTATTGAAATTACGCCCGACAAGATCACCGACAAGCCCGAGAAGAGCAAGATCGACCTGATCGTAGGTATCACGATTGCCAACTGGGCGTCGTCGAACGTTACCCCCGAGTTTTAAGTTTTGTCGAATTACCCCGGGGGAGGTTCCCCCTTTCCCGGGGTTTATTGAATGATTTATGAAAGCAATCTATAAAAGTCTTTGTGTTCTGACCGCGTCGGCCCTGCTGGCATCCTGCAGCAAGGATGCCGAACGGAACGGTGTGCCCGTCGATGGCGCCAAGACCAATTTCGAGGTATCGCTTCCGGGCGCGTTGGATACCTATGCGGTCGAGGATCCGCAGGCCGCGGGCCAGATCACGCCCTATTACGACAATGTGATCGTTTATTTGATGGATGCCGGAGGCAATGCGGTGGGTTATGCTTGGACCGACGAGGAGATCAAGGCGCGCACGAAGCGTTTCGAACAGGTCGCGCAACCTCGCAGGGCTTTTGTCTATGTGAATACGGGCAGCGTGTCCATGCCGATCGGGGAGACCCGGCAAGCCGATTTTTATGCGAAATCGGATGAACTGACCGTGGCTGATCAGAACAAGCCGGTCAAGACCCTTGCCGCGGCTGATGGCAAAGGCAATGCAGCCGGAGATTATCTCTCCGTGCAGCAGGTGACGCTCTTCGGGCATACGTCCGTCTTCTCGGATGTGGCTTCCGACGACGGCCATACGCTGAAAAAGGCCAACATAAGTCTCAAGTCGCTGACGGGACGTTTCGAGGTCGGGACCGTAAAGGCCGGTACGGGACTGGACGCGCTGAATGTCGAGGCCGTTTACATCAATTATTTCCAGTATAACTGCGACGGAGTGTACGGCAACGGACAGGGCTTTTCCAGCCAGCGGTTCGGCGAGTCGACATGGCCCGAACCCTACACCCCCGCTTGGGCGACCGACGTTGCCGATGCGGGTGTAACTTCGGCGTCCGGTACGAAGGTTTATGCTTATCAGGTGTTCGAAAGCGATCTCGTTCCCCATATTGTCTACAAAGTGAGCGGTACGGTCTCGGCCGGTTACAAACTCTCCGACGGTACGGGCGACTTGAACAATCCGACCCCCTTTACGGGCAAATACATCACGGTAAAGGGGTTTAAAACGGTAACGCCCGTCGATCGTGTCCAGCCCCACCGGATTTATAAAATGGGTCTGGAGAACGGCGGTGTCGAAATCACCCCCGACAAGATCACCGACAAGCCTGAGAAGAGCAAGGTCGACCTGCTCGTAGCCATCACGGTTGCCGAGTGGACGACCGAGAACGTTACTCCCGAAATTTAAGTTTTGTCGAATTACCCCGGAGGGGGAGAACCGTCTTTCCCCTCCGGTTTTTACTAAAAAACGTTATCCATGAAAATACTGTCGAAAATCCTTTTTGCCATGGCCGCAGCCGCTTTGTCCGCAGGCTGTATTAACGAGGACATGAGCGATTGTCCGCCCCCGTTCAATGCCGAACTTACGTTCAGCTACCTCGGCGACGGTCAGGACGCGGCGATGTTCTCCCGAGCGATCGACGGAGTGACGCTGTTCGTTTTCGACAGGGCGGGCGGACAGAATGTCCTGCAGAAAACGATCGGCAAAGCCGACCTGAACCGGTTTCAGGGAACTCAGCTCTACCTGCCCGCGGGCGATTATCGGATCGTCTGCTGGGGCAATGCCTTCGACGACACGGAACTGCTTTCCGGTAGTCTCTCCGGAGGCCGCGTACATGCGCCTGCGTATGGCGCCGGTGGCAGGATCGCCACCAACGATCACCTCTATTACGGTGATTACGACATAACGGTTCCGGCGGCCGCCAATGCGCCGGAAAAAGTGACGGGAGACATTCCGTTCAGGGGCGCGCATATCGACATGAATGTCTATGTCAAGGGCTTCGGCCAATCGTCCGACCCGGCTACATGGCCGGTGGTGGAGATCGGCAACCTGATGCCCCAATACGATATCCAGATGAACGCCGTACAGCCTTTCGGCACGACGTATCATCCCGTGGTGGCTTGGGACGGCGCGAAAAAGACCATGTCCTCCGGTTTTCAGGTCCTGCGTTTCGCCGACGACAATCCGGTGACGGTCACCGTCCGCGAACCCGCGCCCGACAATACCGTCAAGGCGGTGGTCGACCTGCGCAAATACATGGCCGACAACAGCCTCACCGTGGACAACCTGCACGAAGCGGCGGTCGACATGCTGATCGAATTCACCGACCTCGGAGTTTCGGTCACGGTCCCCGACTGGACCTCGACCGGCACGGAACCGGAAATTTAGCAGCCGGACTTTAGTTAAAACCGAAAAAGCGATTGAGCGATGAGAAAATATACTGTTTTGCAAACCTTGGCCCTGATCCTTCTTTTGTCGGCCGTTTTCTACGGCTGTGCCAAAGACAGCACATATGGCGGCGATAAGACGGTGGATATGCAGCTTGCGCTGGATACCTATGCCGTCGGCGACGATCCCAACGCTTCGTCGGACAACGAGGAGCTGATCAAATCGGCGTGGGTTTATATTTTCAACGAGAACGGCGTGCTCGAGAATCCGGGCAAGACCGCCGTGCCGGTAGCCTCCTCGGGCGAAGCTGCCGACGGGAACGGCCGGCTGAACCATACATGGCGTGTCACCGTGGGGCCGAAGGACATCTATGTCCTGCTCAATGCCGGGCGTCTGACCCGCGAGGGCCGGGGCGTCGATCTCGACACATACAATCCCTTTTCGAAAGCCGAACTGGAGTCGCTGATAACCGATCCGACCGCCTTTGCAGCGGATTTTCCGGCATCCGGAAATGCCGGGATGCTGATGAGCGGAAAACTGGGCACGACCGTCTCGGCCGCCACTTCGCTGGTATCGGTTCCCGTGGCCCGGCGCTATGCGCGCATCGACCTCAATCTGCGCCGCAAGGCCGACCTGACCGGAGCTGCCGTCGTCGTCAAGAGTACGACGCTCAAGAACCGCCGTGAAAAGGCCTATGTGCTGGCTCCCGTGACCGAAAGTACGGGTGACGACGTTGTGTACCTGAACGATCACGGGGACGTTGCGGTCGGAGCGAGCCTGACGGATTATACCGCCGTCACCTCGTTCTATACCATGCCGCGGACCGGTGCTTCGAAGGCCGCCTGTCTGGAGCTGGCGGTCAATATCGACGGCAGGGATTACACGCTGCCCGTCTATCTTAACCGCGGGGCGCTCGGGGGAGGTACGGGCAACAACGAGAACCTGCCGCTGGACATCACCGCGAATAAGGTCTATAAGGTCGATGTCTCGATCGAGCGGCAGAGCTTCACGGTCGCCATGGAGATTCTCGAATGGAACGAGCAGCCGGTGAACGGCGACGTCAACGGTTCGTCGCTGGTGCTGGATTCCGTCGTTCTGGTGCATGCCAGCCGCGAAACGCTCGTTCCGGTGCTCACCAAGGCCAATTCAATTCAAGTGAAACTTTCCGATGCGGCCGTAACGGCCGGCTATCTGTTGACGGGGGCCGATGCCGACGGCGTACTCGAGATCGCGGCCGCCGGCGGCAAAGTTGGGATTCCCGTCACGGGACCCGCGGCCTATCCCGTCGGACCCGAGTACGGCATGACGGTCATGGCCGGCGACATTCGCCGCACGGCACTGCTTCGGGTCGACGGAACCTCCGTGCTGGAAGTGCCCGAGGAGGTTGTCACGTTCGGCTATGCGGGTGAAACCAAGCCCTATCGGATAACGAGTTACATCGACCTCGGCGACGATGCCGGAACGAAGGTCCCCTTATCTTGGACAACGGAGTTTTCGACCGACGACGGCCGGACTTGGTCCGCGTCGAAACCTTCGTGGGTGACGCAGTTTACCGGCTCGGCCGCAGGCAGTATCGTTCCCGTTTCGTACAATGCTGCGGTCTCAACGGCATCCGGTACTGAATACTTCGCATCCAAAACCGTCCTGCAGGCGGCTGCCCCGGTGACCGATTTCGACCTTTCGACGGTGAGCCACTCCCGCAATACGGCCAACTGCTATGTGGTCAATGCCTCCGGAACCTATACTTTCCCGCTGGTCTACGGCAACGGCATCAAGAACGGAGCCCCCAATGCGCCGGCCTATACTTCGACGAAAAGCGGAACGAACATTCTGCCCGGATTCCTGAACCATCTGGGGAACGAGATCGACGATCCGTATATCTACAACAATGCGGGTTGTACGCCTTACGACGCCTGCCTCGTCTGGCAGGACACCGAAGGATTGGTGCAGAACGTAGCCCTCACAAGCGACAAGCAGAACATCTCGTTCTCCGTACCGTTGTCGACGATCCGACAGGGTAACGCCATCGTCGCCGTGCGCGACTCGGCGGGAACGATCATGTGGAGCTGGCATATCTGGGTGACGGATTACAGGTTGGGCAGCGACCTGAAGGCGGTGACGAACTTCCAGTCCGTCCGGTATTATTTCATGCCCGTCAATCTTGGTTGGTGCGAGGGTAAAACGACCGACTACGAGGGACGCAGCGCCTTGGTGAAACTGACGCAGGCCGGGACCGGTCAGACCTCGATCTTTAAGCTCGACCAGCCTGCGCAGACGGTCGTCGGTTTCGGGAACAATCCCTATTACCAATGGGGACGCAAGGACCCGATGCTTCCGGGCGTGTACAATGCCGGCATGAGTGTCGTAAACAAGGATTGCTATACCGACAGCGACAAACCCGAATATGCTTTCAGTACGGACCTGAACACGGATGTGATTTACGAATATATCCGGAACCCGCACCGCTCCAATATAGGTTCCGGTATGGACGGGCTGTACTACAACCTGTGGAGTGCCGACAATACGGTGACGACGGTCCATGACAACCCGGTTATTAAGACGGTCTACGATCCGTCGCCCGTCGGGTATTGCGTTCCGCCGTCGGGAGCATTCACCGGATTTCTGTATAACGGAACCGCTATTATCAATAATAATGGCATCGGTTACGGTACGCAGATCAATTCTCCGTGTCAGTCTTCGGCCGAATACAGCGCCGATAAGGGGTTTTACTTTTATTGCAACAAGATGAACGGGGAGGGCGTTTTCGATCCCAACGGGGGGACGATCTTTTTCCCGGCGGCCGGTATACGCTCGTCAGGCGGTAGTGTGAGCATGTATGGGTTGTTTGGTCGTTATTGGACTGCGATCCCGGCCAGCACAACCCTCGGCCGCTGCATGTCGATTACTTCGGGGCAGGTGAGTATGGTGAATAATATGTACCGTCCTGAAGGAGAACCGATACGCCCTGTTATGGAACGATGATATTTTTGAATTACGGAACTATGAAAAAGATACTGATATACGGTTTTTACCTCTTAGGGGCCGCCGCGCTGCTGGCCGGCTGCATCAAGGACGACGTGGCGGACCCCGCCCCGGTGTCCGGCGACAGGCTGACCCTCCAAATGCCCGATGCGCAGGAGGTGGCCATCACCCGCGCCGCCACCGAAATGGAGCGCAGGATCAGCAGTATGTACCTGCTGGTCTACCGCAGCAATTCGCTCGTCCACAAACAACTGATTGCGTCGGCGTCGGTTGCAGGCAACGGTACGGCACAGCCTTCGGTCGATATGGACTATAAAGTGCGGGCGGGCGATAAGGTCTATGTCGTGGCGAACTACTCCGCATCGATCGGAACTTCGCTGCAGGAGCTCGGAACGGGCACCACGGAGAACGACCTTTCGGCGCTGCTCGTCTATACCAATCCCATATACAGGCGGTTGACACCCAGTGCGGAAATGCAGCCCTTGTACGGTTCTGTAACTTGGAGTGCGGGCTCGAACGTCTGTACGTTGGTGCGTTCGCGGGCCAGAGTGTCGGTTGCATTGGACGACTCCGGTCTTTTCTCCGGAAAAACGCTGACTTATATACTGGCCGGCGCTCCCGAAAAGACGAGCATGGAGGTCGTGTACAATACGACTGCTCAGAAGTATGAAATCCCGAACGTCGACGGGCTCGGCGGGACGTGGAATACGGAGGCCGATATAGACAATATAATCCCTTTGACGTATGCGATTTACTGCGCTCCCTATCCGATCTCGACGGATGCGGGCGGGGTGTCGGTCGACAAAAACACGTTCGACAAACGCCGCACGTCGCTGATCCTGTGCGCCACCGACGCCTCGGATGTGAAGGAGTACTACCGGCTCGACTTTTCCAAGCAGCTCGCCTCCACGACCATTCTGGGCGATGCTTCGAACGAATACCTCGACATCGAACCCAATACGCACTATGCCTTCCGCATCGAGAGCGTGAAGAGCGGCGGTTACACCACCGCTGCCGAGGCGTGGAAGAATCCCGGCAGCAACATCGAATATACGGTCACGGTGTCGGGTGACGGATGGAAGAGTTCGACGAGCAACGGCCAGTATCTGGTCCGCACCGAACGGGATACGGTCTTCGTACTGAAGAATATGGCTATGCCGATGGACCTTACGCGGTTTGCCTGCCAGTTGCCCGATGCCGGGCAGAAGCCGGGCGGCGAACTTCCGGGCTCGATCGACACGCGCGTCGTAAGTCTTGTCAAGGCGGATAAGACGACGCCGATTCCCGTCGAGAACATACAGCTTTGCAAGAGCGACGGTACGCCCGTCGCGAACAATACGTTCGATTTCTCCGGTGAGACGATTCCTGCCGAAGGCTACCAACTCAAATACGTTTCGGGGACCGACCTGCCTCTCGGACTTACTTACCTGAAGATCTGTTACGGAAACGTCGAACATTACATTCCGATTGCGAACACGATGTTCTATGCGGGTATCAATACCGTGAAATTTACTTATGAGGGAAAGAAAGACGTTACCGTGCAGGTTCAGAGCTACTATATCGTTTCCGGAACAGGCTCCTATATCGCCTGTCCTTGGACTGCGGAGTTCTCCATCGACGGCGGGGTGAGCTGGATGGCGTCGCCGCCCGATATGATTCCGGAGTTCCCGGTGCGCAAATCGGGCTTTAAACCGGGCAATCCTGATGAGTTTCCGTCGGATTTCAAATTCGACGTGACGGCCCAGCCCATTGCCACGGGCAATTCGCATAACATGGAACTGCGCGCCAGACAGAATGTCAGCGGCGTTTACGATCTCTCGACCAAGGGAGGCCGGACGGCGATGAACACGGCCAACTGTTATCTGGTGGGCGCTCCGGGCAGCTATACCTTCCCGCTGGTCTACGGTAACGGGGTCAAGGACGGTGCGCCCAATCCCGATGCTTATATGTTCTCGGGCGGGACGAACATTCTGGACTTTTTCCTCAATTATCAGGATGCGCCGATCAACGATCCGTATATCTACAACGATGCGAACATCCAGTTCATGGATGCCTGCCTCGTCTGGCAGGATGCGCCGAACTTGGTCAGCAACATCGCACTGGCCGACGATGCAAAGTCCATCAGCTTCGATGTCGACCGCAGTTCGATCCGGCAGGGCAATGCCATCATCGCTGTGCGCGATACGTCGGGAGATATCGTCTGGAGCTGGCATATCTGGGTGACGGATTACGCTCTGGACAGCGATCTGAGAAAGATATCGAACTTCCAGAACATCGACTATACGCTCATGCCGGTCAATATCGGCTGGTGCGACCCCGAGGTTCTGACGAGCGAGGGCCGCAGCGTAAAGGTACGGATCACACAGGACAAGACCGGTATGAGCCAGACCTTCACCCTCGATCAGGCGGCATACCTGAGCGATGTGCCCGGGAACAACCCCTATTTCCAGTGGGGACGCAAAGACCCGATGCTGGCAGGCATCGGCAACATGAAGGAAAAGCCTATTTATACCGATTTCGCCGAATATGCCTTCGATAAGTCCGGAGTGGCCAAGGTATCTGTCGGTACGGCGATCCGGAATCCGCACATATTCTACAACAACAGTGGATCGAGCGACATGTCGAAGGATTGGTGTTCGACCTTGTACTACAACCTTTGGGGAATCAAGGGTACGGCAGTCACTTATATGCCCGGCGTGAAGACCATCTACGATCCGTCGCCCGTGGGCTACTATGTACCTCCTGCCGGCTTTGGTACGGGTTTCTCGGCAACGGGACTCAGGACTACCGAGATTTCGGATTTCAATGTGGAGGGCGCTTTCGATACGGGATGGAATTTCTATGGCGAAAGAGACAAGAAGGGAAACCTCGTTTTCCTTCCTGCGGCAGGCTATCGTGCGAATACAACCGGCTCCGTGCTTGCTTGGGGACAGGGCTATTATTGGGCGGCTACTACCAATTCCTATACCGCTACCGGAGCCTCTCACTGTCTGATGATCCGCGCGGATGCGCTGGAGCCGACAATGACTTCGAACCGGGCTGGCGGCCATTCGGTGAGACCCCTCAAGGAAAAGTAATGTATGGCTGAAGTCCGTTACATACTGGCAGTTGTGCTGTCGGCAGTCCTTTTCAGCTCCTGCATCAACGAGGAGTACGAGGGGCCCGACCCAGACCTGCCCGTGCGGACGATCCTCGTCTGGCTGGGCGGCGACAACAACCTCTCGGACGAGACGGGGCGCAAGATCGAGGCCCTGCGGCAGGGGGGGACCTACACCGGGAACAAATGCCTGATCTATCAGGATTCCCGCGACGGGGCGCGCCTGCTGTTTCGAACGGTCGTACCAATGGGAGAACATCTCGAGGAACGCCCACTGCGTCCACTTGTAGTATCCGGGGTCGCACGTGCGCACCTCGCGGTCCCAGTCGAACGAGAATCCGATCTTGTCCAGCTGTTCGCGGTAGCGGGCGATGTTCTGCTCGGTCGTGACGGCGGGATGCTGCCCCGTCTGGATCGCATACTGCTCGGCGGGAAGGCCGAAGGCGTCGTAACCCATCGGGTGGAGGACGTTGAATCCCTTGAGCCGCTTGTAGCGCGAGTAGATGTCCGAGGCGATGTAGCCCAGCGGATGGCCGACGTGCAGGCCCGCTCCCGAAGGGTAGGGGAACATGTCCAGCACGTAGAATTTGGGCCGCGAGGGGTCCGTCTCCACCTTGTAGGTTTTGTCCGCCCTCCAGCGGCTTTGCCATTTGGCCTCGATCTCCTTGAAATTGTACTCCATATGTCGTGTAATTTTGTTGCGGATTTTCCCGCAAAGATAGAAAAAAAAACGTATCTTTATCCGGGAGTGGCACATGTCGGATTTAAATTGCGAGCTTATGGGTAAATTTAAAGTTTTTTTGCTGGGTGTTCCGCTGGCGCTGGGTGCGCTTGCCGGCTGTTCGGAGGAGGTGGAATACGAGATGCCGATCTATGATTTCGTGAATCCTTCGGTCTGCTTTTTCGTTTCCGACGCCGCGACGGGCGTGAATCTGCTCGATCCCGATGAGCCTGATGCGATTCTCGGCCGGCCCATCGCCGTGACATACGGCGGAAAACGCTACGAAGTGGCGGCGGACGCCGTTGCGGCCCCGGCGACGCGGGCCAATCTGCCGCGGCCGCTGGCGCTGCGGCTCGAAGGGGCGAATGAGTACGACAGGATCAAGGGCTATCACCTCGCTTTCGGAGAATTCGATCCGACGGATGGTCTGAAAGGGCAGTCGTTCGTGGTCGACTGGGGCGACGGGACCTCCACGAAGGTGGAGTTCGACCTCTACGTGGTCTGGAAGAAAAACCGCAAAGAGCGCATTTACGAGGCGGAGGTGCACAGCCCGATCCGTGTCGACGGCGCGGCGCGCGGCGAGGGTTATTACGACGCGTGGATCATTCGGATCACCCGGTGACGGGCGGTCTGCGTGCCGCAGTGCGGCTGCATGGGAAAAAAGGGGGCGCGGCCATTCGGGCGCGCCCCCTTTTTTTCGTTTGCGGGATGCGTCAGTCGTAGAGCGGGACGACGTACATCGAGTAGGCTTCGCTGTGACCCGTGCCGTCGGAGAGCGTGTATCGGATTTCGTCGCCGTGCCATACGACGGCGGTCCGCGTCGTGCCGAAAATCGTTCCGGCGGTGAATATGTCGTCGTAGCAGACGGCGACCGAATAGGGCATCGAGCCGCTGCCCGAACCGTCGGAGAGGTCGAACAGCTCCTGTCCCTCCTTCCAGACGACGCCCTCCTCTTCGAAGCCGTCGGTGTGGTAACCCGTCGTGTAGAGCGTGTGTCCGAACCGGCAGACGGCGGTGGCTTCGGCATAGGAACTGCCGTCGGTCAGGGTGTAGAGCAGCTCCTTGTCCTTCCAGACCGCTGCGGCGCCGCCCGAGTGGCCTGCGGCGTAGAGCGTCCTGCCCGAAAGGCAGAGCGCGTTCACTCCGGCGGGGGTCTCCCCGTCGGAGAGCGTGTAGTGCGCCTTGTCGTTTTTCCAGACCACGGCGAGCGGCTTCGTGAGCCCGCTTTGCAGACTGCCTGCGGCGTAGACGTCGCCGCCCGAGACGCAGACCGACCGGGCCTGCGAGACGGCCGGGCTGACCGAATAGGCGTAGAGCGCATCGCCGTCTTTCCAGATTTTCGCCGTCAAGGCTCCGCCGCTCTCCTCGCTCCCGGCCGTGTAGAGGCTGCCGTTTGCGGCGAAGACCGAGTAGGCGTACGAGTCGGCGCCGGGAGCGCCCGGGGTGTATTTCAGCGTGCCGTTTTCCCAGACCTTCGCCACGATCCGGTCGCCCTGCCGTTCGTAGCCGGCGGCATAGACCGTGCCGTCCGAAACGCAGACCGCGTAGGCCCAGGCGTCGTTCGTGCCGTCGGTCAGGGTGTAGAGCAGCTGCCCGTTTTTCCAGACCGTTGCGACGGCCTTCGATGCGGGCGTGGTGTAACCTGCCGTGTAGATGTCGTAGCCGGAGGGTTTCGGCGGTTCGGGGGCGTCGTCGTCCGAACTGCACGCCGCGAAGCCGGCGAATGCGGCGAGAAGCGCCGGTAAAAGCGTGTGTGTGAATCGTTTTCTGATGATTGCCATGGTTTTGCGGTGCAGTTTGTTTTCGGGCCGTTCCTGTCGGGAGGGGCTGTCTGCACGCCGTTTGCGGGGCAAAGTCCGTGCCGGGGATCAAGGCCCGGAACATTCGGTTTATGGCGTTGATAATAAATCCGTTGTCGGTTTATATATAACCGGGATTTATTTTGCAGGAAATTCTATAAGTAAAAAGTATTGCAAACGGCGTAAAATCCTGGAAAATGGCGAAAAAAGACGTGCATATATATTGTATTTCCGAAAAAATGCGTACCTTTGCAGTCCATTTTGGACAATGGAGATAGATTTTT
>ERZ827528.3075-NODE-3075-length-14207-cov-3.617722_pt1 | contig 14207 bp, 10 predicted proteins | sample MGYA00519768_ERZ827528 | MGnify/ENA primary metagenome ERZ827528 (study PRJEB31778, sample SAMEA3449343) | human gut metagenome | biome: human gut; feature: human-associated habitat; material: faeces | place: United Kingdom | collected 2010/2012 ...
TGGAGACGGACGGGCCGTATGACTTTATTGCCTGCTATGATGGTGAAATGCTGTGCGGATTTTATTCGACACTGACGATGGGGGATATTACGCATGTCCTGTTTCTGGCTGTAGAGGAAACACTTCGGGGGAATGGATACGGTTCGCAGATATTGGATGCGGTCCCGGACGGTTTGCTGCTGCATTTGCCAAATATGTACACAAAGTAGTGGGGCTGGATATTTCTGATAAAATGTATGACAGGAAGTATCAGGATATGCAGGATCGGTTAAATGGTTTGTATGATGAGATTGAACGACTGGAAAGTCTGATCGATGATATAGTATCCAGAAAAGAGTATATCCGTCAGCAGAAAATTTCTGAGGATGGAGTGTATCAATATCTTTTGTACTTTGACAAACTGTATGATAAATTCACCGATATGGAGAAAAAAGAATTTATGAACAGTTTTGTTGAAAGAGTTGATATTTACGAGGATGAACAGCCGAACGGAAGATTTTTGAAGCATATAAAATTTAAGTTTCCGGTATTTTTTGACGGTGAAGAAATTCAGGAACTTAGTTGGGACAACGAAACAACAGTTGAGACAGTCGCTCTGCTTACGAGAAAAGCCCGGTAAATCAAAGGTTTTCGCCGATTTGGGGCAAAAATGGATGTGTGTTTCTGTTTCCGCAGAGTGATGATATATCAGGAGGTTTACCCCAGGGGATAGGCTTTGGAGAACGGGAGATATACATTTTGGCGAAAGAATACTTTTTCGCAAAAGCGGTTTTGTTAAAGGAGCGTATGATGAAGGAAATTGAACAGTTCGCAACCCAATTTCGAAGAGCGATTGACTTGGCTTTGGAAGCAGGGGAGTTTGATAACGACAGCATATATCGCAGATTTCCACGTGCTTGCTGCGGAGATACGAGTGATTTGTTAGCTCAGTATTTATTGGATAAAGGTATCAAAACAGATTATGTCTGTGGAACATATTGGGGTAAACCGGATGGAAACGGACAATCTCATGCATGGCTGATGGTAGACAAATATATTATTATAGATATCACAGGTGACCAATTTAGTGGCAAGTCTACTTTTCTTAATTATGACAAATCAGTTTATGTAGGTGAGGGAGATGATTTCCATAGGCTCTTTGAGGTTGAAGATAGAGATGTTCATGAGCATCGTGGGTTGAGTGCTTTGGGTGGTTTTTGTGGACCGAGGCTGTGGGATTTATATAGAAAAATTCTAAAATACATTTAGTCAACCACTTTTTATGGGGATAAAACCATTACCCCACTTTGAAAACCTATTGCATACTTTCGCTATGCAGTATAAAATAAATGTTCAGGGGAATGTCGAGACGGTTGTCTTACTTTCCAAGGGCGCTAAAGGTCCGGTGGACCTTTGCTCAGCGCGGACCGAAGTGGAACGGAGAATGGTCGACAGCAGGAAAGTGAAGGTGGACTTCTCTCTGGAGGATATGGATCTAGCTGAATTTAAGGGAAAAGCAACTTATGAGCAGATAAAGGCATATGTATTGGAACAGACTGGACTTAAGGTTTCATCACTGTATATCGCACAGATTAAGAAGAAGTGTGGACTAGATGTCGGTGAGAATTTTAATCTGGCTAAATCAGAGAACACGAGACAGCCACAGTGTACACCAGAGAAGGAAGATGCAATTATGCAGGCGTTTAGACATTTTGGAATCATATAGATTGTGGATAAGCAGCATCATGTGTTAAAAATATAGTAAAGTATGGGAAAAAGGACATTCCAGAACTGTAGATTTTACAGGTCAGGGGATGTCTTTTTTGGCTGCCTTGGAGTGTCTAAAGGACAATGTAATGATACTGAGGGTATTAAGACTTATTAAAATTATACTTATCTTATCTAATCTAAAGATAAGGATGGATGGGATAATTACTAAGATTGAAGAATTTGCTTTTTCAAGATATACTTTTTGTAACAGATAGCGATAAATTATTCAATTTACTGATAGAAAAGATTGATAAATACGCAATTGCAATGGGAGAGTGACTGGTGGCTTCTCTGCAACAGTCTTCACAAGGAGAATAAGCATTTTTATAATGGGCAGAGGAAGTTATCACCTTTTATGAAAAATGCGGTATAAGCTACAATATAAAAGCAAAAACATAAACATAAACGAAAGAACGAGGTAAATAACTGTGGCATTACTACAAGATTTAATAAAATAAATTGATGATGAGACGGTTAGACAGCGAATTACGATGGAGGTGGGAAGCTTACCGAGCAGAAAAAGTTCGATCTGGTCTTTGAGGAGCATCTGCTGGAATTCATTTTTGAAGTCTGTGAAAGTGACTCTAACTACTGGAAAATCAAGGTATGAAACAAGAAAACTGTGCTTTGAAATGTAACCACGCAAACAGATATAAAATATTATAAACCATTGAAAAATGACAACAGCTAAGATACAATTGAATATGGACAATGATGCCTTAAAGGAGCGAGGAGACTATGACTGTGAATGTAAAAGAAGAAAACTGGGTAGGTACAAAAGAAGCAGCAGAATTCCTGGGGGTTAAGCCAGCCACAATTCGCGACTGGATTCGTAAGGGCAAAGATATTCCAAGAATGAAGATCGGCAAGGCGTGGAAATTTAAGTATTCAGAACTTGAGGAATGGGCACGTAGTGGTAGAGCTGCCGATAAATAATGCTTATAAAATATAGGCACTACAGGAGGAAAACATAATGAATAAACATCAACTTGCATCAACGATTTGGGAATCAGCTAATCAGATGCGGTCAAAGATAGAGGCTAATGAGTATAAGGATTTCATCCTTGGCTTCATCTTCTACAAATATTTGTCGGAGCGTGAGCTGGATCTGTTTCAAAAGGAAAAGCTCAGTGAAGATGAAATCAAGAAGGTTGACGAAAAGGACGTCAAGTATGCGAAACACGTGCGGGAGACACTTGGGTATTTTATTGCCTATGACAATCTGTTCTCAACATGGTTGGCAAAGGGAAATGATTTTGATGTGAAGGATGTCAGGGATGCACTGTCCGACTTCGATCAAAATATTGATGAGGTTTACAAGAAGGTATTTGAGAAAATCTTCAATACTCTTCAGACTGGTTTGTCGAAGTTGGGAGAGACCTCCGGCTCGCAGACAAAGGCGGTGAAGAAGCTCCTGAAGCTGATCAAGAAGATTCCGATGGATGGCAAGCAGGATTACGATGTTCTTGGCTTCATCTATGAGTATCTGATCAGCAATTTTGCAGCAAATGCTGGAAAGAAAGCGGGAGAGTTCTATACACCGCATGAGGTATCTGTGCTGATGTCCGAGATCGTGGCAGAGCACCTTAAAGATAGGAAGCAGATCAAAATATATGATCCTACATCTGGTTCTGGGTCGCTATTAATAAACATCGGCAGATCGGCTGCAAAATATATTAGCGGTGATGGAAAGATTGATTATTACGCGCAGGAACTGAAAGAGAATACATTCAACCTGACCAGGATGAATTTAGTCATGAGAGGAATCAAGCCTGCCAATATCAATGTGAGAAACGGAGATACGCTGGAGGACGACTGGCCTTTCTTTGAAGAGAACAAGAAAGAGACTACTTATAAGCTTGTGAGGGTGGATGCCGTGGTCAGCAATCCTCCTTATTCACAGAAGTGGGATCCGAAGGACAAAGAGTTCGATCCAAGATATAAGGATTTCGGCGTTGCACCAAAGGCCAAGGCGGATTTTGCATTCTTGCTCCATGATCTCTATCACCTGGAAGATGACGGTATCATGACCATCGTCCTTCCTCATGGTGTACTTTTTCGTGGCGGTGAAGAGGCAAAAATCCGCGAGAACCTGATCGAGAAAAACCGTATTGATGCAATTATCGGATTACCGGAGAACATATTTTTTGGAACCAATATTGCGACAATCATTATGGTCTTGAAAAAAAATAGACCGAGTTCAGACGTTCTTATCATTGATGCGTCCAAGGGTTTTGAAAAATCCGGGAAGAATAACAAGCTTAGGGCTTCTGATATTAAGAAGATAGTAGATACCGTAAAATACAGAACGGAGATTGATAAATATTCCGTATTGGTTTCAAAAGAAACTGTAAAGGAAAATGAGTATAACCTAAATATCACCAGGTATGTTGATTCTACGGATGATCCGGAGAAATGGGATATCCGCGCAACGATGTTTGGTGGTATTCCGGTAAGTGAGGTCGATGCATTTGAGAAATACTGGGAGGCGTTTCCAGGACTTAGAGATGCATTATTTAAAGAGGTGTCTGCGGGATATCTTCAGCCAAGGACAAAGGATATCAAGGGTACAATAGATTCTTTTGAGTCAGTTGAAGCATACAGGGTTACATTTACAAAAGCATTCGTCGGCTTTTATGAGACGCTTAAGGAAGACTTGATCGACGGCATACTGGATGTTTCAGCTGAACAGGAGAAAGAAAAGATTACTGAAGATATTTTTGGCAGGATTGATCGGGTTAAGTTGGCGGATCGATATGTTGCCTATCAGGTGTTTGCGAAATACTGGGATATTATCTCTGCGGATATAGAGATGCTTCAGACAGAAGGGTTCCAGGTCATTACTCAGGTAGATCCGAATATGGTAATCAAGAAAAACAACAAGAATGATGACGATGATGAAGTGACGGAAGTACAGGATGGATGGAAGGGGCATATCTTGCCATTTGAACTTGTACAAGAAATACTCATGCCGGATGAGATTGAAGCAATACGGGTTTTGGAAGAACGCTTGTCAGAGATTGCCGAGGAGTATATGGAGATTATTGATTCCCTCGATGAGGATGAAAAACAGGGCAGTTTCTTAAATGACAGTAATGATGCGTTTGTTTCCAAGGAATTAAAATCAGCCTGTGATGAGATTCTTCAGGAAGTGGAAAGCGATGAGATAAATGCGTTAAACAAATATATGTCGCTGTCAAAGAAGGAAGCACTCACTTTTATGAAATCGTGTAGTGATGCAGACTGGAACCATATAGAGAAAAACAAAGACGGAAGCTGTAAAAAACCTTCTCTGACAAGCAGGATTCAGCAGCTTAAAATGGAATTTGAGTTCCCTGAAGAATCATTAGATGGTAAATTATTGTCGGCACTTAGGCTAATGGACGAGGAAAGCTCTGTTAAGAAGGATATGAAGCAGAAAAAGGAAAACCTTCATATTAAAACAAAAGAGGTCATAGAAGGACTCTCTGAGGAAGAGGCACTGAAAATAGTGGAGCAGAAATGGATCGCGCCGTTAGTGAAAGATTTGGAAGATATTTCATCTGCCATAATAATTGATGTTATTGGGAAGATGGAATATCTGGCGGAGAAATATGCCACTACTATGCATGATCTTCAAAATGAGAATATATCTATAAAAAATAGTCTAGCCAGCCTTATTGGCTCATTAGCTGCAAACGGATCTGACAAGGAAGGACTTCAAGAATTTAAACTGATTTTGGGAGGACAAGTGTGATGAAAGAAAATAGACAAAGCCCCGAAATCAGGATGGAGGGATTTGAGGACGATTGGATTTACAACAATCTTAGAAAACTGGCGATTTTTAATCCTAAAACAGAACCGCCTGAAGAGTTCGAGTATGTGGATCTGGAATCTGTAGTCGGGACTGAAATGATGTATCATCGTAAGGAGAAAAGAGATACTGCTCCATCGCGAGCTCAACGAGTGGCGCAATATGGGGATTTATTCTATCAAACAGTTAGACCATATCAGAAAAATAATTACTTGTTTGAAAAAGAGGAATGCTATGTGTTTTCAACGGGATATGCACAAATTCGTCCTTTTGCAGCAGATGGGTATTTTCTGCTCAGTCTTGTTCAAAACAATAGTTTTGTTAAAAAGGTATTAGATAACTGTACAGGTACAAGCTATCCGGCTATCAATGCAAATGACCTGGCAGATATTAAGATTCATTATCCGGTTAACTACTCGGAACAAGAGCGAATCGGATGTTGGTTCAGAAATATAGATCTATTTATTTCGCTGCATAACAAGGAAATTAAACGATTAGAGTGCTTGCGCAAAGCTATGGTCGAGAAAATGTTTCCACAGAACGGCGCAGATGTTCCTGCCGTCAGATTTGGCCAGTATAAAGAACCGTGGAGACTCTGCCAGTTTTCTGAAATCTTTAAGGAGCGGCATATCATTGATACGATATCCGATGAGTATCCGCAATTGGCGTTTACCATCGAAGAAGGCGTAATCAGACCGGAGGATAAGAAGACTAACAAGCGAGATTTCCTTATTATCGACAAGGCAAATAAAAAGTATTTACAGACGGAATATGATGACATCATCTATAACCCGGCAAATGTGATTTATGGAGCCATTCATCGGAACGCTCTGGGCAAGGGCTGTGTATCTCCGATATACAAGATTTTTTACACAGATCAGGATTCGACCTTTATGGAGTGTATCGTAAGACATCCGCGCTTCATCAAGGAAATATCACGGAGTATGGAGGGCACAGTCAAGAAGCTCAGGACATTGAAGCCGAAAGCATTTCTGGAAAAGAGGGCCTATATTGCGCCGACAATAGAGGAACAACAGCAAATCGGTGAATATTTCCGTCAGATGGATCGACTTATCGAGATTGAGAAGGAAAAGCTGGAGAAGATAAAGCATATAAAGAGTGCGTGCATGGAGAAAATGTTTGTGTAGAAGGAGGTGCCGGACGTGATTTTTGATAAAGAGAGCGATTTTGAAGAAGCCGTCATAGGCGTCTTGATAGAGCGTGGCTGGGAATCGGAAGTAATCCGTCATCCATCGGAGGCGGATCTGCTTAAAAACTGGGCGGATATTCTGTTCAATAATAATAGGCAGCGAAACTGCTTGAATGAATGTCCGTTGACGGATGGCGAGATGCAGCAGATCATGGAGCAGATCATCAATTTGCGTACTCCGTTGAAGCTGAATAGCTTTATCAATGGTCGGAGCGTGTCTGTTATCAGAGACAATCCGGATGATGAGCTGCACTTTGGGAAGGAAGTCAGTCTGAAGATATATGACCGTCAGGAAATTGCCTACGGCGAAAGTAGATACCAGATTGTACAGCAGCCACATTTCAACACAAAGTCTCCGATATTGAATGATAGACGAGGGGATCTAATGCTCTTGATCAACGGTATGCCAGTCATTCATATCGAACTAAAGAGAAGCAATATTCCTGTGAGTGATGCGTATAACCAGATCATAAAGTATTCGCATGAGGGTGTGTTCCGGGGCATTTTTTCTCTGATTCAGGTATTTGTTGCGATGGAGCCGGAAGAGGCTGTATATTTCGCAAATCCGGGAGAGGATGGTGTTTTTAATCCGGCGTTCTTTTTTCATTGGGCAGACTTTGACAACGTGCCAATCAATGAATGGGACAAGGTTACGGCAGGACTTCTGAATATTCCTATGGCACATATGCTGATCGGATTTTATACGATTGCTGATACAGATGATAATCTGCTTAAGGTTATGAGAAGTTATCAGTATTATGCTGCAATCGGTATCGCTGATCGGGTGACGAAGAGAAACTGGAAAGAGGACACGCCGGAGACACAGCGGGGCGGTCATGTATGGCATACAACAGGTAGCGGAAAGACGATGACAAGTTTCAAATCTGCTCAGTTGATTGCCAGTTCCCATGATGCGGATAAAGTTATATTCCTTGTGGACAGGAAAGAACTGGGTATCCAGTCGCTCAAAGAGTACAGGTCATTTGCTACAGAAACCGAGAGCATACAAGCTACGGAAAATACAGATATTCTGATATCAAAGCTAAAAAGCGATGATCATGATAATACGCTTATTGTTACATCCATCCAAAAACTCAGCAATATTTCAGAGGATATGGAGGGGTTAAAGGATGCAGATCTTAAAAAGATCAGATCTAAGAGGCTGGTCATAATCATTGACGAATGCCACCGATCTACTTTCGGTGACATGTTAACGACGATAAAGGATACCTTCAAACATTCTATTATTTTTGGATTCACTGGTACGCCGATTCAGGACGTCAATATCAAAAAAGACAGCACGACCACAACCATATTCGGCAGCGAAATCCATAGATATACACTTGCGGATGGCATCCGAGATAAGAATGTCCTTGGCTTTGATCCTTATATGGTCAAGATATATGACGATGATGAGCTCCGCCAGAAGGTGGCCTTGGAAAAAGCTAAGGCTGATACAGTAGAAGATGTTATGAAGGATGAAAAGAAAAAGAAGGTCTTCTACAAATGGATGGACTCCTCCCAGGTGAAAATGTATGGGAAGAAGGTTGGTGATAAGTGGGTAAAAGGCATAGAGGATTTCATCCCGAATGAGCAGTACCAGACGGATGAGTACGTCATGGGGATTATTTCGGATATTAAGAAGAAATGGCTTATATACAGTCGTGGTGGTAAGTTTCATGCGATATTTGCGACATCCAGTATTCCAGAAGCGGTACGATATTGGCGGCTTATGAAAAAAGAAATACCTGAGCTTATGATAACGGCAATGTTTGATCCTACTATCGATAACGAAAGAGGTACCGGATCTTTGGATAAGGAAGACGGTATCGTGGATATGTTGGAAGATTATCGGGATCGATTGGGCCAGACATTTACAATACCGACGTATGACAAGTTCAGGAAGGATGTGAGCCTGAGACTTGCACATAAGAAACCGTATGAAAGATTGGAGCCGAATCAGCAAATAGATATTTTAATCGTTGTAAATCAGATGCTGACCGGTTTTGATTCAAAGTGGGTAAATACTATTTATCTGGATAAGGTGATGGAGTATGAAAACTTAATCCAGGCATTTTCGAGAACCAATCGACTGTTCAACGAATCAGAGAAGCCTTTTGGTATCATAAAATATTATCGAAGGCCGAATACGATGGAAAAAAACATCGAAGCGGCGGTAGAGGCTTATTCCGGCAATGTCCCTACAGGGTTATTCGTGGACAAGTTGCCAAGGAATTTGCGTAATCTTAATAGGACATTTGAAGAGATTAAGGAAATATTTGATGCTGGTGCCATTAACAACTTTGAGAAGCTACCAGAGGAACAGTCTGAGAAACGAAAGTTTGCCAAGGCGTTCAATCAATTCGACACCTATCTTCAGGCAGCTAAGATACAGGGCTTCAACTGGAAACAGCGAGTGTATTCTGCTGAAGACGGAACGGATATCGAGATGCTATTCGATGAAATGACGTATCTGATCCTGTTAGCAAGATATAAGGAGATGGCAGGAGGGGGTGGTGGAGGTCACGGCGGGGATGTAAAAATTCATATCACGGAGTATGACACGACAAAAATTGATGCCGAGTATATGAATACTCGTTTTGAAAAGTTCCTCAAGCTGATTCAGGGCAAGTATGATCAAGAAACACTGGACAAGACGTTGACTGATTTGCATAAGTCGTTTTCTATGCTGTCAACAGAGGAACAAAAGTATGCAAATGTTTTCCTTCATGATGTGCAAGCCGGTAATGCAAGAATCATTCCGGGTAAGTCTTTTCGCGAGTATATATCTGACCTGATGAAGGGGGCTGAAAACGCAAGGATCAAGCGGGTGGTGCGCAGACTGGGATGCTATGAGAGGCTCTTGCGCGAAATGCTGGCAAAGAAAGTCACGAAGGAAACCATAGAGGCACATGGTAAATTTGATGAACTGAAGGCGAGCGTGGATAATAGTAAGGCAACAGAATTTTTTATTGTTGTGGAGCACCAGAATTTCCGCCAATCAAGGCTTGCAATGTTAGTGGATGCTTATTTGCGGTATTTTCTTCTTTCGGGCGGGCAGGATCCATATCCTGAGAATGAATTTGACAGGAAGCATAAGACGAAAGTCGAAACGGTATCTATGGACACCGACAGTAATTCGAAACCGGTGGGAGTTGTGCTGACAGATGAAGTGATGGAAGGGAAAACTATCACAACATCCGTCAAAAAAGCAAAGCTCAAAGAATGGTATTCGGAGAGCAAGGCCCTTGCCTGCATGGTGGATACCGATTGTTTCGCATATGTGGATAATAAGCTCTGTGTTTATGATAAGAAATATCTGGAACGAGATGATAAGGGAAAACTGTTTTTTACGGAGTATGCCAAAGCACATGAGGAAGAGTGCTTCCTGCAGTTTGTAATGGATAAAGAGACGGGTGAGCTCCACTACATTACCCTGCCGAGTTCTATGGCAAGCAAGACCTTCAATTATTATGATGAGCTTTCGGCATTGTCGGATGATGAGAAATTGAGCCTTGGTCTTGTGAACGAGATTGCGCGAGAGATGCTTGCTGCGATAAATGGCATGGAATTCGGAGAAGCACTTGCGACGTTGATGGATAAGAAGATTTGTAATGTATCGTTTCGAACGCTTAAGTCGGTAACCGGACTTGATAATACGACTGTCAGTAATATGAAGAAAGGAAAGAATCTCACAAAAGAGAATGTCGTTTCCTGTTGCTTGGGAATTCATATTCCGTTCAGGTTAAGCAATAGATTGTTGCAGTTAGCGGAGAGACCATTGGACTTGACGCTTCCGGGAGCTAAAGGTGAAGAGAATACCATATATGACCAAATACTGCATCTGTATTGGGCAGAGGATTATTCTGATACTTATGCGGAATTGGTGGCGATTCATTATGAACATTTGATACATCAACCACCCATCAAATAATGATAATAGATAAGAACAAAAGTAGACTGGAGAAATCCGGTCTATTTTTGTTTTTAAAATTTTTTTGTAGAACTTTCTTCAACAGTCTAATGCCAATTTATAGGGCTTTGCGGAGTAATTAGACTCCGCAGAGCCTTTTTACATCATTTTTCCGTAGAACTTTCTACAACGGGCAAAAAAAGCAAATGTGGTAACTTTCAAATGTAATCAATAAAACAAATCTCGTTTAGTCCGAATAGCGCTATAAGGACGATGGAATGCATAAGAGTTCCAAACACAGCAATAACAGCTGCGTTTGAAGCGAAGATGCATCCACCGTTGTTTTCGTGCGCCTATTTCGGCAAACCAGAGACGGTGGTTCGTCTTCGACCGTAGCCTCTTTTTGTGTCCCATCGTCCTCCACTCGGACGGAAAGGACACTGCAATGAAGAACAATGAAACAAAGAAGCGCAAGAGTGGGTTTAATCCTAACCGTGGCTGTTATTTTACAGCAGATGGAAAATATTACTGCTACGAACGCTGGGACGATGAGAAGAAGTGCATCGTTCATCATAAACTAGAGGTCGGTAAAGACCTTTCACTTGAACCGACCATCATGCTTGATGTGTACGACCATGAAATGGATTTACAAGATCGATATGAGGATGAACAGCTCAATCCATTGTTTGATACAAAAGTAGTAAATTACAAGACAAAAAATTCTATGGGAAGAGATGACTATATGGAAGAACGAGTGAAAAGGGCGGTAAAAAAGTATGGAAAAACACTATGGCATTATACAGATATAAATGCATTATGTGGGATTATTGGCAAAAAAGAGATTTGGTTTGGCAGTGCAGAACATATGAATGATCGAGAAGAATTAATAGGGTTTATAAACGATCTGGAAAAAGAGGTATATGCATGCATTGATTCAGCTAATAAGGAAAAAGCCAATGATGTTTTTGGGCAAATCAAAGATAGATTGCAAAAAGAATATCCATATATATTTTGCGTATCCAAAGCACGTAATGATGCAGCACAATGGGATAGGTATGCATGTGGTGGACAAGGAGTAGCAATTGTATTTAATACAGCAACGTTATTTAAGCTTATTTTTTACAATCAGATCATTATGAATGAAGAATATTATGGTTATTGTGCCAAGCAACATAAAATGAAAGAACTGTTACGAGATTATATTCAATATGATAAGATGGACGATTTTTCAAATTTAAACGGTTTGATTGATAATTTGTTGTTATGTGCAATGCTTCATAAGCATGAAAGTTTTTCGACGGAGCAAGAAATAAGGATTTCTCCACTTTTTGTTAATGAAAATGATAAGCATCTTCAATGTAAAATACTTAATACTATTAGACGGGTCTATATTTTGAATTTAATAGAATTGTGTGAAAAAGAAGGAATAGACTTTGAAGATTTATTCGACTCTATCGTTATTGGACCTACATCAAAACAAACCGTAAGAGATTTGCAGTTTTATTGTAAAAATAATGGGTTGCTAAAACTTGCAAACAAAGTGAAGAAATCAGATTGTCCATTAAGATAAGGGCAAATAAGATGTGTATATATTTAAGAATCATAGAAAACAAGGCAGATTACCTAATTGAGGTGAAATGCCTTGTTTTTGGTAAGTAGTTTATAACTTGGGATTCCTTCGCCTCAGCTTCCGATGCTCCTTTGCAGGCTTAGAACGGGAAAATATTTCTTTTAATATTCGCTTTTCTTCCATAGAAAGCTGAGGGACTTTCATCTCTAGATTTTTGCAGAAAAGAAGTAAAAGACCGTTTATATAAGCATCATTTGATGACTCTGTATCGTCATCTGCGGTAGTATGTATTTGAGATGTAAAGTCATCAATGATATTTTTGACTATGCTTCGATAGTCAATGTCGCTAGCGGTATTGCTATCTTTCATATGAGCATTTCTTAGGTCAGAGACAATTGGCTTTAAGTCTGCCGACAGAATATTCATATAATATTGCTCTGACTCAATGTGTGAATTATCAAATACACTTGCAAATGTATCGGTGGAATCGGCCCCAAGCTCTGTTAATTTGCATCTCATCACATCAAGAAAAGCATTTGCTATTTGAACTCCCTTATCGTTAAATCCATCAATATAGATTTCCAAGTCAGTCATGAATTTCCTAAAATTTTCATGTGTGAGCAATTCAGATAATAATCTTGGATTATATTTTTCGTCAGTCAATATTTGGACTGCATCGTCATTCAGGTGCAGATCAGATACTGACTGATTTTTATGTTTCCGTAATTCTGTCCGGCAAAGAAGGTAATCTGTGCTTACGTTGTAAAAATTAGCAAGCGTTATAAGATTGCTGAGTGACATATCTATATTTTCATCCTTTTCATAATTGCCAAGCGTGGAGCTGGGAATACCGGTGGCATCGGATAACTCCTGTAACGACATTCTTTTTTCTGAGACTCTCAAATCTTTCAGTCTTTCTGGTATGGTAAGTTTTGTATGCATAGTATGTTCCTCATTTATAAAGATACAAATAGATTATCATGATATTGCTATGAGATAAAGAGCAATTCTTTACCTGTCTTGTCCATAATATTAGAAAAAATCACAAAAAGAAAATTTTTCCAGCATCTTGGATATACCGAATCGGCATAGAAAATCTGAGAAAATAAATTCATAAATCGGGAAGGGAAGGAGTGAAGAATTTATGAAATGTCGGAAACACATCAGTATGACAAAGCCGATAGGCGTAGCTCCATGAAAATTTATTTTCATGGTTTTAGGGGATTGGGGCATTTCCCCAACAAGCTAAAAAGGCATTTTGTACGCACAAATGCACTGCTTGCCAATTAGCGATATTTATGTTGCGAGAGTTGAATTTTAAGCAAGAATTGAGCACAAAAGGCTGTTAATGACGAAAGAACCTTAAAGTATATGGAGGATCAGGAAAAATGGAAAATACAAAATATGATGATAAGTTTTACAGATTACCGAAACGATTATTTAAAGAAGATCAATTTAGAAGCATGACGAATGAGGCAAAGACACTTTATATGATTTTGTTGGATCGGCGCTGCTTATCAGAGTGTAATGGTGATGCATGGAGAGATGAATATGGAGCTATATTTATCATTTTTACAATCAAAGAAATGATGAAGCTGTTGCATCTGGGAAATAAGAAAATTAACAAGATGCTGAAGGAACTGGAGGTATATAATCTGATTTATCGAAGCCATCAGGGATTAGGAAAGCCGAATAGGATATATGTGTATGACTTGTTGAAAGCAGATAACGATAATTGGCTGCCAAAGCAATTTAAGCACAGAAAGGAGCGGACAAATGAGAAAGAGATATTATGATGATGCAAAAGAGAATGCAGCATTTGAGAGATGTGTAGATGTTGTGACGGTGCTGATCTTAAAATATGGACCGGCAATAAAAAGAAAATGGATTTTGCGTGAGTGGATAAAGAATATACAGGCTGACTGCTTTTGGAGAAGTTTAGCCTGTAAAAGATATCAGCGGTATTTCGATT
>ERZ827528.3076-NODE-3076-length-14205-cov-3.240141_pt1 | contig 14205 bp, 10 predicted proteins | sample MGYA00519768_ERZ827528 | MGnify/ENA primary metagenome ERZ827528 (study PRJEB31778, sample SAMEA3449343) | human gut metagenome | biome: human gut; feature: human-associated habitat; material: faeces | place: United Kingdom | collected 2010/2012 ...
TAGATTCGTATTATCTCTTCGGCTATATCCGCTTCATGCTCTATATCCTCCCTGAAGGAAGGAATGGTAAGCTTTAAAGTATCCCCGTCCTGCTGAGCGGGTATTTCAAGCGCCTCAAGTATGCTTATCATTTCCTCCGTCCCGACTTCTACGCCCAGAAGCGCATTAATGCTTTTAGGGCAAACAGTAAGCGAACGGGTCTTTTCAAAGGGCACGCTTATATCAATAGCGCCCTCTACTACTTCCCCGGCATTAAGCTCCTTAACTAGGTCTATAGCCCGGTTGACAGCATACTCCACATTATCTATATCAATACCCTTTTCGTATCTGGAGCTGGCCTCGGTGCGTATGCCCAGGGCGCGCGCTGTGCGGCGCACGCTGTCCCGCTTGAATTTGGCCGATTCAAACAGTATTTCTGACGTATCCAGCTTGATTTCGCTGTTAAGGCCGCCCATTATTCCGGCCAGTCCCACCGCGCGCGCTTCATCGGCAATAACCAGCATGCTGCTGTTAAGCTCATGCTCCTTTTTATCCAGCGTTACAAGCTTTTCCTTCTCCTGCGCCCGCCTTACCACAATTTGGCGGCTGGTAACGTCCCGCATATCAAAGGCGTGCATGGGCTGGCCTGTTTCCAGCATAACGTAATTAGTAATATCCACTATATTGGATATGGGCCGCATGCCCGCGGCCAAAAGCCTTTCCTGCATCCATTTGGGCGAAGGCTCAATTTTCACATTGTGCACTCCCCGCGCCATATAGCGCGGGCAGAGTTCCTGGTCCCTTACCTCTACTTTTGCAAAGCTCTCTATTTCTCCGCCTTTATTTGCCCCCGAAACCACCGGCTTATTAAAAGGCTTTTTAAGCATTACCGAGATTTCGCGCGCAATGCCCAGGGCGCAGAGGCAGTCGGGACGGTTAGGCGTAACCTTAAAATCTATTATGCAGTCGTTCCTGCCCAGCACCTCTTTCATATCTGCGCCTATAACGCAGTCGGGCTTAAGTATTAATATCCCGTATACTCCCGCACCCGGATATTCCTCTTCAGTGAGCATCAGCTCTTCGCCCGAACAGAGCATGCCGTCCGAGACGACGCCGCGCAGCTTGCCGCTCCTTATTTCCTGGCCCGTAGGCAGCAAAGAGCCGTCCAGCGCCGCAGGCACCAGCGCTCCGGCAAAAACATTGTCCGCGCCCGTTACTATCTGCACGGTTCTGTCTCCCACATTGACCTGGCAGATTTTAAGCCTGTCCGCGTCCGGATGCTTTTCCAATTTTTCAATCCGCCCCACCACGACATTTCTCATGCTCTGGGACAAATCCTGCATTTCCTCTATTTCAAAGCCCGCCATTGTCATCCTGTCGCACAATTCCTGAGGCGCTACATCTATATCAACATATTGCTTAAGCCAGCTTAAAGATATCTTCATTTTTCTTTTTTCCTTTCGCTTTATTTGAATTGTTCAAGAAAACGCACGTCGTTTTCAAACATAATGCGCATATCGGATATCTTGTATCTGGTCAGCGCTATGCGGTCTATGCCCATGCCAAAGGCAAACCCTGAATATACCGCCGGATCTATGCCGCAGCCGGATAAAACCTTGGGATTAACCATGCCTGCGCCCAGTATTTCCACCCAGCCGCTGCCTTTGCATACGCGGCAGCCCTTGCCTCCGCATTCGCTGCATGTTACGTCCACTTCTACGCTGGGCTCGGTAAAAGGGAAATAGGACGGCCGGAACTTGGTCTGGGTATTTGGTCCGTAAACCTCCCGCGCAAAGACGTCCAGCGTACCCTTAAGGTCGCACATGGTTATCCCTTTGTCCACAACAAGCCCCTCCATCTGATGGAATATAGGAGAATGGGTAGCGTCCGCTTCGTCCGCCCTGAAAACGCGGCCGGGACATATTATTCTTATAGGCGGCTTCTGCTTTTCCATAGTGCGTATCTGCATAGCTGAGGTCTGGGACCTCAAAAGCAGGTTTTCAGTGACATAAAAGGTATCCTGCATATCCCGCGCAGGATGGTCCACGGGAATGTTTAAGGCCTGGAAATTATAATAATCAGTCTCTACCTCCGGCCCTTCAGCTACATCAAAGCCCATGCGCACAAATATTTCTATAAGCTCATTGCGCACAATGGAAAGCGGGTGCAGGCTGCCCGTCTCCGCCGGGTGTGCCGGAATAGTAACGTCTATGCGCTCGTTTTCCAGGCGCTCGGCCAGCAGCCTGTCCTTAATTTCCTTTTCCTTCTTTTCAAACGCCTCTTCAAGCTGCTTGCGGAGCTGGTTCAATTTTTGACCGAAAGCAGGGCGCTCTTCGGGAAGCAGAGAACCCATCATGCGGGAAAGTTCGGTTATTTTCCCCTTTTTGCCTATATACTTAACCTTCAGCTCTTCCAGCATTCTGGGCTGGCCCGCGCTTTCTATCTCTTTAAGCGCTTCCTCCCTTATTTGCTCGTTCTTATCCATAATAAACAAATTCCTCCCTCTCGCGCTCTTGGCGCAGGTAAAATAAAAAAGGCCTTTCGCAAGGGACGAAAGACCGTGGTACCACCCTAATTTACTCTCAGATAAAGAGCCTTAATTATATAACGGCCTAACGACCGTCCCCGCCTACTGCATTTTTCAGCAGGGCCGCTCCAAAGTGAACTTCATCCGTCCCCCGCCCAGGCGCTTCCACCAAATACGCCATTCTCTTTAAAGCGAATAAAACAGACTACTTTTCTTTTTCCCAGCGTTTATTTTTTATTTTTAATATAATAACACATCCTTCCGCCCCGCGCAACCGGTTTTTGCATTTTTCTTAAACAAGGCCAAAGCTTCCGTCTGTCCCATCTCGTTTTCCACAAAAATCATCTATCGTTATAAAACAACTGCAACAGAAATAGCCTAAAGCATCAAAAAATCCGCTATATACTTTTCATCGCATATATTCTGGATAATCATGGGCAAGTTTTTAGCAAGAGAGCGGTAACCTCCTTTAGTAAGTATTCTACCTCTTCATCTAAAACAATAGTGATTGTACAATCAGGAAAGTATGTCATATGTTGAAGATCAATATCCGGAATGGCCTCATCGATTGCTTGACTTCTAGCTTCAACAGCTTCAGAGAATGCAGTACTTAATTCCGATAGAGCAGTTGCACGATTTGTTTTTTCGCACGATTTATATTTTTCAATTGCGTTTTTTAACCTATTTACCACCTTAACATCTATATCCTTTATCTTGTATGTTTTCATTTTATAATCTCCTTTCGATTGACAGCGGCAGGCAGCACACCTGCCGCTATGCTTTGCTTTAATTTCCCCAGATCATTTGATCACCTTTTTCAGTTAATCGATACCGAAAAACTGAGCCGTCCTTTTCTTTCACAAAATACCCAAACTTACACCATTCATTCATAAACACAACCAAATCCCTTTGTTCCGCTGGCGATAAACTATTTTTAAATGCGTTAAATGACTGAAACGACCAGCACCCAGTATTTCTCAACTCATTTCTTTTCAATTCCTGAATGATTTTTTCTTTCGTTGTTAACATAATCATCGTCCTTTCTGTGTCAGTCAGTTTTCTTTGATAAACTTGTAGCCATAATCCATTACTGATGGTGATTCAGGATTTTCTTTTTGCAAAAGTTCAACCGCTTTTGCGGGATCGCTAAGGTCGGATGGAGAAACAGGCGTATATCCGTTTTCATCGTCGCCCATGCTCCAACCAGCAGGGTCTTGGAAATAGATTGATGTAAGCGAGTCGCACTCAAGAAATGCATCAGGCCTGATCTCTTTGACAGTTGACGGTATTGTTATATTTTTTAATGAAATGCAACGGTAAAACGCACGATTATCAACTTCAGTAAGTCCTTCTTCCAGTACGACATTAGTAAGCGCACTACAATTAGAAAAAACATTATTAGATAGTGATTTTACAGAAGCCGGAACTGTAACGGAAGTTAAAGAGGAACAATTTTCAAAAGCTCTCACACCAACAGAAATCACATTATCTCCTAAATCTACTGTTCTCAGCCCAGTACAGCTTGCAAAAGCTGAAGTGCCAATAGTGGTTTCACCTTTACCAAAATTTATGGTTGCTAATTTGGGACAATTACTAAAAGTATTATCTCCAATAGAAGTTTTATTATTGCCAAAAGTTATTGCTTCCAAATTAGGACAATCGGAAAATGTTCCGCCAGTAAGAGAGGTTTCTCCGTTTCCGAAATACACTGCTTGCAAATTAGGTAATTCATAGAAGGCTGCTTCGATAAAAGTTTTGCCATCACCAAAATACACTGTTTCCAAACTGGTACAATCAAGAAAAGCAGAAGAGGCAATAGAAGTCTCACCATCGCCAAAATACACTGTCTTCAGGTCGCTACATAAGTAGAACGCACCCATTTCAATAAAGGTATTACCGTCACCAAAGTGCAAGACTTCCAGATTTGTGCAAGATTGAAAAGCAAACTCTCCAATAGTGATTTCACCACCACCAAAGTTCAAGGTCGTCAGATTAGTACAGCACCAGAAAGAAAGAGATCCTATAACAATTTCGCCATTTCCAAAATTTACAGTCGTCAGGTTGGTACAACCCGAAAAAGCCAATTTTCCAATAGAAGTTATGTTATCACCGAAAGTTACTGTTTCCAAACTAGTACATCCTTCAAAAGCATTATCAGCAACACTTGTAATCGGGATCCCATGATATGTATTAGGTATTGTAAGGGACGAGTGATTAGCAGACGGAACGGCATCCAAAACCTCATATGTTCCATCGGACTTTAAGCGATAGGTCAATTCTGGCTTTGGCTCGACATCATAAATATATTCTGTTGTGCCATCCGTATAAGTTACCCACAGCTCACCGTCGATGATTTCCAGCTTTTCAATTCCGCGGCCGGCATCGCCCTTGTCGCCTTTATCCCCCTTTTCGCCCTGCGGGCCTTGTGCGCCTGTCGCGCCGGTTTCACCCTGCGGTCCCTGCGCGCCCGTTGCGCCTTGCTCGCCCTGCGGGCCCGTTGCGCCGGTATCCCCTTTATCCCCCTTATCCCCCTTGGGGCCTTTGACATTGCCCAGATTGAATACGGAATTGTCAGTCAGGGTGACGCTCAGTTCGCCTGCGGTGGAAAGGGTCACGGTCTTTATGCCTACTCCGTCCTCGCCGTCAGCCCCAGACGCGCCGTCAGCGCCGACGACATTGCCGAGATCGGCGGTCTCACCGTTTGTATAGGTCAGCACCAGATGTCCCGAAGCATTGATTTCCGATTTAGTAATGCCGATGCCGTCCGCTCCTTTTACATTGCCCAGCTGAAGCAATGTGCCGTTTGTCAATTCTACATTCAGCGCGCCTTGGGCAGTAATGGTGACGTTGGCAATGCCGACGCCCTGTTCGCCTCTGTCGCCCTTTTCACCTTTGGCCCCATCCTGTCCAACAATGCGGCCAAGGTTGATACTGTCAGAATTGGAAAAAGTCAAAATCAGTTCGCCGTCATGGTTGATGTCCGCCGCAGAAATACCAATGCCGTCTTGACCCGCTGCACCCGTATCTCCCTTATCACCCTTTTCGCCCTGGGCCCCATCCTGTCCGTCTTCGCCGACTACAACGCCCAGATTTTCAGATTCGCCGTTTGAATAGGTGATGACAAGCTCGCCGTCTTGGTTGATTTCGGCTTTAGTAACGCCGATACCGTCGGCACCGGTCTCACCGGTATCGCCTTTATCACCCTTTTCACCCTGCGCGCCGTCCTGACCGTCTTCGCCGACTACTACGCCAAGGTTCTCAGATTTGCCGTTAGAATAGGTAACAATAAGCTCACCGGCCTCATTGATTTCTGTCTTGGCAACCCCAATGCCGTCTTTGCCGTCTTCGCCCGCCGCGCCGGTGTCGCCTTTGTCTCCCTTTTCGCCCTGCGCGCCGTCTTTACCGACTACAACGCCAAGATTGGCGGTTTTGCCGTCCGAGTAGGTGATAACCAGCTCACCGGCCTCGTTAATTTCCGTATTGGCAACTCCTATGCCGGCTTCGCCCTGGATACCCTGCTCACCCTGCTCGCCTTTGTCGCCCTTTGCCCCGACTACAGCGCCGAGATTAACACTGTCACCGTCCGAATAAGCAATCACCAGTTCTCCGAACTCGTTGATGGATGTCCCGGAAATACCCACGCCGTCTTCACCGGCAGCGCCTGTTGCTCCCGTATCTCCCTTTTCGCCTTTGATATTGCCCAAATTCAGGGTAGTGCCGTTTGTCAGGGCAATTTGCAGTTGGTTGTCTTCTGTGATATCAATCGCGCGGATACCAACGCCGTCTTCTCCCTTTTCTCCCTGCTCACCTGTGGCTCCGGTATCTCCCTTGTCTCCCTTGTCTCCCTTTTCACCCTGTATACCCTGTGCGCCGACCACAACGCCGAGATTTTCCACGCGGTTATCCGAATAGGTGAGCACCAGCTCGCCTTTTTGGTTAATTTCAGATTTGGTTACGCTGATGCCATCCTTACCCGCCGCGCCGGTGTCCCCCTTGTCACCCTGCGCGCCGGTTGCACCGGCGTCGCCTTTATCGCCCTTGGCCCCAATAACATTTCCAAGATTATCACGCTGGCCGTTGGAATAAGAAAGCACCAGCTCACCAGTGGAAGTGATCTCCGCACCGGTCACGCTTATTCCATTTGTACCTGAAGCGCCAGTGTCGCCCTTGTCGCCCTTTTCACCCCGCGCTCCGACAACAACGCCAAGATTGACCGCGCTGCCATCAGAGTACGCAAGAACCAGTTCGCCTTTGCCATTAATAGCAGAGTTGACAACGCTTATGCCATCCTCCCCCTTCTCTCCTTGAGGCCCCTGCGCACCTGCTGCCCCTGCGTCGCCTTTATCGCCCTTGGCTCCAATAACATTTCCAAGGTTTGCAGTCTGTCCGTTTGTATAGGTCAATACCAGTTCGCCTTTGTCGTTTATAACAGAATCCGAAATCCCTACGCCAGTTTCTCCCGTGCTGCCAACAACCTTGTCCAGATTTACGCTGCTGCCATCCGAAAATTCCATAATAAGCTGTCCATCGGCATTAATATAAGCCCTGCTTACGCCTACGCCGTCCTTACCTGCTGCACCGGTTGCGCCGGTATCCCCTTTTTCTCCCTGCGCACCCGTTGCTCCGACATCTCCCTTTTCTCCCTTCTCTCCATCCTTGCCGTCAGCGCCAACAGCTTTACCAAGATTAATTACACGTTCATCGGTCAAAGTAATAATCAGCTCACCTTTTTCAGAAAAGGCGGCCGTTTTTATTCCCGCAATATCCTGTTCTGCAGCAGCCTGGAGTGAAGAGGCCCATTCTTGTTCGGTTCCCGAATATCCGTTTTCCTTTGCAATGTCGTATGCCGATTTGCCTGTAAGAGATTGAAGCCAATCCTGCACTGTTCCTTCGTAGCCGTACTGCACAGCCAAGTCATATGCTGACAAACCATTTTCCACCTGAGTAATGGCCGGTACGCCCATATCCGTTCTGTGAACTATAATAGCCGATGCCAAAGCAATAGCCATCATAAGCAAAACAGCCAGAGTTGTCTTAAGAAATTTAACAGCTGTTCTCTTTTTTACATGTACATGCTTTTCCATTTCAATATACCTACCTTCATAATAAATTTCAGTTTTACAACATAAGAAGCATTATGTAATAAACGCGGACGGAAAAGAGAACGGGCGCAGATGCGGGAAAAGGACGATATGTAAATTAACTGAAAAATGAACGTGTTAAAACAGGCCTTTTAAAAATTCTTTGTTAAAAGGCTTATTTGTGCTGCGTAAAAAGCCGAATTTTTCTGAAAAATCAGTTTTTTATACCCAAAATATCTTGCATGCCTCAAGAAAGCATGATATAATTACATGAAAATATAAGGGTTGCCGCACTAGATATTACCCTGGAATACAACATAATGCTTCTTATGTACTCATCCGCTGCTCGGCAGCGGATTTTTTAATGCGAGCGTAAAACATGCTATATTATCAGACGCATGTTTTCCATTTGCCTGCGGTGCTCCGCACCGGTAGAGATAATATAAATACGAGTGGTATTGATGCTGGAATGTCCCAATATATCGGCAAGTTTGGCTATATCCTTTTCCAGGCTGTAAAATACGCGGGCAAAAAGGCGGCGCAGATTATGCGGGAAGACCTTTGCCGGATTTACGTTGGATTGAGCGCAAATGCCTTTCATCTCCCTCCAGATATTGGTGCGGCTTACAGGTCTGCCGGTGCGGGTAATAAATATCGCTCCCGATTTAATGCCCTGTTCCGCGGCATAACTCAGCAGTTTTTTCCGCAATGCGCGTACAATGAAAACCGTCCTGGTTTTTCCTTTAAGAGAAACTGATACTTCGCCTCGCCTAACCGCCTCAACAGTTATAAATTGCAGCTCGCTTACGCGTATACCAGTACCACAGATGGTTTGCAATAAAAGATTAAGCCGCGTATTGCCTTTTTTTCGAGCCGTATCCGCAAGCCGCATATATTCCTCCCTTGTCAGTTCCTTTTCTCTAGGATAATAAACCGTTCTCTGTACCTTAACACTCTTAACCCTGAATTCCGTCCAGTTCAGAAAGGAAAACAGGCTGTTAAGGCTCGCCAGCATGGAATTGACGCTGCGGACAGAATAACCGCCGTTAATCAAATGCTCTTTATAAGCAACTACCGCTTCCTTTGTAACGATTATGTCCGCACAGAAAAGGGCAAAGCTGCGTGCATCCCGCAGATACTTCCCGATAGTATTCGCACTTTTTTCTTCTCTTTGGAGATATGCTTCAAATGCGCATATCATTTTTTTAGTTAAAATACACTCTCCTATTTTTATTCACCTCCCCATTAACCTTTTTCATTCTATCTGAAAATCAGGCTTAAGTATCAGCATTCTGCAAAATACCGATATAATAAAGGCATAATACAGGAGGAAATTATGCATCCTTGCGTTAAGCAATACCGCTTAAAACTATTTTGAAATGTTTCATAAATCATATATCTCTTCTGTACAGAATTAACTCAGCCGCTCCGCAAAAAGCAGTCTGCCCCCGCAAATTTTGCTTTACAAAAGCATTGCGCGATGCTATTATATATTAACTAAATGTTAGAGGTGCGTATTTAATTAGTAGCCTGTCCCAGGGCGCACGGCCCGATGAAGCCAGGCAAAAGGTAACTACGCCGAAAGAACCGTGTTGTGCGGCGCGGCTCTTGGTTGTGCAGCAAACAGCTGCCCGACTGTCATCCTTGCCGATGGAGTGCTAACTGCCATAGAGAGCATTTTTGCAGCTAAGGTATTATTGCAGCGTAACGGTAAGGGTTATTCTGCATTATTTTTTTAATGAGGGGATATATATGAAGAATTACAATGTTGCCATTATAGGCGCTACCGGAATGGTAGGTCAGCGCTTTATAACCTTAATGGAAAGCCATCCCTGGTTCAATGTAACCGCTTTGGCAGCCAGCCCCCGCTCGGCCGGAAAAAAATATTCCGAAGCAGTGGGGAAAAAATGGAGCATGACCTGCCCCATACCCGAATATGCCAAGGATATGACTGTGCTGGATGCCCAGGCGGATATGAAAAAGATAGCAGGCATGGCTGATTTTGCTTTCTGCGCAGTAGATATGAAAAAGGAAGAGATACGCGCTCTGGAAGAAGCCTATGCGCGCCTTGAATGCCCCATAATCTCAAATAACAGTGCCCACAGGGGCACGCCCGACGTTCCCATGATAATACCTGAGCTTAACGCGGACCACGCCCGCGTCATTCCCTTCCAGCGCAGACGGCTGGGCACCAAGCGGGGATTTATAGCGGTTAAATCCAACTGTTCCCTGCAAAGCTATGTGCCCGCGCTGTATCCTTTAAATTCTTTCGGCGTAAAGGAAGCGGTTGTATGCACATACCAAGCCATTTCGGGCGCGGGCAAGACCTTTGAAAGCTGGCCTGAAATGGTGGATAACGTTATACCCTATATTGGAGGAGAAGAAGAAAAATCCGAACAGGAACCCCTTAAAATTTGGGGCGAAATTAAGGACGGCAAGATTGTAAACGCTCAATATCCTCAGATTACCGCCCAGTGCATACGCATACCTGTCACGGACGGGCATCCCGCAGCTGTATTCGTGCGCTTTGAATCCAAGCCCTCAAAGGAAGAGATTTTGAACTTATGGGCAAGCTTCAAGGGCCGCGCGCAGGAATTGGAGCTGCCCAGCGCGCCCAAGCAGTTCCTGCATTATTTTGAAGAAAACGACCGTCCTCAGATTAAATCTGAAAGGATGCTGGAAAACGGAATGGCCATATCCATAGGCCGCCTGCGGGAAGACAGCCAGTACGACTATAAATTTGTCTGCATGTCCCACAACACCCTGCGGGGAGCGGCCGGAGGAGCGGTGCTTATGGCTGAATTACTCTGCGCCGAAGGTTATATGGACTGATCAAGCTTCCTGAAAACCCTTCTGTTTTGAGAAGTAACTGGCTGAAGGGATATCTTGTACTTAATTAAAAACGTTAGGCTGTATAAAGCAAGAGGCACCGCCTCTGGAAAGGGAAAAAATGACTAAGCCTTTATTTAACGGAGCCTGTACCGCATTAATAACACCGTTTACTGAAAACGGAATTGATTTGCCGGCTTTTGAAAAGCTTATAGAAAACCAGGTGCAATCGGGCATACAGGCGCTGGTAGTTTTGGGTACGACCGGCGAGCCTGCAACCATGTCCGCCCAGGAAAAAAAGCTGGCAATAGAATGCTGCGTGAGCACGGTTGCGGGAAGAGTGCCGGTAATTGCCGGGGCAGGCAGCAATAATACGGCTGCGGCTGCGGAGGCGGCCGTTCTGGCCCGTACTCTTAAAGCGGATGCCGTTTTAGCCGTAACCCCCTACTATAATAAATGTACCCCCAAAGGGCTGCACGCACATTACGAGGCGATAGCTTCAGCCGGCCTGCCCGTTATAATTTATAACGTGCCCGGACGCACAGGCTTAAATATTACTCCCGCCGTTCTGGAAAGCCTGTCGGATATTTCAGGACTGGTCGCAATTAAAGAAGCCAGCGGCAGCATAGACCAGCTGACAGATATGCTCTCCCGCTGCGGGGACCGCTTTACCTTCTATTCAGGAGAAGACGGCCTCACCCTTCCCATGCTGGCTCTTGGGGCCCAGGGCGTAATATCAGTGGCTTCAAATATTCTCCCTGCAGACATGCAAAAGCTCTGCGAGCTGTTCTTCAGCGGAGAAGTCGCCCAGGCTGCCCAGCTTCAGATTAAGCTTTATCCTCTTATAAAAGCGTTATTCTGTGAAGTGAACCCAATACCTGTTAAAACAGCGGCTTCCCTTATGGGCATTTGCAGTTTGGCTTTAAGGCTTCCCCTGACCCAAATGGAAGAATCCAACCGCGCCCGGCTTGTTGCAGCCATGCGTGAATACGGCATAAATATTTAAATTCTTAATGGCTGTCCTCTCCGGCGCGGGCAGCCATAATTTTAAAAGCCGGAGAAAGGCGGAATTATGCAGCCTGTAAGAATAATACTGAGCGGATGCTCCGGAAAAATGGGACGTGCAATAACCGAACTGGCGCAGGCCCGCCAGGATATAAAGATTGCTGCGGGAATAGATAAATTCCCGTCCTCCTGTACTTATCCCGTTTTTCCCAATTTTACCCAACTCAATACAGACGGAGATGTGATAATTGATTTTTCACGGCCGGATATACTCTCTTCTCTGCTGGAATATGCAGTCAAGAATAATATTCCCGCGGTGCTTGCTACAACCGGCTACAATGAGGAACAGCTTAAGGAGATAAAACAAGCCAGCCAGAGCATCCCTCTGTTTATGTCGGGCAATATGTCCTTAGGCGTCAACCTTATGATAAGCCTGCTTAAAACAGCTACTAAAATCCTGAAGGATACCTTTGATATAGAGATTATAGAAAAACACCACAACCAGAAAGTAGACGCCCCAAGCGGAACGGCCTTAATGATGGCGGATGCAATAAACAACTCAGCCGGAGGAAATATGCAATACATCTATGACAGGCACCCTCTTTCCCAAAAGCGCGGAAAAGAAGAGCTTGGCATACATTCAGTCCGCGGCGGCACTATTGTCGGAGAACACACCGTTATTTTTGCCGGAGCGGACGAATGCCTGGAAATAACCCATAGGGCGCAGTCCCGCGGCATATTTGCCGCCGGAGCGTTAAGCGCGGCTAAATTTTTAATAAACAAAGCCCCCGGCATATACAATATGGACGATTTGATATCAGATTCTGCAAATACAAAGTGTTAGTGTGCAGCAATGCGCCGCTGCCAGAAAATTTGCCCGTTTTCTGTGTTATCCTCAGTTGATGTACGCTCCTCTGCCCCATCTGTATTGAAAACAGGCAAATTTTCATATGCCGAAACCACAGAGTCAAAAATGATTGACTTTGAGTCTCTTTAAGGCACAGAAACAGTACCGGGCAGACGCACATGGTGGAAATGGAACACGGCAGTAACGCAGATCCGGCAATTTAGGGCCGCATTATCCTTTGTATACTAACGCTAACTGAAGCATAATTATAATAAATATTAAAAGAAAGGATGTAATTATGGATTATATAAACGAGACTTTGAAAACACCGGTATTCGGAGAATATGACGTTGTTGTCGCAGGCGCGGGACCCGCTGGGGTCTGCGCAGCCATAGCCGCGGCCCGCAACGGCGCAAAAACCCTGCTTATAGAGCGTTACGGTTTTTTGGGCGGCATGTGGTCGGCAGGCTTTATAATTCCATTGTTTGACTTTGAGAATAAGCATTACATTGTAACCGAAATTGTCGATGAGCTGAAAGCGCGCGGAGGCTGGGGCGGATATTATGACATAGCTTTTGATTTTGAAATCATGAAAAAGCTGCTGGATGATATGGTAACGCAGAGCGGCGCGCAGATACTCTTCCATACTTTCCTGGCAGGAGCCTACTGCGAGGGCGAGGACGTAAAGGGAGTATTTATCCAGAATAAAAGCGGACGCAGCCTGGTTAAGGCCAAAGTGGTAATAGACTGCACCGGCGACGGCGACATCGCCGCTTCAGCAGGAGTTCCCTTCACTATGGGACGGGAGAGCGACAACCTCTGCCAGCCCGTAACCTGCATGTTCATGCTGGGCAATATAGAATATATGCAGCCTCATTATTATTCTATAAGGGACGCGGTAATAGAAGCCAGCAAAGCCTGCGGCATTCCCTTTGAATTTTCCTATAAGCGGCCCTTTGTTTTACAGCTTCCCAACTGCAAGCGCTGCGTAGTGATGTGGAACCATGTGCGCAAAAAGCCCCCGACTGACGCCGTAGCTTTCAGCGAAGCCGAACTGGAATCCCGCGAAGAAATACACAGAATATTTGATTATATTAAGAAAAATGTACCCATGTTTAAGGATGTGGAGCTTATAGCTATAGCTCCTCAGACAGGTGTGCGTGAGAGCCGTCACATACACGGGCTTTATACGCTGGAAACAGACGAATGCGTTCATGGCGCTCAATTTGAGGACGGCATATGCGATGTAGCCTTCAGCATGGATTTGCACCTTCCCGATAAGGACGAACAGGAAAATATACACTTGGAGGCGCCATATCAGATACCCTACCGCTGTTTAGTGCCGGTAAACAGAAACGGCTTGCTGGTTGCGGGCAGATGTATTTCTGGCACCTATGAAACCAACGGCTCATACAGAGTTACCGGCGACTGCATGGCAACTGGCCAAGCCGCAGGAGCGGCAGCAGCACTGGCCGTTAAGCAAAATGTGAACGTCCGGGACGTGGACATACACCAGCTGCGCAAAATAGTGGGAATGGAATAAAAATAACCAAAAGGAGTCTGGAATATGATAGATTACAGATATGACACCCAACTGCTTATAGAGGGCAAGGATTTGGACGAAGATGCCATAAACAAATACTTTACGGAGCATTTTGACGGAGACTGCCTGCTGGCCGTAGGCGACAGCGAGCTTATAAAAATCCATTTTCACACTAACGAACCCTGGAAGGTGCTTGAATATTGTGCAAGCCTGGGCGAAATATATGATATAGTTGTAGAAGATATGGACAGACAATCCAGAGGACTTCAGGGATAAATAATACTCGCCGGATATTTTTAAATCCGGCACTTTATTTTATAAGTCAGGCTTATGTTTAAAAATAAAACATCTGGATTTTATTGCAGCAACCAAAGCATCGGATTTTTTACCAGCA
>ERZ827528.3078-NODE-3078-length-14201-cov-2.605825_pt1 | contig 14201 bp, 10 predicted proteins | sample MGYA00519768_ERZ827528 | MGnify/ENA primary metagenome ERZ827528 (study PRJEB31778, sample SAMEA3449343) | human gut metagenome | biome: human gut; feature: human-associated habitat; material: faeces | place: United Kingdom | collected 2010/2012 ...
GTGCATTCGAGATGCTGTTCACCAAACGGGAGGACGGTCCTGTCAGAAAGCACGGCACAGTCTAAGAAAGGAAGCTGTTTCATATGAAAAAATTTTTGCTGCTGTTAGGTATGGTGACCTGCCTGATCGGTACAGCCGCGTGCGGCAAAGCAGACCAGGTGCAGGAAAGCCAGCTGCAGATCGATGAAGCAAGCCTGATCAATTATTCGGATCAGGTGGTAAACGCACTGAACGAGATTGTAACCGGTGGCATGCAGGATCAGTATGCAAGCGACGCGGTTATCAGCGCCGGCATTTCCAGCTGGGAATTGGCGATGTCCGATCTGGGTGCATATAATGGAGTGACAGATCATAAAGTAGAGATTGGTTCCGACGAGGCGATTGTGGAAGCGAGCGTTTCCGGTGCGGATCATAATGCGGTTGTTACCTTGATTATCAATGACCAGGGCAGCCTGTCTTCCATCACAGTAAATGTAGAGCGTTCCATGGGTGAGCTGATGTTAAATGCAGCCCTTAACACCCTGATGGGTATGGGAACGGTATTTATTATCCTGATTCTGATCAGCTTGTTAATCGGCTGCTTCAAGTTTATCCCGCAGATTCAGGAAAAGTTTTCCAAGAAGAACAAACAGCCTGCAGCTGCTCCGGCAGCGGCACCGGTTGTTGCAGCGCCTGTTGAAGAAGAGGAAGAAACCTCAGATGAAGAGCTGATCGCAGTAATCGCAGCGGCGATTGCGGCAAGCGAAGGCAGCACATCGACAGACGGATTTGTTGTAAGAAGTATCAGACGGCGCAGCGGAAGCTGGAAAAATGCCTGAGCAAAAAGCATATTACTCACAGGAGGATTGAATCATGAAGAATTATACCATTACCGTAAACGGAAACGTATATGATGTTACAGTAGAAGAAAGCGGCGCAGCACCGGTTGCAGCACCCAAGACCGCACCTAAGGCAGCTCCGAAAGCAGCGCCCAAGGCTGCTCCCAAAGCAGCAGCTCCGGCAGGTGCAGCAGGCAGCATCCGCGTAGAAGCAGGCGCAGCCGGCAAGGTATTCAAGATTGACGCTGCGGTTGGCCAGGCTGTAAAATCCGGCGATCCGGTTGTTACCATCGAAGCAATGAAGATGGAAATCCCCGTTGTAGCTCCTAAGGACGGTACTGTGGCAAGCATCAATGTAGCAGTCGGCGACGCGATCGAAGCAGGTGCATTACTGGCAACCTTAAACTGATCCGGATTGTCCGGCCCTGATTACTGACACAGGAGGTCAACGAAATGTCTTATATTACGACTACGATGGACAACCTGATTCATCAGACTGCATTTTTCAATATGACATGGGGAAATGTAGTGATGATTCTGGTGGCATGCGTGTTCCTTTACCTGGCAATCGCCAAGGAATTCGAGCCGCTGTTGCTTGTCCCGATTGCATTTGGCATGCTGCTTGTAAATATCTACCCGGATATCATGCTGAGCTTTGAGGATTCCTCAAACGGCGTAGGCGGCCTGCTGTATTATTTCTACAAACTGGATGAATGGGCAATTCTGCCGTCCCTGATCTTCATGGGTGTCGGTGCGTTGACCGACTTCGGCCCAATGCTCCGCAACCTTCGCCTATCCATTTTCGGCGCCGCGGCCCAATTGGGAATCTTCACGGTGCTTTTGGTAGCGATCTTGATGGGATTCACACCGAAAGAGGCAGCGTCTTTAGGTATTATCGGTGGCGCCGATGGCCCGACGGCTATCTTCACGACCATTAAATTGGCTCCGCATTTGCTAGGCCCGATCGCTATCGCCGCTTATTCTTACATGGCTTTGGTACCGGTTATCATCCCGTTGGTCGTTAAGCTACTGTGTTCTAAGAAAGAATTACGGATCAACATGAAGGAACAAGAGAAGAAATACCCTTCTAACATGGAGATCAAAAATTTGCGTGTATTGAAGATTATCTTCCCGATCGTGGTAACTACCGTAGTCGCCTTGTTTGTTCCCAGCTCCGTTCCTTTGATCGGTATGTTGATGTTCGGTAATCTTGTAAAAGAGATCGGAACCAATACGTTCCGTCTGTTCGATGCCGCTTCCAACAGCATCATGAACGCTGCAACGATCTTCCTTGGATTATCTGTCGGAGCTACCATGACATCAGAGGCGTTCTTGAACCTGACAACAATCGGTATCGTAATCGGCGGTTTCTTGGCATTCGCCTTGTCTATCGCCGGAGGTATCTTCTTCGTTAAGATTTTCAATTTGTTCACCAAGAAGAAAATCAATCCGCTTATCGGAGCCACGGGTTTAAGTGCTGTACCCATGGCCTCTCGTGTGGCGAATGAGATCGCGTTGCAATATGATCCGAAGAACCATGTCTTGCAATATTGCATGGCTAGTAATATCTCGGGGGTGATCGGCTCAGCGGTAGCTGCCGGCGTGTTGATTTCCTTCTTGGGATAAATAAGATTAAATAGTATGAGTAGATGGTGGGAGACGGGGCATGCCCCGTCTCTACAACCGGAATCAGGAGAAATCGGCCAACCTTAACATCTATTAGTATCCAAAATGACTTTTTAGATAAATAATTTCCCCGAAATGCTGTAATCCAAAAATATTTAGTTTAATTTGTGACTTGATATAGGAATGTATTTATCCTTTTCTTAAAAGCGATTGTATATGAAGGACACTCTTGAGACTAATTTGCCGGAAGAAGCCGGGAAATTGGAAGAAACTAAAAAACCGGTTGAGACGCCGGAAATCGATGCTACCGCAGACGTTGAAGCCAACGATACAGCGGAGGCGGATGCTGCTATTGCCGCAGGTAAATTAACCAAAGAAGAAATTCTCGCTAAGTTAACCGAACTTGTTGAGACTTCCGTAGAGACTTCCCGTGGAGAAGTAGAGGCTTTGAAACAGGCTTACTACAAGATCCGTCGTAACGAGGTGGAAGAGCTCAAGAAAGTATTCATCGCTGATGGTGGCGAAGAAAAGGATTTTACAGCCCCCGCTGACGAAACCGAGAACAAGATCAAGGATTTGCTCACCTCTTATAAAGAGAAAAGAGCCGCTATCCTCGCCGAGGAAGAGCGTGTAAAGGCCGCTAACTACGCTTTGAAATTGCAGTTGATCGACCAGTTGAAAGAGCTTTGCGAAAGCCAAGATGATTTCAATAAATTATACAACTCTTTCAAGGACATCCAACAAAGATGGAAAGAGGTGAAGGCCGTTCCCCAAGAGCACGTGAACGAGCTTTGGAAGAACTATCAGATCTACACCGAGAAATTCTATGATATTATCAAGATAAACAATCAGTTCCGTGATTACGACTTCAAGAAGAATCTGGAATTGAAGACCGCCTTGTGCGAAACCGTAGAGAAACTAGGTAACGAGCCGGATGTTATCTCCGCTTTCCACCAGCTTCAGAAGCTGCACCAGCAATGGCGTGAGATCGGGCCGGTAGCGAAAGAGTTACGTGAGGACTTATGGGCTCGCTTCAAAGCTGCCTCAACCGTGATCAATAAGCGTCACCAAGAGCACTTCGAGAAACTGAAAGCGAAAGAGCAGGAGAATCTGGATGCGAAGACCGTGATTTGCGAGCAAATCGAGGCGATTGATTTCAGCGCATTGAAATCGTTTAAGGATTGGGAAGAAAAGAATAAGGAGGTAATCGGCTTGCAAGAGAAATGGAAGACGATTGGTTTCGCTCCGAAAAAATATAACGTAAAGATATTCGAACGTTTCCGTGCCGCTTGCGATGTCTACTTCGAGAAGAAGAGCGAGTTCTACAAGGCGATCAAGAGCGATATGGAGAAAAACCTCGACGCTAAACGTGCGTTATGCGAGAAAGCCGAGGCTTTGAAGGATAGTACGGACTGGAAGGATACGACGGATAAGATGATCGCTTTGCAGAAAGAATGGAAGACGATCGGACCGGTAGCCCGTAAGCATTCCGACGCTGTCTGGAAACGTTTTATCTCGGCTTGTGATTATTTCTTCGAGCAAAAGAATAAGAACGTTGTTTCCCAAAAGAGCATAGAGCAGACCAACTTGGCCGCTAAGAAAGAGTTGATCGCTAAGATTAAGGGCATGGACGAGAGCCTTGGACATGATGAGGCTATCACGACCTTGAAGTCTTATATGGCGGAATGGAACACGATCGGTTTCGTACCGTTCAAGGAGAAAGATAAGATCTACAAGGAATATCACGAGGCGGTTGACCAACAATTCGATCGCTTGAAGGTAGACCAGAACGATCGCAAGATGCAGTCGTTCCGCAACAACCTAAACGAGATGACCAGCGGCGAAAGAGGTAAAGGCCGTTTGTTCAGCGAGCGTGATAAGTTGATGCGTATGTACGAGCGCATGAAGAACGAGCTTCAGACTTACGAGAACAACATCGGCTTCCTAAGCATTTCCTCCAAGGGCGGCGGCGGTTTACTGAAAGAAATGGAACGCAAGATCGAAAAACTGAAAGAGGATATGGCTTTAACAGTCAAGAAGATCGATGCCATCGACGAGAATCTGGAATAACAATCTCATAAACCCGAGCAAAGCCGTCCTTTAAAAAGACGGCTTTGTTGTTTTTACGCTTTTATGTCACGGATACATTATTTCAATCCCGGCCACGAGACGGCCGTACTTTTAGGGACACAGAACTACACGGCACCGACAAATGTCCGTAAAATGCAAAAAGACTTGGCGCTGCTGCCGGTTTGGTATGCGGAAGAGGATGATTTTGTCTATCTGGAAGATAGTAAGGCAACCCCTCCGTTTTTCGCTCATTTGCCCAAAGACATACACCCTGCTCCTATACCCGTAACAAAAGCGATGCTGGCGAAAAACGCTCCCTACCTCTCTCCTATGGACGCGGCCCCGTGGGGACTTTCCCCGCATAGTCTTCATTTATTCGAGCAGTTGAGGGACAAGGCAAAAGTCCGGCTATCCGTCCCGACTTGGAAAGAGGATTATTTTCGCCTTACCGGTAGGCAAACGGCGGCGGAATGTCTGGAAAAGATACAGGCCCTCCTACCCGATCTCCCTATTCCGGTAGCGCCTCGTTTCTGCACGAAAATCCGGGAGGTAGAGAGATACATGCTCTTATGCAACGCTCCCTTCGTATTAAAAACACCCTATTCCTCTTCCGGACGGGGATTGTTATGGATAGAGAAACGAAAACCAGATACGAAGACGAAAAACTGGATAGAGGGCGCATTCAACAAACAAGGAATGATCAGTATCGAAAGCGGATTAGACAAAGTACAGGATTTCGCCATGGAATTTTATTCCGACGGGCAAGGTACTGTCCGTTACGAGGGATTATCCGTTTTCAATACCGAGGAGCGAGGCTCCTATACAGGCAACATCCTAGAGGAACAATCCACCATGCTCTCTCGCATCACCCGATTCACGGGCGAAGAAACCTATTCCCGCATCCAAGAGGCGGTACGCTCTGTATTACAAGAAGTGTACGGATCTACTTACGCGGGCTGTATAGGTGTGGATATGCTGGTCTATAGACAAAAGGATGGATCTTTCGCTATTCATCCCTGCATTGAGATCAATATGCGGTACACGATGGGAATGGTCGCTTTACGTCTATTCCAGCATTATGTAGCGCCCGGGGCTGTTGGCGATTACCGGGTTTCTTACGAGAAGGAAGCCGGAGAAGCTCTCGAGAAACACCGCCTCATGTCTGAGACTTATCCACTTCGCTTTGCGAATGGAAGGATTCAAGAAGGCTACCTCTCATTATGCCCCGTCACGAAAGACACACATTATCGAGCCTATTTATTGCTCATGTAACAGATTATTCATTACATTTGTAAAAATCTTTAGACCTCAGTAATACCATTAATAAATTTATCATTATGAAAAGATTATCAATCTTGGCCGTATTCATGCTGATCAGCGTGATCACGTTCGCCCAACAAGCCCTTTGGGGTAGTCAGAACATCATCTCTCCGGAGATTCATCCGGATAACACCGTAACCTTCCGGTTCATGGCACCCAAAGCAATCAAGGTGCAGGTAACAGGAGATTTCCTTCCCACACAGAAGATGGAGACTCAGTTCGGTTTAGTGGATGTACCCGGTACCGTTGATTTAAAGGAAGGTAAAGAAGGCGTTTGGGAATATACCACACCGGAACCTCTTCCCTCCGAATTATATAGCTATTCCTTTATTGTCGATGGATTAAAGACTACAGATCCTAATAATGTCTATCTGAACCGTGACGTGGCATCCGTTACGAATATCTTTATCATCAAGGGTGGACAGGGCGATTTATACAGCGTTAATGATGTTCCTCACGGAACGGTCGCTCGCCGTTGGTATGAGAGCCCGACATTGGGAAAGACTCGCCGTATTACCGTTTATACGCCGGCTGGCTATGAGACAAGTGGCAAAAAATATCCGGTATTCTACCTCTTACATGGCATGGGTGGCGACGAGGAAGCTTGGATCGCCTTAGGACGTACGGCCCAAATCTTAGACAATTTGATCGCCCAAGGTAAGGCAAAACCGATGATCGTGGTTATGACAAACGGAAACGCGGATCAAGAGGCCGCTCCGGGAGAATCCAGCCTAGGTTTAGTTAAGCCGAATATGCAACTACCTAAAACCATGGAGGGTAGCATGGAAAGCAGCTTCCCGGATGTCATTAAGTTTATCGAGAGCAATTACCGTGTGGAAAAAAAGAAATCCAACCGTGCGATAGCCGGACTTTCCATGGGCGGTTTCCATTCTTTGCATATATCTAAGCAATATCCGGATATGTTCGATTACGTGGGATTATTCTCTGCCGCTATCCTCCCCCGTGAAGGCTCCGAATCTCCCATCTACCAGAATATGGATGAGAAGCTGAAAGTACAATTCGGCAAGCACCCGAAATTATACTGGATCGCCATCGGTAAAACCGACTTCTTATACAAGAACAACGTAGACTATCGTAAGAAACTAGACGATAGCGGCTACAAATACGAATACTACGAGAGCGACGGCGGCCATATCTGGAAAAACTGGCGCATCTACCTCACAAAATTCGCCCCAATGTTATTCAAATAACAAAATACCCAGTTGTAGAGACGCAGCATGTGCCGCGTCTCTATCGCTTTATAACCTATATCCGAGTAAAATCCCAACCGTGAAGGTTCGATCATAGGCAATGAAGTCTTTATTAGGCTTTATAAAACTCGGAAGATAACTGACGTTTAGTCCCAACAAATAACGATCGAAATTATAATTAACGCCGGTCTCACATTTTAATCCGACAATAATCCGGTTCACGGCAGGAGCTGTCTGCCCGGGAAACAAAGAATCCATATCGCCTAAAGAAATATGACGCTTCACATTTACATCAACACGAGGTCCGATGCCTGCGTAGAAATTCCAACCACTATCCGAAAGAGTCTTTACTCGAAAAGTAGTATTCAAGGTGATATAATCAAACATGTATTTCATATTCCTCTTCAGCATATTGAGTCCCGGATCTGTAGCCTCATAGAAATCAAAACTTCCACCTTTACGTAAGTAACCCACATTACTTGACAATGCATACCAACCCTGATCCAAATAATCCAATCCTATAGACATTTGATACGATGACAAAGACTTATCAAAAAGGTCCTCGCCTTCATTCACCAAAGAAGAGAAAGCCATACCATTCTCTATTTTCAGAACCTGCGCCTTCATCATTATAGGCAAACACAAAATAAGACAAACCAACCATGCACAACTTTTGATCTTCATAACTTACCGTATTTAGTTTTCTATAAAACGGCTAAAGAACAAAATTCGTATAAATACAATAAATTGGTAATTACAACGTATTCTTAAGGATACGCTTAAATACAACATCTCTGAGATTACGGGCGATCGGGATTTGATAGGATTCGATACGTAATCTATTCCCTTCTACCAGATCGACACGATCCGCATTAATTATATACGATTTATGCGTTTGGAGAAATTGATCATCGGGTAGGGATTCCCCGATCCGCTTCAAGGTTGAATGGGTCAATACTCTACCGGAAGTAGTATAGATACTAACATAATTTTCCAACGCCTCTACAAATAAGATATCTCTTAGGTAGATCTTACGCATTTGCTTCTCGCTTTTCACGAAAAACGAGGCATCCGCATCCGGCGTATTCTCCCGAGCCAACAGGTCGTGCACCTTATTCACGCCTTTTAAGAAACGCTCAAAGGAAATAGGCTTCAGCAAATAATCCACGACATCCAGCTCATATCCTTTCAAGGCATATTGCTCATAAGCGGAAGTAACGATCACTTTGGGAGGCTGGTTTAAGGTCGCCAATAAATCCAAACCGGAAAGATAAGGCATCTCGATATCTAACAAAAGTAAATCCGGCTGCTGAGTTTTCAACAGGGTATTTAATTGGATAGCGTCCTCACATACACCGGTCAAGGAGAGAAAATCCACTCGCTCCACATACGATTGCAATCCTTTACGGGCCATCGGCTCATCATCTGTTATCACGCAGGTTATTGTCATATTTCTTCTATTTCAATCATTAATTCCGCTACGAACTCAGTCTCTTCTTTCCGGGTTTCCAAACGGTGCTTACTGGGATACAATAAAGATAATCGGCGGCGTAAATTTACCAGACCGATGCCTTTACGTTGCCGTTCATCCACCGATTTACGCAACGCTTCGTCCTCCGCTGAAAGCTCGGGGATGGAGTTTCGTATAAACAAACTGATCCGGTTATTTTCCCATTTCATGATAATATCCAATTGATAATCGCCACCTACGTATTTAAAAGCGTTCTCTACCAACGGGAGGAAGAGTAACGGATAAATATTCAGTTCATTCAATTCGGGCGGAAACTCTACACGCAACCGCAGGCGTTCACTCATACGAAGCTTACGCAAAGCTATATAAGTTTTCAAATAATCAATTTCTTGTAGGATACTGACCTTCTGATTACCGCCATACAGTTGGTAACGCAAGAGTTCGGATATCATCTCTAACGTGCGACGAGGCGCCTTGTTACTTTCATCAATCTGGAAATAAACGGTATTGAGCGCATTAAACAAGAAGTGAGGATGATATTGGGATTTCAAGAACTTCAATTCCGTCTGTAATTGATCATTCTTGATCTTTTCGAGTTGGATACGCTGCTCGGCGTAATCTTTATCCAATACTTGAGCTCGCTGAACATTATAGACCATAAACGCAAACAAGCTCCCTATCACGTTCGCGATTATTATAGCGTCCATATGGAAAGTATCACCGATAAATATACGGGTTATTGCCAACGTAGCATTCACACCCAATATAATAAATAAGAAAGGCATTCCATACGATCTCCAAACAAATTTCCACCTATTCGGTTCTTTCGCTCTTCGGCTCTTCTCGATCTGCCATCTGAAATAAATAAAAAACAAATAAGAGACAAAAGCAAGGATCACGATTTCTAAGATACTATTCCCCAAAGACTGTGTCCAATAGTGTCCTTCTTTCGTATAATCCGTTACCCAGCGGATACAAGAATACAAAGAGACCGCAAAAATCATGGCATATACCCACTTATATATCTTTTTCATAAACCATTTGTCTAGAGGTTTCACAAATTTATTCTTTTACTTTCATCTACGCTATGCTTCCGGCGAGATTCTTTCACCTCCAAACCACGATTTATACGATAGGTCAAAGAAATACCGACTACCGTCCGGTTCATCCGCTCTTTTATAAAAGCGTGCTGGGTAGGAGTCATCACGCTCATTCTCGATACATTCGAATGGAAAATATCCCGTGCGAATAACTGGATTGTTCCCCGGCCTTTCCATATCTTCTTCTGGATACCGGCATTTATTTGCCATAACGGATAGATCGCAGCTTGTCCCGCCGCCATTTTCCCATTATAGAAACCGATAAGTTCAGCGCTCCAAGTCCGGGCAAAGCTAAACTGATTCGAGATCCCGATATTCGGTGTCCATCTCTTATTCACCTTTACTTGATAATTCTCCGGTAAACGATACCGGTTATAGATCAAGGATGCGCTGACGTTCACGTTCCAAAATGAGGTTAGCGGTAATTGGGAGGTACTGAGCCGGGGACCTACGCTGACGCGGGAAGAGAGATTTTCCGGTGAGACATAAACAACATAGTTCCCTTGATCCAAATAGCTCTTGATAATTACATCCTTCGTATAATTGAAAGCAAGCCCCACCCGGAATAAATCGCCATGTATATAGGCCAGTTCCAGATTATCGGATAATTCCGGGCGTAATAAGGTGTTACCTTTATCATACGTATACTCATCGTGGATATATACAAACGGATTCAGGTCCCGGTAATTCGGACGGACAATCCGTTTGCCATAAGTAAGCGACAGACTATTCCCATTCCTCAAGGCATACTGAACAGAAAGCGTAGGGAATAAATGTGTATAATGATTGGTAAAGGAGGAGTCTCTTTGATAAGCGTTACCCGACTGTTCGCCCTCTATACGGGTATTTTCCAGACGAAGACCTGCCTCCAGACTTATAGAAGAGAATTTGGCGTCAAGCTGTACATAGCCTGCGTTTATATTCTCGTCATACTGAAAATCACAACTCAAGTCATGGTCCGGTTGCCAAGAATCACCTTGTAGCCGATTATAATCAGCGTTATTATCAATAGAGACGAAAGAGGTCTTAGCACCCGCATGGAACGTGAAGGATTTCGAGAAAGGCCACACCAGATTCGCTTGTCCGGAGTATAAATGGATTCCTCCATCCATATCCCCAAACAAGGTATCTTGGCTATTCAAATATTGGTCTTCCTCGTATCGATAACGCAAGTAATCCATAGAGGCATCCAAGACCCCACCATCAGAGTTAAAGGTATGTGTTAAACTTAAAACAGCCGTAAAATTATCCTGTGAACGATTCTGATCGTTCAAGGTGCGAAGCGAACCTCCGGTTTGCGGAGATCGCTTAGGAATGGATGAGTTCATATCTCCCTCAACCTTGTTACCCGCCAGATTACCATCCGTCGAAAACCCGATCGTAGTCTTATCCGACATTTGATAATCGATCCCGAAACGATAATAGTTTGATGTATTCTTCCAAATTCGATAGGAAGATTGCGTCATCTGCCCGGTCTCCCCTTCCGGCCGCCAACCTTCCAGATAGTTTCTCTCCACATACAGATCATCGTAATCATTCTTCCGGGAATAGGAATAAGAGAGATAGAAGTTGAACTTATTCGTCCGCAGATTCAAGGTAGTAGAAGCGAAACCTTCCCCATATTTACCTTGGTCATAACTACCATTTACCGAAAGGTTCATTCCCCTTCGCAATATCTTCTTCGTACGTATATCGATAATACCGGAGTTTCCACTAGCGTCGTAACGTGCCGATGGCTGCGTAATCAAATCGATTTTATCCGTAATGGAGGCAGGAGTCGATTTTAAGAGGTTGACAAGATCTTGCCCCGATAAATAGGTCGGCTTACCATCCATCAAGATATTCGCACCGTTTTGACCATTCAAGAAAATAGTGCCATCATTTTGTATCACGACTCCCGGCAAACTGGTCAACACGTCGTAGACATTCCCTTGGCTTTGGGTGATAGAGGCATCCAGCCTATAAGTCATCTTCCCCGGTTTCATCTCTACCGTAGGGAGCTTAGCCATGATCACCACTTCCTGTAACTTCTGGTCCGCTATCGTATCGACCTGTCCCCAACCACAAAAAGGGGTAATTATCAATAGAACTATTATAAAAAGATTCCTGCTCATGTCGTTTTTATATCAAAATTACATCAACAGGAATATCCAATCAAATTATTGTGACCAACGGAAGTATCCGGGGGATGAAAGGTAAGAAAACCTTTTATATAGTCGGTTTATCCACCCGTCCGGCAAATAAGATAGCGCCCGTACTCTTCTCCTTTAGGACATAGCCGAAGGGATGGTCAAAACGAAGTTCGGAAATAGTAGGGGCAGGAGAATCCATAGATAGATTCATATCAGCCATAGTCACGGCAGCCGCCTCTGTTCCGGACTCGTTTACCTCAATAAAGGTTTTCTGTTTTACCTCATTTACATATACAGAGGCATCACACATCATCGAGAAATCAGCCAAAACCGGATCAAATGCGTCTGAGATCCCCATCACTCGCATGATCTCTTTCAAATCCATCGAAGGAGACTCAAACTTGAACCGCGGAAGATATAGTTTCAGATTCTGCCGTTTCATCTTATCAATCCAATGATTCCACTCCGTATCATCCAGCCCTTCGATAAGGCGACTCAACGCAACTTCATCGTCTGCGCTAGGCATGAATACGACAAGGCTAAACGCACCATTGCCATAAGGTAACTCCACGACAGAAACCTTATCGTCTACATAGCAATCAGTAGTATTCTCCTGCCGCATGGTGGGTACTTTTATCTCCTCCCCACTATTCAAATAAAAAGGTTCGTCTTTCGTATCCTTTTCCTTAAACTCCGAAGTCCATACCCCCTTAAAATAAATAGCGTTAATCAAAAGAGAGACGGCATCGGAAGAAGAATCATCAAGGATCTTTTGTATTAAATTATTCGTCTTATCGGCACACCAACGGTTTACTTTATCCTTCGTCCCATCATTAAACGGCTCATTGTAAACCTCTGCGTTATAATACATCTTATTGGTCTTAACAAAAGATTCCAACACCTTAAAGTCGTTCCTAACCCACACGCTATTGGCATTGGTAAAAATCGTACGTCCATCCAATTTAGGCAGCTCCGTTTGCATCATTTGCGCATAGGCGTTTATCTCTTCGTAGGTAAAGTTCTCATAGCCCAAAGTCTCTTGGATCTCCTTATAGGTATTTCCATCCGCGCCATTCAGGACCATGCCCAAACAAAGGTTCACACTCAAAGGAGATATACAAAAGTCAGCCTTTTGCCTACGAGCCATCTCTCTATAAAAATCGAAAGAGAATTTTTGTACTTTCGCATTTACCTCGGCGGATTTAGAGGTCAAGGGAATGTCATATCGTTCCGTATCCTGACCGAAATTATCTCCCTCCAAATCATTTTCGCAGCTTGTCAATGCAAATAACGGGATGCACAGGCATAAGAATAGGTAGTAAGTGCTTTTCATAATACAATGATTTAAATGTTCCTATATATAATATAGATGCGCAAGATACACATAATGTTGCATTTTATCTATCTTATTTAAAGACATTAGATTGTTTTCACTCGCCGTTTTATACTTAAATAAATTTAATGTACGCACGTACATTAATACCGTATCAAAATATCTCCATCAACAAACAAGCAATGCTTCCAGTATGAAATCTCCTACTTTTGCCTTCTGAAATGAATAACTTGCGGCTTGTCGAGTGAATAACTAACGAGTATACCCAGTGAATAACTAACGGCTTTAGAAGTGATTAGTTATTCACTTCTAAACGCTTTTTCCAGCTGTTGATCAAGCAAAATTCTCATTTCCATAAAGTCATCCACGAAGAGGCTTTTCTGTCTTTTTGAGTAGTATTAGAGCTTTTCCATAACATCTCATTTCCACAGGAATCACAAGATAAAGGAGGGGAGATAACAATAAACAGTGCTTTTCCAATGAAAAAGACCGTTTTCGATACACATTAGGCGACAAAAGCCTACACATACGGTCGCGTTAAGCAACGCCAGTAGTGCCATTGGGCATTATAAGCAGTCGCAAATAGGGTTGTAAGTAGTCGTGAATGGGCATTCTTACCTCCTTATAGCCCTATCGTAACACCGTTTTTCCCTCCTTTTGCTCCATCGGATATGAATTACGATGAATTATTTTCGCTAGAACAAAAGGCTATTTTTCGGCATTGCTCTATCAATGAACCGATTGCTGATTTATTTTTTCAAATTCAAGCACAAGACGTACCTTAGCCCGGAAAAACCGATTCTCCGGGACTTCCGATTACAAATTGTCAATCCTAACAGATTGTCATATCCTTCGATCGTCTTTCTCGAAATCTCTCAAAGATGATTATCAATTCAATAAAAAAACGTATTTTTGTCACATACAATCTATAAACAACCCAAGATATGGAAGTGACAGTCAAGAAAGTAGAAATTACCTTACCGGAGGTAGACATGGCCTTGCTCAAAGAACTGGCCAAGAAATTCGGTTGGAATATCGGCAGGAAGAAGTCCGGTATAGAGAAGGGACTGGAGGATATCAAGGCAGGAAGGGTTTATAAGGCCAAAGATATGGAATATCT
>ERZ827528.3080-NODE-3080-length-14169-cov-3.552997_pt1 | contig 14169 bp, 10 predicted proteins | sample MGYA00519768_ERZ827528 | MGnify/ENA primary metagenome ERZ827528 (study PRJEB31778, sample SAMEA3449343) | human gut metagenome | biome: human gut; feature: human-associated habitat; material: faeces | place: United Kingdom | collected 2010/2012 ...
CTGCAATAACAACTGCCTGACCTCCAACATCTCTTAAAACAAAACCATTTTTAATCTTCATTAATCTATTCCTCCGATATCTTTCGCTTATATAAGTGTACCATATTACCGCAATATTTGCATTGCGAAATTCCACTCCAACAATTTTTTAGAAAATTTGTTCTATAATAATTTTGTATTTTTTTAATGTATTTAAAAAAGCGTCCCCTAAATTCATCGCATTTTTGCACGCTTGTTAAGGAACACTTTTTATTCTTTATTTTGTTTGATTTAAACCCAGCCCAAAAGTCTTAATTAAGCCTTATTCTGTGCATCAACAAGATTTGAACTGTGATACATTTCTCTAAGCTTAGGTTTTTCGATTTTTCCAGTAGCATTTCTTGGAACTTTAGTAAAGATAATCTTTTTAGGTCTCTTGTATCTTGGAAGTTCCTTACAGAAATCATTGATTTCCTGTTCAGTACATTCTGTGTCAGGATTCAATTCAATAATGGCAGCTGCAATTTCGCCCAATCTTTCATCTGCAAGACCAATAACTGCAACATCCTTAATCTTAGGGAATTTGCTTAAGAAGTTTTCAATCTGTACAGGATAAAGATTTTCGCCACCACTAATAATTACATCTTTCTTTCTATCAACAAGGTAAATAAAACCGTCTTCATCCATTTCAGCCATATCCCCTGTGTAAAGCCAGCCATCCTTGATTGTTTCAGCTGTAGCCTTTTCGTCATTGTAGTAACAAGTCATGACGCCTGGTCCCTTAACAATAAGTTCCCCAACACTACCTTGCTCTACAGGATTTCCCTCAGGATCAACAATCTTTGCTTCCCAGCCGTAACCCGGAATACCAATTGCTCCTACTTTATTAATATTTTCGACACCTAAGTGAACGCAACCTGGTCCGATAGATTCGCTAAGGCCATAGTTAGTATCATATTGGTGATGTGGGAAGTATTCCTTCCATCTCTTAATAAGGCTCTGTGGTACAGGCTGTGCACCAATGTGCATAAGTCTCCACTGATCTAACTTGTAATCTTCAAGCTTAATCTCTCCTCTATCTAATGCAAGCAAAATATCCTGTGCCCAAGGAACAAGAAGCCAAACAATTGTACAGCCTTCATTTGATACTGTTTCAAGAATTGTTTTAGGTGTAACCCCCTTTAATAATACTGCTTTTCCACCAGTCAAAAGGCTGCCAAACCAATGCATCTTGGCACCTGTATGATAAAGCGGTGGAATGCACAAAAATACATCATCCTTAGTCTGTCCATGATGATTCTGTTCAGCTTTTGCCGCATGCATGAGACTTTCGTGATTATGTAAAATAGCCTTTGGGAAACCTGTTGTTCCTGAAGAAAAATAAATTGCCGCATCATCTGAATCCTTAATTTCGATTTCAGGTGAAAGTGAAGAACAGTTAGATGCAAGCTTATCATAATCTTCTGCAAAAGTAGGACAATCACCACCTACGTAGAACAAAATTCTTTTTTCATCAATTTCATCAACAATTTCTTCGATTCGGCCAACAAACTCAGGTCCAAAAATAAGCACATCTGTCTCTGAAAGTTCAAGACAATATTTAATTTCCTGCGCATCAAATCTAAAGTTCATAGGAACTGCCAAAGCTCCTGTTTTAAGAATTCCAAAATAAATAGGAAGCCATTCTAAGCAGTTCATCATAAGAATTGCAACTTTATCTCCTTTTCTAATACCTCTGCTAATAAGGAGATTAGCAACTCTGTTAGCTTTCTCGTTAAATACGTGCCATGTAATATCACGTCTGTAATGATGGCGGGCATCAGGCTGGATTAATTCATAATCTCGCCATGTTACCCTTCTTTTTTCCTGAATATCAGGATTTATTTCTACCAAAGCTATATCCTTTGGAAATTCTCTGGCGTTTCTCTCTAATAATTCTGTAATTGGCATTTCTCTTTCCTTCTTTTTTATCTTATTTTTAATTTATTATCCAAAGAAATTAAACAAATCATTGGCATTCTTCCCAAAGATCTTGTCTTTTTCTTCCTGTGTCAAATCTGTATTGTTAAAATCATTAACAGCTTTGGTCTGGTCATACCACGGAGAATCAGTTCCAAACAAAATTCTGTCCGCTCCATGTTTTCTAACCATTCTCACAAACTGTTCATTTTCAAGCTTAACCGGAAAAATAGGATTAAGAACAATCGCCGTGTCCAAATAAAATGGCAGTCCTAAAAGCTTCTCTTCCACTTCATCCCACATTTTCCAGCCACCCATATGGGCAAGAATCAACTTTTCCGGCTGAATATGTTTCCAAAGATTAAGAATTCTTTCAGGTGTGCAGTGAACCGTTTCCGGAAGTCCCACATCTTCCCCAGCGTGAACAATTATCCCCAAATCCTTCTCCGCTGCATAATCCATTAACCTGATATATTTTTCATCGTCAAAAAATGTATTTTGATAGTCAGGATGAATCTTTATAGCTTTCAAATCCATTGCAACTATTTCATCTATAATCTGCTTATAATTCTCACAATCCGGATGAATAGCCCCAAAATAAAATAATCTTGTTTCTTCTCTTTTCTCGTTAAGTTCCACAGATAATCTGTTAATTTTCTCCGGTTGCCTAATATTAGTTGCCACAGGGCAAACAACAGACAAATCTATATCTGCTTTTTTAGTACTGTCCTCTAAACCTTTAACTGTTGGTATCCTTGCACTTTTTACATGAATACCCTGACCTCTTACAATATCTTCTTCCATACCTACTATAGTCTTGTGAGCTATGGCATCAGGAAATGTATGTGTGTGAATATCTATAATCATAACATTCTCCTATATGAATCTTATTCTTTATTACTTTTTCACTTTAAAGTCATAAACTATTATAAATAACTATTACCTTAAAGTCAACCAAACCTTTTTGCCTGGATACTGATTACACGGATTGTTCCGCACTCCCACAATCCTCCAATCATGGGAAAATTAACTTTATTATATTATTGCAAAAGACGATATCACTGCGATATCTGTAACAGACACTTTACTGAACCTTTTTCACTTTTACCTAAAAATTGTAGGCTTACAACACTAACCCAATACCGGCTCGAAGATTATCTTATGAAATTTAAAAACCGAAAGGATGTAAGATATTTTGTCATTGAGCTACTGAAGGAATGAACAATAAGATTAAAGTGATTAAACGAAATGGAGTCTCACGAAATGCTTATGGATATAGGAATTTTGATAATTTTAGAAACAGAATAATGTTATCTTGTGATACTATTTAAAAATCGTGTGTGATTACAAATCACACACGATATATATAAGGGATTACCCCCATGCTTGACAAAGAGCCTTATTTTTTTACTAACATATATACCAAAATCAGGCTGTTTGCATATATAGTCCACGCAAACAGCCTTTGAATTGTTTAATTATTATGAATTTTAACTTTAATTTCTGTTAATGTCAAATACTTCCCATGCTCCGGCAACAGTTTCACTTGTAGCAAAAAGTTTACCACCATCGTTTAAGTTTGCCTGAACATATTTTCCATTTGCCAATGAGTAAAGTGCATACTCTCCATCTGAAATCTTTTCAATAATGAATTTCTCCCATGTACCTACACTTTCACTTCTTGGCAATAACTGATTGTTTTCATCAATTACAGCACATACATATTTCCCATTTGCAATTGATTTCAATGAAACTGTTCCATCATTGTTATTTACAATCTGGAATGTTTCCCATGCACCTCCACATGATGAACGGTTTGCCACTATTGTTTCACTTCCACCATTTTCTGCACAAACTACCTGTCCGTTTGCTATGGATGTAATATATGCATTTGAATTATTAAAATCTGCCTTTTCTACTTTTTCAATTACGATCGCTGAAGTTTTATCATTAAAATCTCCAAGGCCTGATGCATCTGTGAATAATGTTTTTTTACTTCCTGCAAATCTTTCATCGTTATACAATGTAACTTTGTAGCCATCTGCTACCTTAACTGAAGAAATCTGATCATTTTTAATTCCCTTAGAAATCATTGTGCCATAATCATATCTTCCTTCACTTAATGCTACAGACCAACCACTGTAATTTGAATTTTCATAAAATGTTGCTTTTGCAGAAGATGTCTCATCTCCCAACTTTTCAATATTAAATGCTTCCCAAGCTCCTGCTATGGAATCACTTCCTGCTACTAATTTACCTCCATTATCCAAGTCGGCCTTTACATATTTTCCGTTTTCTGCACTCTTAAGACCGTATTCTGTATCGCTTATTTTGTAGATTTGGAATTTCTCCCATGTTCCTACGCTTTCGCTTCTTGGAACAAGTTGATTTTCTTCATCTAATACTGCACATACATATTTGTTATTTGCATCTGCTTTTAAACTTACTGTTCCGTCATCATTATTTATCAGATAAAATGTTTCCCATGAACCGCCATAACTGTCTCTGTTTGCTACTATTGGATCACTTCCACCATTTTCTGCTACAACATATTTTTCATTTGCAACAGATTTGATACTGTATTTTCCATTTGATAATTTAACAGTATTATATGTAACACTTGATGAACCATCCCACTTTTCAATTTTAATGGATGATGTTTTGTCATTTATCTCATTTCCTACATATGATGCATCACCTGTAAATTCCTTTGATGTTCCTTTAAATCCTGCATTATCATACAATGTAACCTTGTAACCAGAACTTACTTTCAGTGATGATATTGCATCATTTTTAATACCTTTTGCAATGATATCACTATAATCATATGTGCCTTCCGGTAATGAAACTGACCATCCACTATAGTTTGAATTTTCATAGAATGTTGCTACATTATCATTTGTTGTTGTATCACCGACTTTTTCAATGTTAAAAGCTTCCCAAGCTCCAGCTATTGAATCACTTCCAACTATTAATTTGCCTCCGTTATCCAAGTCAGCTTTTACATATTTTCCGTTTTCTGCACTTCTAATGCCGTATTCACTGTCATTTATTTTGTAAATCTTAAATTTTTCCCATGTACTAATGCTGTCACTTCTAGGTGTCAGCTGATTTTCTTCGTCTAATACTGCACATATATATTTATTATTTGCATCTGCTTTTATACTTACTGTTCCATCATCATTATTAACAATATAGAATGTCTCCCATGAACCGCTATAGTTGTCTCTGTTTGCTACTATCGGATCACTTCCACCATTTTCTGTTGCAACATATTTTTCATTTGCAACAGATTTGATGCTGTATTTTCCATTTGGCAATTTGACTGTGTTATATGATGTTGTAGTTGATGTCTGATTGTTAATCTTTTCAATTTTAATTGATGAAGTTTTGTCATTCATTTCATCTCCAACATATGACGCATCACTGGTAAATTCTTTTGATTTTCCTTTAAATCCTTCGTCATCATATATTGTAACTTTGTATCCGTCACTTACTCTAAGTGATGAAATCTGATCATTAACAATTCCTTTTGCTAAAATATCTTTGTAGTCATATGAACCTTCTTCCAATGAAACTGCCCATCCACCATAATTTGAATGTTCATAAAATGTTGCCACACCTGATGTACTGTTGTTATCACTATCATCTGTTGTGCTTCCACCTGTAGATGTTACTGTTCCCGAAAGATATGGCTTTACCAAATTGTAAATCTTGTCATTTTTCCATCCGTTTGCTGTACCTACAGCTGACCATTTATTTTTAATTGTGTCAGCTGAGTCGTTATAAATATCAACTTTTTCAGGGTTGTGATTATAAATACCCCATGAGCTGTTTCCTGTAACTTTGTATGACCATGTTGTCCAATGCCATCCCTGACCGTTGAAAGTTGACATTGCTGCCTTCCAACCTTCTTCCTGTTCGAAGCATGTAAACTCGCCTACAAATGTTGGCACTCCATAATTGTGATTTGCAATGTCTGAAACTTTACTTGAAAAGTATGACTTCTGTGCATCACTGCTATTTTGTGCACTCCATGGATAGTAATGGTATTCATATGCTACATTTGTCCAGCCATACTGTGAAGGTCTTGGCAAATTGTCTGCATCCCAACATGATTCCATTATAATAATATGATTGCTATCCTTTGAACGGATTGTATTGTAAATTTCATTATAAAAATCCCAATGTAAACTATATGTTGCAGCTGCCTTAATTCCCGGTTCATTTAAGATATCGTAAGCTGCAACTGCCGGATTGCCTTTGAAATGTTCTGCAATCTTTTTCCATAAATTTAAAGTTTTATCTTTATTGCTCTGATTGTAATATAGCTGTTTTCCATCATTAATCTCTCCTGAATGGTCCATACCATTTTGAGAACCAAATGCTCCGTGCATGTCTAAAATTACATACATACCTCTCTGGCTACAGTTTTGTACAAACCAGTCTAATCTGTCAAAAGCATTAGATTTAAGATTTCCATTGTCATCACAAAGATTCATATATGTAAATGGTAATCTTATAACACTCATTCCCATTTCTGCACAATTATCAAAATCCTGTGTTGTCCAATAATTATTTTCATATGTTGAAACCAACTCATCTCTCTTTGATGCTCCAAATCTATTTGCCAATGTGGTCATCATTGTTTTCTGGTCAGATGCATTGGTTGGATTCATCCAGTCTTCCTGAACAAGCCATCCACCTGCATTTGTACCTCTTAGATATACAATATCTCCTGTTCCTTTTTGTTTTCTTATCTGTGTTCCGTTAACCTTCAAAAAATCATTGCTTCCAAGAGCCTCTCTGGCACTAACCTGGGTAATGCCTGTAATTTTTCCTGAAATAGCCACACTAAATGTCATTGCAAATACCAATAACATACTGACCAGTTTTTTAATTTTTTTCATAAATAAATGCCTCCTTATTAATACTATAAAAAAAATTTTCGTCTATTATATTATCAATATAATACCACATAATGTTAACGGTATCAATTCTCCAAATTTTAGAAAAATCGTTTTATTTTTTTCTAAAAAAAAATAAAACGATTTTTATGATAATGGTATGTTGTTTATACATTTTCTAAAAAATGTATAAATAAAAAATATCCCTATACCTGACAAAGAACATTATAAACTTGGGTTACCCACATGCTTGACAAAGAGCCGTAAAAAATCCCGAAAAGCTTCAGAACTATTAACATTCTTTCCACTTTCCGGGATTTTTATTATCCTATATTTTAATTTTATTATCTTATGCTAATTCATAACCCTTTTCAAAGGCTGCCACGTTAATATCAATAGTCTTTGGTGGAACTGTTTTCTTGATTACTTCAATCCACTGTTCCTTTGGAAAATCCATATTCTTTGCAGCAATTCCAAGAATAATAACGTTAAATACTCTTGAATTGCCCATCTTTATGGCTTCATCCATTGCATCAACTGATACAACACGGTATTTCTTTGAAAGTTCTTCAATAATTCCGTCAGGATATTTTGCCACACCTGTAACTACAGGCATTGGGTCGATTCTCTGGTCATTTACAATAATTACTCCATCTTTCTTAAGAAAATGAGCATATCTTAACGCTTCTAATCTTTCAAAAGCGATAAGTACATCTGCCTGACCTTCTTCTACTATAGGTTCTGCTACTTTTTCGCCGTAACGTACATAAGTAACAACGCTACCGCCACGCTGTGCCATTCCATGAACTTCTGAGAGCTTAACATCATATCCGGCTTCAACTGTAATTCCACCTAAAATACGGCTTGTAAGAAGTGTTCCCTGTCCACCGACACCTACTATCATAATATTCTTTGTTTCTGCCATGACTATTCTCCCTTCTTCTTTAATTCAATTGCATCGAAATGACAATTCTGCATACAAAGTCCACAACCATTACATAATGTCTGGTCAATTGAAATAGTTCCATCTTCATTCTTTGTAATTGCAGGACATCCTGAAGCAAGACAAAGTCCGCATTTTTTACATTTTTCAGGAATTGCAACGCATTTACCCTTTGGAACATATGACTTAAGCAATGCACAAGGAGACTGAGCTATAATAACTGATACTTCATCTCTTGCTACTTCTTCTTTAATAACATTTTCTAACTTCTTTGTATCAAAAGCATCAACAATCTGTACATTCTTAACACCTAAAGCTCTACATAAATCATCAAGAAGAACTATATTGGCTTTTTCACCTGACAATGTTTTTCCTGTTGCAGGATGATCCTGATGTCCTGTCATACCTGTTGTTGAATTATCAAGAATAATAACTGTTCCTGTAGCCTTGTTATAAACCATGTTCATAAGTGAATTAACACCTGTGTGAAGGAATGTTGAATCACCTATAACAGCTACCCAATTCTTAATGTAATCTTTTCCTTTAGCCTTTTCCATACCGTGAAGTGTAGAAATACTTGAACCCATACAAACTGTCGTATCTACAACACCTAGTGGATTAACTGCACCAAGTGTATAACATCCAATATCACCTGCTGCATGAATTTTTAACTTCTTAAGTACTGAATATGTAGCTCTGTGAGGACATCCCGGACAAAGAATAGGTGGTCTTGCAGGAGCCTGTAAAGGCTGTTCAATTTCAACCTTTTCACCTAAAACTACCTGTTTAAGCATATTAGCACTATATTCGCCCTGTACAGTAAAGATGTTCTTTCCATCGCATTCAATACCCATAGCTCTAACCTGTTCTTCAATTACAGGTTCAAGCTCTTCAACTATAATAAGTCTGTCTACCTTTGAAGCAAATTCCTTTATAAGTCCCTTTGCCAAAGGATGAACCAAACCAAGTTTTAAAACTGATGCATTAGGAAGTGCTTCCTTAACATACTGATAAGGTATACCACTTGTAATAACACCAATCTTTGTATCATTATATTCAACTTTATTAATATCAAGGTCACATGCATCTTCTGCCATCTGTTTAAGACGCTGTTCAACAATAACATGACGTTTAATTGCATTTCCCGGCATCATAACGTTTTTTGCAATATTTCTTTCATATGGCTTGTCATCTACCTCAACTCTATCTTCAAGATTAACAATCCCCTGTGAATGTGCAAGACGTGTAGTTGTTCTAAGAATAACCGGTGTATCATATTTTTCAGATAATTCATAAGCCCTCTTTGTAAAGTATCTTGCTTCTTCACTATCAGAAGGTTCAACTACCGGAACCATTGCAGCTCTTGCAATCATTCTAGTATCCTGTTCATTCTGTGAACTGTAAATTCCAGGGTCATCTGCAACAACCAAAACCATACCACCGTTTACACCAATGTATCCTGCTGTAAAAAGTGGATCAGATGCTACGTTAAGACCTACCATTTTCATCATTGTCATAGAACGAACACCTGCCATGGATGCACCAATGGCAACTTCTGTGGCAACCTTTTCATTAGGTGCCCATTCAGCATAAATTTCTTTATATTTTACTACGTTTTCACTTACTTCAGTACTTGGAGTACCAGGGTATGCTGATGTAACCTTAACTCCCGCTTCATAAGCTCCCCTTGCAATGGCTTCATTACCAAGCATAATCTTCTTATTACTCAAAACTTCTTCCTGCCTCTCTTATATATTTCACAGTAAAAAACAGTAGTATCACCATTATATTTAACTTTTTGTGATACGGGCAATGTTTAATTTACTGAATTAAAGTCCTAAAATTAATTATAGTTTATTGAAGCTTTTTAGTCAACAAAAGAGAGCCACCATACAATATTAATTGTACGATGACTCTCAACGTTTTTTCTAAAAATACATATAAAAAAGTGCTAGTAAAAATTATTTCTTAATTTTACCCTTGAATCCTGCCTTCTTTAAGTTCTTCTTTAATTTCTTAAATTCTTTAGCTTTCATCTTCTTGTTAACCTTAACTGTAATCTTCTTTGAGTTAACCTTCTTGAATGCACCCTTCTTTACTGTAAAGCTCTTTGTTCCTTTAACAATAATTGTCTTTAATTTCTTAGTACCTGTAAAACCTTTTTTGTTTACTCTCTTAATTGTTGCTGGAATTACAATCTTTTTAGCCTTTTTAGCCTTAGCTCTCTTTGCTTTAAGTTTTTTAGCCTTTTTAGCTTTCTTAGCAAATGCTTTAGCCTTGATAACTGTTACTGTGTATGTTACACCCTTAGCTGTTACCTTGCTAGGTACTGTAGCTGTACTCTTCTTAGCTGATACTACTCCAACTTCAGCTGTTCCGTTAGCCTTTGTATCAACTGTATTTCCGTTTGATACAGCAACATTCTTAGCATTAACTGGTACTAATGATGATGTTGGGCTCTTAACTGCTGCGCTTACACCTGTTACAGATCCTACTGCTACTGCTGCTGCTAATGCTAAAACAGCAACGTTCTTCATTAATTTTTTCATTATAAGTTCCTCCTATTATTATGTTTTTGAGTTTTAATTATTTCTGCTTATCCCCACAAGTATTGAAAATAAAAATGTCCTCATAGCAAACTTATAATTTATAAAACTCGCTATGTTGTTTATTTTACTACTTTACGGAATAAATTTAAATACTTTTTTTGTTATATTTTGCTTTTTTGACTATATTTGACAAAATATGTCACTGATAATTATATACTATTACTTGCCATTGTAGTATTTCTTCTTATTTTTCTTGCCTTTTGCGTCTGTTGCACGGTTTAGAACCACACCTAATATCTTACATCCTGATCTTTCAAGCTGCTTAATTGAACTTTTCACTTCAGATTTTGATGTTTCTCCACTTCTAATTACAAGAATTGCTCCATCACACATACTACCAATCTTTTCAGCATCTGATACAAGACCAAGAGGTGGTGCATCAACAAATACATATCGGTAATCTTCCGCAAGTTGATTGAGCATATTGCCAAACTTGTCACTTTCAAGCAACATTGATGGATTAATTATATTTTCCACGTTTGGTATAATATCTCCATCTTCAAGTGGTGTATTATATACAACATTTTCAAGTGGAAATTCTTCTGCCAAATAATGTGCAAGCCCTTCCATTTCTGAGCCATCTTCTTTTTCTATGCCATATTTGTTTACTATGACAGAGTTTCTCATATCTCCATCTACAAATACTGATTTGATTCCGGCACTTGCCATCTGTTTCCACATCTGTAAAGTAACAAAACTCTTTCCTTCATTAGGCATTGTACTTACAACCATGATTTTTTTAATTTCATTTCCAAGGAAACTAACATTTATACGAAGTCGGTTTATAGATTCCTCAACAGCATAAGGAAGTTCTTTGGTTAAATCCATTTTAATTTTATTCATTTCTATTTCTCCTCAAGCTTATTATTTTGGTGTGTAATATTTCTTTCCCTTATAATAATTGTATTTAGAATATGCTGCGTATTTAACGTTTCCATCAGGAATAACTGTTAAAGGAATAATGCCTAAATACTTTTCAACATCTTCTTCTGTCTTAATTGTATCATCAGTGATAAATAAGAATGTGAAGATAGCTAATACCACAACCATTCCTCCAAATGCACCCATCATTACATTTTTCTTCAGACTAGGTGAACTTTTACCTTTAGGAGTTATAGCTCTTTCAGCAATATTAGGTGACGATGTTCCCATTAATTTAGGAATTTCAGTAACTGCCTTTTCAGCTAAAGCATTTGCTATTGTTTTTGCTTCCTCCGGCTTTATGCTTGTTGCTGAAATTTTTAGGATACGTGTATCTTCAACTGTTGAAATGTCAATCATTCCGTTAAGTTGCTCATATGTATATCCTAAATCGTTTTCCTCATTTATGGCCTCAATGATAGGTCTAACATGCAACAACTCTGCATAATCTTCTGATAATGATGTACCTATACTTAAATCAGCAAGATCGACCACTGAGTTTTTTGATGCTGAAACCATATAAACTTTCGCTGTTGCAGTATATTTAGGTGTAATGCCAACTTTAGTCCATACACCTGCAATTATTGCTCCAATCAAAAAACCTGCAATAATAAATAAAATCTTCTTACGATAATAGTTAAACAAATCCAAAAGGTTGATTTCTACTTCATCTTCTTTTTCGTTAATTTTTATCTTTTCTACCTGTTGTTTCATCTTTCAATTCCTTTACTCTTTGTTCTTCTGTTCCACTATGCCAAACAGTTCTGACATTGTGCTAACCATTGCTTTCTTGTTAACATAAAATTCCATATGATCCATTTCATCTCCAAGAGCCTGACCAATCTTAGACTTTCCTGCCAATTCAAAAATCCCCTTGTCTGTTCCACTAGCAAAAATATTACTAATATTAGAAATCTTTCCTATAGTAATATCTGTTGTGGAAACATCCTGCAAACTTTCAAAAACTTCATTGGCATAGTTTGGATTAGCCTTAACCTTCTCCTGAAGTTTTTTAAAAAACCCTGTCATGTACTGTTGTTGTCTTTTCATTCGTGATGTATTCTCTTCATTCCCAACTCCATAACGGTCATGAACGTATGCATAAGCCTGCTCATCATCAAGGTTTATTGTAGCTCCCTTCTTCATTTTTGGATATTTCTTTGAGAAATCATCCTCCAATGTTACGGTAACTCCATCTACCATGTTGTTAAGTTTAGGTATTTCACTCATGTTAAGTTCATAATAACCATCAATCTGAATACCTCCTAACAATTTCTTTACGGATTTAACTGTATTTTCGCAGCTTTGCTCTCTGTTGCCTCCATACCAATGAGCTGTACACAACTGAATATTAGCTGTTGCCTCACCCTCGCCATTATGATCAATCAATGCAACCTCTGTCATGGTGTCTCTGTTAAGCTGAAGAAAACTATATGTATTCTCTGTCTTGTCTATAATTACAAGCATAAGGAAATCAGCCATACTTCCCTGGTAATCTGCTCCGTTCTTGTTATTTCCCGTAGCATCTGTTCCTATTAACAAATAATTCTCAAAATCATGGTAATATTCGTATTTATTTCCATTAAGTTTAATCTTTCCTCTTGGAACCTGAATCTTCCAATCATTTATTGAACTTTCATCAGATACATTAGCCTTCTCTGTCTTATTATCAACATACTGTAATCCATAGCCTAAAACTGCTATAAACAGTATAAAAGCTACTACTCCCACGGCAATTTTTATGTATTTTTTTCTTTTCTTCTTCACTTTACTTATCCCCTAATCATTATTTTTCAAGTATCTCCACGGACACTTTCTCTATTTCATCTACAGCATTCTGTCCGATTTTCTCTCTGATAAAGGAATAACCCATATCAAGGTTAGGCTTTCTTCTGTCAGTATTATGGCAGTCACTTCCAAGTACAATCGGTCTGTTTTCTTCAACCAGCTTCTTTATAAGTTTTCTTTTCTTCCTACCATCAAAAAATTCTGCATTAACCTGAAATATAACCGGCAAATCAAGAACTTCTTTCCAAATCTTCTTTCTTTTCTGGCAAGCATAAAATCTTTCTATATGTGCGAGCATAACTGAAACATTCTGTTTCTCCATTAGCTCTTCAACATCCCGTAAAACCTCTTCATCCCACTGTCTAAAGGGTAATTCCACCATAATAACCCTGGTTCCCTCTATACATAATTTTTCAATCTCTCTAGCTCTCCCGATTCCTCTGAAATAGCATACTTCAGCTCCCAATCTTATGTCAGGGCAGTCAGAATCATCCATACACCGTTTCAATGTGTAATAGGCTTTCTTCCTCTTTTCGAGAAAATGATCCACTGAAACATCTTGAGCATAAAAATGTGGCGTAGCCAACATCGTACTAACTCCTTGATTTTTTGCTGTATGAAGCATCTCTAAAGATTCCTCTACGCAATCGCTTCCATCATCTATTCCGGGCAATACATGTGAATGAAAATCAATCATTCTGCCTCCTTTTATATCAAAAACCAAGTAATCCATACACTTTCGTAAAATCAATACCCAAAGTACTGACCATACATTTATCTATGATATAAAAAAAAAGGATAACTGTCAATCTTATAACCCCTTTTGTTCGTCTTTTTATTCCATTTTTTCCTTTAAAAACGGCACTCTGACAAGTTATGTCATTGGTGTCACTGACATTTTTGTCACAAAAACGTATTTATTAGTTTTTGCAAAAAAGCTGTCGGATTACTCCAACAGCTTTTTAAAATCAAAAAACTCATACTAATAATATTTTTTCATACTATTCTGTTACTGACATTTTTATGCCTAATCTTCCAACGATTCTTTCACCGGCACTTCTAC
>ERZ827528.3083-NODE-3083-length-14150-cov-2.709826_pt1 | contig 14150 bp, 10 predicted proteins | sample MGYA00519768_ERZ827528 | MGnify/ENA primary metagenome ERZ827528 (study PRJEB31778, sample SAMEA3449343) | human gut metagenome | biome: human gut; feature: human-associated habitat; material: faeces | place: United Kingdom | collected 2010/2012 ...
AAGAGACAAGATGAAAGGCTTTCAGGCATATGCGTGTCTCGCAGCTCTTACATTTCTTGCGATTGTATATGCATCGACAGTATTTACAAGAAATCCACAGACAGATTATCATTATAACCTTGATTTATTCTGGTCCTGGCGGGCAGTATTTCGTGGCAGCAGAGAGATGTTGAAAGAAGATATTTTAAATATTGTGTTGTTACTTCCGCTTGGTGGATTACTTCCATTTGTCTTTGACAGAAAGATCCGCTGGTGGCAGGGATTGTTATGTGGAATAGTGGTTTCGCTCGGAATCGAGATATTGCAACTTGTTCTGAAAAGAGGGCTGTTTGAGTTCGATGATATAATGAATAACAGTATAGGCTGCATGCTGGGGTGCATATTTGGAAATTTAGTGGCTTATCTGTTAGCGGGAAAACCAATATGGCATAGAGATAGATAGAAAAGAGTTTGAGAGGTTCATGAAAAAAGTTTTATTTGCAATTAATACATTAAATAATGGCGGGGCGGAAAAGGTGCTGCTTACATTGTTGCGGTATCTGGATCCAAAAAAGTATGAGATACATTTGCTGGTCGTGTTTGGAGAAGGGATTTACTTTGAACAGATTCCTCAATATGTGAGAGTGACGCATATTTTCCCATGTAAAAGTAAAGAAGCAACAAAAGAAATACGAGAGCATGCAGCTAAGCTATATGAACAATATGTAAAAGAAAAAACGCCCCGACATAATCTTTTTCTGAATATGTGCAAAGCGTTTTTCCTCGGCGGGCTGATCTGCCTGCTCGGACAAGTTATTTATCATTATTTTGAATTACGAAATCTTTCTCCCGATGAGTGCAGCCGCTGGATGTCTCTGTCGCTCATCCTTTTAAGCGTTTTGTTCACCGGAACCGGAATTTACCAGAAACTTGCAGCCTGGGGAGGCGCCGGAGCGCTCGTGCCGATCACCGGATTCGCAAATTCAGTAGCTGCCCCTGCCATCGAATACAAAAAAGAAGGTCAGGTATTCGGCATCGGATGTAAAATTTTTACGATCGCCGGTCCTGTTATCCTGTACGGTATTTTCACAAGCTGGGGACTGGGACTGATCTACTGGTTCGGAACTTTATTTAAGTAAAACGCAGCCGTCCGTATATTTTTGTCATTCGCTCCATCTCCCGAACTGTCCCTTCATCCGGCTCTCCCGGTTTCATACGCCATTCCCAATTCCCGCCAAGTGTGGACGGCGTATTAATTCGTGCATCGCTTCCAAGTCCCAGATAATCCTGCATCGGAACGATGCACAGATCCGCCGCGCTTCCCATTGCCATAGCAATAAAATCTCCCGCAAGCGTATCTTCATCAAGACGGGGCTTATACATGTATTCTTTTGCAAACTGCCGTGTTGATCCTGCCGCCGTGTGATACCATCCTTTTGTCGTATCATTATCGTGAGTTCCCGTATATACAACGCAGTTTCTTGTATATGTATGCGGGAGATAGTTTGAATCTTCCCTTGAATCGAATGCAAACTGAAGCACTTTCATCCCCGGAAATCCACTTTCTTTTAAAAGCTGTATCACACTCGGAGTTAAAAAGCCAAGATCTTCGGCAATAATCCTTTTTCTGCCGATCTTTTCTTCCAGCGTCCGGAACAGCTCTATCCCCGGTCCCGGCATCCACTTTCCGTGTACTGCCGTTTTTTCTCCGTACGGAACAGCATAATATTCATCAAAACCGCGGAAATGATCGATCCGCACGACATCATACAGCCGGAAACAGTGTTCGATCCTGCGAATCCACCAGTCGTACCCTGTTTTTTTATGATATTCCCAATCGTAGAGCGGATTCCCCCACAACTGTCCTGTCTGCGAAAATCCATCCGGCGGACATCCCGCAACATCGATCGGTTCAAGAGCGTCATTAAAACGGAACATCTCCGGCGCCGACCATGTATCCGCGCTGTCAAACGCAACATAGATCGGAATATCTCCGATAATCTCTATGCCGTTTTCGTTCGCATAAGAGCGAAGGCGTTTCCACTGTCTGTCAAATTCATATTGCTGAAATTTGTAAAAGGCAATCTGACGCGACAGCTCTGCTTTTGCATTTTCAATCGCCTGTGACTCTTTGTTTTTAAGCGGTTCTTCCCATTCATTCCAACTCACGCCGCCGTTTCGGTCTTTGATCGCCATATAGAGGCTATAATCTTCCAGCCAAAATTGATTTTCCGAAACAAATGCGCGGTATTCGTCATTTTCTCCAAAACGCGAAAACGCTTTCTCAAGTATTTGAAACCGTATCTTATATATTTTTTCATAATCTATCTTATCTTCCCGTATTCTCTCACATCCGTATTCGCACTCCTGCGCTGTCAACAAACCTTCTCCTGTAAGCGTTTCAAGATCGATAAAATACGGATTGCCTGCAAATGTAGAAAAAGACTGATACGGAGAATCTCCGTATCCGGTCGGCCCTAACGGAAGAATCTGCCAGTAACTTTGCCCTGCCGCCTTAAGCCTGTCAATAAATTGATAGGCTTCTTTTGAAAAACATCCGATTCCATATTTTGACGGCAGTGAAAATATCGGAAGCAGCACGCCGCTTGCCCGTTCCATAACCATCCCCCTTTTCATCAATATACCGTTTTACTAATATTTTTCTTTAATCTTATGATCTGGTTAATTTCCAAATATCTCTATTATACTGTTCAATCGTTCTGTCTGATGAGAAGTAGCCTGCTTCGGCAATATTGACAAGCATCTTTTTCGCCCATTCCTTTTGATCTGTATACGCCGCCAGCGCCTTGTCTTTTGCCTTTTTGTACGCATCAAAATCAAGAAATGTCATAAACCAGTCTTTTCCTATCAGCTCTTTTTGCAGACGCTCCAGACTTTCTTTGCATCCGATCTTCATCATCTGTTTTTCTGTAATGAAATCAACCGCCGCTTTGATCTTCGGATTCTTTTTATAATAATCTTTTGCCGAATAATCCGCTTTTTTATAATGTTCGATTACTTCGTCGCTTGACGCTCCGAACACGAAAATATTATCGTCTCCTACAAGTTCATGTATCTCTACGTTTGCCCCGTCCTCTGTACCGAGAGTGACTGCACCGTTTAACATAAACTTCATATTCCCCGTGCCGCTTGCCTCTTTTGACGCAAGAGAGATCTGCTCGGATATATCACATGCAGGAATCAGTTTTTCAGCCTTTGTCACATTATAATTCTCTACCATGACAACTTTCAGATAAGGACTTACTTCCGGATCATTATTAATGATCTCCTGCAGGCAAAGTATAAGATGAATGATATCCTTTGCGATCACATATGCCGGAGCCGCTTTCGCCCCGAAGATCGCTGTGATCGGAGTTTTCGGAAGAATCCCCTCCTTGATCTCCAAATATTTATCAATAATATACAGTGCATTTAACTGCTGCCGTTTATACTCGTGAAGTCTTTTTACCTGAATATCGAAAATCGTATCTGCGTCTATCTCTATTGCCTGTGTCTCTTTCAGATACGCGGCAAGATCTTTTTTATTTTCTTTTTTAATCTCTAAAAGGCGTTTCAAAACAGTCTCGTCGTCTTTGTATTCAAGCAGTTTGACAAGTTTAGAGGCATCTTCTTTATACTCGTCTTTGATTGTTTCATCAAGCAGCGCCGTAAGACGCGGGTTGCAGTGAAGAAGCCATCTGCGGAACGTAATCCCGTTTGTTTTATTATTGAATTTATCAGGATAGATTTTATAAAAATGATTCAGTTCCGATTGTTTTAAGATGTCCGTATGAAGCGCCGCCACTCCGTTAACGCTGAATCCGTAATGAATGTCGATATGCGCCATATGAACAGTATCGTTTCTGTCTATGATGGCTGTTGATTCATCGCTGAATCTTCTGCGAACTTTATCATCAAGTATCTCAATGATCGGAACGAGCTGCGGCACAACCTTTTTTAAATATCCGATCGGCCATTTTTCAAGCGCTTCTGCCAAAATCGTATGATTCGTATACGCGCATGTACGGGATACGACATCGATCGCTTCATCGATATCAAGCCCTCTTTCCACAAGAAGCCGGATCAGTTCGGGAATGACCATTGTAGGATGAGTGTCGTTGATCTGGATGACAGCATAATCCGGCAGATCATACAATGTACTTCCTTTTTGCACACATTCATCCAAGATCATCTGTGCGGCGCTGCTTACCATGAAATACTGCTGATAAATGCGCAGAAGCCTTCCTTTTTCATCGCTGTCATCAGGATATAAAAACAACGTCAGATTTTTTGCGATATCTTCTTTATCAAAATGAATTCCGTCTTCCACGATTCCCTCATCAACAGAATCGATGTCAAAAAGGTGCAGTTTGTTTGTCTGATCATGATATCCCGTCACTGCGATATCGTACATTCTTGCATTAACTTTCAATCCTCTGAAAGAAACCGGATAGACAACATCCGTTTTTGTCAGCCATGACTGTTTCTCAATCCACGGATTCGGAAGCTCTTTTTGAAGATGGTCTTTAAACTCCTGTTTGAACAGGCCGAGGTGATAATTCAGTCCGATCCCGTCTCCGGGCAGTCCGAGTGTTGCGATCGAATCAAGAAAACATGCCGCCAGTCTCCCAAGCCCTCCGTTTCCAAGAGATGGCTCCGGCTCAACCTCCTCGATCTGACATATATCTTTTCCGTTTTGAAAGAGCATTTCTTTTACTTCATCATAAATACCGAGATTGATCATATTGTTTGACAACAGTTTTCCGATCAAAAACTCTGCCGAAATGTAATAAAGCTTCTTTTTCCCTGCAGCTCTTTCTTTTCCTGCCGCCAGTTTCTGCACAAACAAAAGCAACGCTTCATAAATCTCTCTGTTTGATGCCTGCGCCACAGATTTACTCATATACAATTCTAATTCTTCCTGTATACCGGTTCTCATTTTACTACCTCCGAAAATTTTCCTCTCATTCCTTTTATGATTTATTTTTCTTCCTATTTTCCGAAACTGCAGTTCGGGAAAGTACACACCGGACAGTTCAAACACAAACCGCCTTCTCCGAGCGCGGTAAAATCTTCTGCTTTCAGCCGTTCCCCCGCCGCAATTCTCGGCAGTATCAGATCGAATATCGTCCGTTTTGCATACATTACGCATCCCGGGAGTCCCATGATCGAAACTTTTCCTGCATATGCGAGCATAAACATCGCGCCGGGTAAAACCGGAGCTCCATAAGTGATCACTTCATCTGCCGCATTTCGGATTGCAAGAGGTGTACGATCATCAGGATCAACGCTCATTCCTCCGGTGCAGACAACCAGTTCCGCCCCCTGTTCGATCCACTTTTTCACAGCTTCTGTAACCATATCGGCATCGTCACTGCAAAGAGTATCGCCGATTACTTCCATACCGCACTCTCTTAGTTTTTCTTTTACAACAGGAGTAAATTTATCTTCGATCCTTCCGTGATACACTTCGCTTCCGGTTGTCACGACCGCCGCTTTCATCTGACAAAACGGCAGAATCGTAAAAATCGGTTCGTTTCCGCACATCCGGTTAACCTGTTCCATCTTTTCTTCTTCGATCACGAGAGGTACGACACGCATTCCTGCGACCTTGTCTCCTTTTTTCACAGGAAAATTCCCGTGGCGTGATGCGATCACGATTTGTCCTAACCCATTTACCGCGTTCAGTTTTTCTTTATCAACTTTAAGCAGTCCGTCTGTTTCCGCCGTCAGCTCAATCTTCCCTTCTTTCGGCTTTGACGCTTTCAGAAATCTCCCCTGACATACTCGTCTTAAAACTTCCGCCGCCTCGTTTTCATGAAGCATTCCTTCTTGTTTCTCCCATACATACAGATGCTCTTTTCCAACCGAGAGCAGTACCGGAATATCCTCTTGCGTTACCACATGCCCTTTTCGGAAAACTGCGTCTTTTACAACGCCGGGAATGATTTGTGTAATGTCATGGCAGAGTACACTTCCGACCGCTTCTTCTGTCTTGATCAGTTTCATATATTCTCACACTTTCCCACTCATTTTATATAACAGTTCCGTCAACACCTCGTTTCCCAAAGAGATGTTCCGATGATTCCTGTTGTTTCTATCTATCCTTGTTGTTTCCGGTTATTCCTGTTATTTACAGTTATTGCAGTTGTTCCAACTCTTTCAGCCATAACGCCGCGCATGCGTCGCTTGGCATTCTCCAGTCGCCTCGCGGCGAAAGAGCTACGCTTCCGACTTTCGGTCCGTCCGGCAGACAAGAACGTTTGAACTGCTGCGAGAAAAATCTACGATAAAATATTTTCAGCCATTTCAAAATCGTCTCTTTTTCATAAACGCCTGCAAACGCATTCACCGCCAAAGTAAAAATTTTCTCCGGTGAGAAACCGAAGCGGAGCATATAATAAAGGTAAAAGTCATGCAGTTCGTACGGTCCGACAAGTTCCTCTGTTTTCTGAGAAATTTTTCCGTCTTCCGGAGGAAGCAGCTCCGGGCTGACCGGCGTATCGAGAATATCCTGGAGAACCGCTTTCAGTCCGCCTTCAGAGCGGTCCGCGTAAAATTTCACGAGATGACGCACCAGCGTTTTCGGCACAGAGGCGTTAACGGCGTACATGGACATATGATCGCCGTTATAAGTGGCCCAGCCAAGCGCCAATTCGGAGAGATCGCCTGTGCCAACCACAAGACCGCCCGTTTTGTTTGCGTAATCCATCAAAACCTGCGTCCGCTCCCTCGCCTGTGCGTTTTCATAGGTTACGTCATGCAGAGCCGGATCCTGTCCGATGTCTGCAAAATGGCTGAGAACGGAGCTCTTAATGTCGATCTCTTTCAGCGTCGCACCAAGCTCTTTACTCAGGCGGCAGGCATTGCGATAGGTTCTGTCCGTGGTGCCAAAGCAAGGCATTGTAATACAGTGGATTCCTTTTCTGTCAAAGCCGCCGATATCAAAGGCGCGCGCGGTAACAAGCAGGGCCAGCGTGGAATCGAGTCCGCCGGATAAACCGATCACCGCTGTTTTGGTGTTTGTATGAAGAAGGCGTTTCCTGAGGGCGTATGCCTGCATGTTCAAAATTTCCGCGCAGCGAACCTCCCGACTGTCATCGTCGCGTGGTACAAACGGGGTTTCTTCATATCTGCGCATCAGCTTCCGATGATTTCTTCGGCGCAGCGGAATCGCAACGCTTCGTACGCAGCCGCTGTGCTCCGTAAAGGTGCTTACAGTACGCCGTTCCCGGGAAAGCAGCTCTGTATCGGTATCGGCAAATAGAATCCCCTGATCTTCAAACAATTCGGATTCCGCCAGAAGCGAGGCGTTTTCGTAAATAAAGCGGTGACCGGAAAAAACCATGTCCGAGGTTGATTCATACGCGCCCGCATCGCTGTACACATAGGCGCAGAAATTTTTGCCCGAATGCGCGGCAGCAAGCGTTTTTCTGTACTCACGCTTTCCGATGATCTCATTGCTGGCAGAAAGATTGCATAAAATCAGCGCGCCCGCTTCTGCGAGCCTGCTGGACGGCGGATTGCGCACCCATAAATCCTCGCAGATTTCCACGCCGAACCGCAATCCCTCCAGAGCACAGGAACAGTCGAATATAAGGCTTCCGAACGGAATCCGTTCGCTTTCAAAAGACAGCTGCCTGTCCTGACCGTCTTCTCGATACGGCGTAAAATAACGCATTTCATAAAATTCACCGTAGTTTGGGATATTCTGTTTCGGTACGATTCCGTATATTTTCCCGTCAAAGAGAACTGCGGCAGCATTATACAGGTTTGCGCCGTCTGCAACGGGAAGGCCGATTACAGCTATGCAGGATAAGCCCTTTGTGCTTTCTGCGATTCGGAGCGTCTCCTGCCTTGCGCTTTCCAAAAGCCGCGTCTGCAGGAAAAGATCCCCGCAGGTATAGCCCGTCACGGAAAGCTCCGGAAATACGAGCAGATCGCATTCCTCCGCTTCCGCCTTTTGGATGGTTTCTATGATCCGATCCGCGTTGTACGTACAATTCGCAACCTTTATAGAAGGCGCAGCGGCGCCCAAGCGAACATAACCGTATTTCATATCAGAACAGCCTCCTTGTTCTCCGAGAGGAAAACCTTTAAAATTATATAATAAAACGACCTGCCCTTCAATAGCAAATTGAATCTGCAGGCCGTTTTCCGTAATGTTTTTATTAGTCGAGCTTTTCCGTAATCTTGGCGGCTTTTCCGACTCTTCCGCGCAGATAATAGAGCTTCGCTCTTCTGACCTTACCGTGTCTTACCGTTTCAATCTTTGCGATCTTCGGAGAATGTACCGGGAAAATTCTTTCGACACCTACTCCGTAAGAAATCCTTCTGACTGTAAACGTCTCGCAAAGGCCTGTCCCGCGTTTGCCGATGACCGTGCCCTCGAAAATCTGAATTCTTTCCCGAGTGCCTTCCTTAACCTTAAAGTGGACCTTGACGTAGTCTCCGATCAGCAGAGGAGCGGTCTGTTCTTTTAAATAATCTGCTTCTACCGCTTTGATGATATCCATTTCTTCTTCACTCCTTCCGACAAGACGTTCTTACGAAGATTGCAGAGGACCGTCTTACTTGCCCGCGCCGCCTTTGCTTTTCAAGCGCAGTTCTTGCCGGCGCGCATAACATTAGAATTATACCATACCGTTTTATTTGCTGTCAAGCTTTTTTGTTTTCACCTTTATCTTATCGTCGTTTATGCAATATTTATATTTACGCATTCATCCAAATGCCGTCCTCCGAGATTTTCTTCCAGTCGGGGCGCAGCACCCGGATCGGTTCGCGCTGTTTCGTCGTTTCCCTGGTTTGTATAATATATCCCTGGCTGATCAAATCAGCCACACAGCTTTTTACTTTCGTCGCGGATATATCATACTTCCCCGATACACATTCCACCGTTTTCATGAAAGTCGGCTGTTTGTTTCCTCTTTCCATTGTCGTCTTCAGCGACGTAAAAATCATATCGTAAACCGGCAGGTTCTCCTCGTTTTCAAGCGGTACTTCCACGGTCCAGTCGGCGCTGTTCTTTAAGTTTCTGCTGATACAATTCTTTACGCCGTAGACACCGACCTTTTTATTGCAAAAATTTCTGAGAAATGCGGCGGCTGAACTGAAATGTCCGTCGCCGGAAAAAATAATAAACAATTCCGCCTCCTGATAGGATAATGCCTTTTGATAAATATTATCAAGGATAATAAAATCCGTATAATCTTTTTTGTAATGCAGGTCGGGATTGTAAGTATCGATTATTTTATTCGTAAAAGTGCGGATCCGTTTCGTTTCCGTCTCTTTCTCACGGAATTTTGAAAAATCGCCGAAAAATATGACCTCTACTATATTGCATTTCTTTTTCAAATCATTAAACCAAGCCTGTATGTTCGGTTTCATATGATGCAGTTTTTCCATCGAAATAAACCAGTGCTCATAGTCGACAAAAGCTATGGCCTTCGGTAAACCGTTGTTCTGCCCGATTTGCCGGCGTTTTCGGCCGAACAAACCGAAAAATCTTTTTCCCATTAACATTCCTCCAAGTTCTATTAATGAGCATAAAGACGATATTATAAAGAATTGCTCTCAAATCGGGAATTGAGAGCAATCGATACAGCAAAAGCAAATTTTATTTAACGGCTTCCTTCAGCGCTTTTCCCGCTTTGAAAGAAGGAACTCTCGTGGCAGGGATTACAACTTTTTCACCTTTTTTCGCAGGATTAATTCCGACTCTGCCAGCTCTGTCTTTCACAGAAAACGTTCCGAATCCGACGAGGGAAACTTTATCGCCTTCCGCCAAAGCTTTCGTAATTTCAGAAAATACGAGATCAACCATTACTGCGCTGTCTTTTTTGGTAACGCCCGTTTTGTCTGATATGATTGTTACTAAATCGGCTTTCTTCATTAAAAAACCTCCCTGTATTTTTATATGAATTTCATTATAGTACGCGGAAGCCTTTAAGTCAAGCCTTTTTAAGAATCTGCGCAATTTGCGCAGATCGGTCTCATGTTGCAGTATCTGCACGGTGGCGGATCCGCATATGGCGACGGAGCAATGGGATAGTTCCCCTCCGCAATCTGTGCGGCGGCATTCTGAATGTTTGCGTAAGCCCATTGCCGCATCGTCTGAAACTCTTCTTCCGATTTCAGCATTTTGCTCCCTGCAAAGGAAATGCCGCCGCCCGAAAGGCGTCTTCCTCCGATGACGCCCGTTTCACTGCCGCCGGTCATGCCGTCCAACACGCAGCGGTCATCCAGCACGAACCCGTTCATTGCAAACTGTTTTTCACTGTCTTTTGCGGGCGCACAGGAAAGATGGCTTTTTACCGTGGTAATATCATCGCCAAACTTAAAATACAGCGCGCCTCCCGGATAAGCGGTTCCCTTCGGATAGGAGTCCAAAACGGCATTGAGATAAGTCAGCAGCTGAAGCTTGATTCCTGCCTGGACTTCCCGATCCGAGAGCGTTACCGGAGCGGATTTGTAGTCTATCACCCGCACGTACTTTTTACCATTCTCTTCCATAATATCATAGCGATCGATTCGGCCCGTTACACTGATCTTTTCCAGGAAGGGCGTTTCCGCAGAAGGCTTCAGCACAATCGGCCGCAAAATCGAATGATCCGTATCGTCGAACGGCACCTCAAATCCGCATTCCGAAAACGAGCCCGCATCAAGCTGTTTTTTTACATGAAAAAACGCAGCCGCGGCATATTTTTTGATTCTTTCCAGCGCATGGGTTTCCCGCCCGCTCAGCTCCGTGTCAGCGAAACGCATTTTTGCGGCTACCGTTTCGTACACGCCCTCTACGATTTCCCGGCACTGCGCAAGGTCGGCGGCGCCGCGCGGCAGAAGGAAAAGATGGTCCGATGCTTCGTTTACGATCTCGTGAAGAACCGTTCCAAGATCGTAAAGCTCCAGCGCCGCCTCTTCTCTTGGCCTCAGACGCAGTCCATATGACAGCAGATAACCGAACGGACATTTATAATACGATTCGATCCTAGACACGGTCGTATGGAATACGCCTTTCAGCTTCAGCAGATCAAGATTTGTTTGGCCAGCGATCCGCACCGCAGTGTCGGGGCTTTTTTCCGATAGATGCCGTTCCGCCTGCGGCTGTCTGCAAATGGAGATGTGTGGAAAAACGTTCCTGATTTTCCGCAGAATTACAGGAGACGGCTTCATTTCTTTTCCCGAAATGTCCTCAAGTGGCCAGGAAATTTCCAGGAAATCGGAAGGAAGCGATAAAGCGGCATAAATATAATAATTTTCCTTCGACGCTTTCGCGCCGCTATCATCCGCAAGCTCAACGCGGTGTTTTTTGAGAAGCTCCCGTTCCTGATCGCGTAAAATCCCGTCGTCCGCAAAATGGGAAGGAAGGATACCCTCGTTTGCGCCAAGCAAAAAAAGCGCCTTGACCTCCCCGCTTCTGGAACGTTCTATGTTCATGATCTGCACGCTGTCGATCGAGGAAGGTAAAAATCCGATTTTATACTGTGAAAAGCCGGCGCTTAAAAGCCGAAGGAGCTTCCCTGCCGCATCTGCGGCGCCATGCACCGGCAGGCCGCCAAGGAATAAAACGACCTGTTCGATGACCTCCATTACGATATTCCAGATTCTCGAATATTCCTCCGAAAGCTCAGGCTGAGAAGAGTCACGCAAATCTTCTGAAAGGGCCTCCATCGTCTGTCGGAATTCCCACTTGCTGAAAAAGAGAGAAAACGCGACGCAGACCTCTTTTATGGTTTTGCAGTTTGAGAAGCTCGCCGTAAGCGCGTCAAGCTCCGAAAAAAACAGCGCGCAGAATTCCTCACTTTCCTTCTTCCACCGCCGTCTGCCCCGAAGCCCCTTTTTCAGGATATAATTTTCCATTCGATCGCTGTCCGCGCCAAAATTCAGAATTCCGGATTTCAAGCATTCCAGCACATCTTTAATCTGCCAGTCGTCCGCAAGAATACTCAAAATACCAAGGATTGTCTTGATCAGCGGATTATTATCCAGCATCTTTTTGTCGTCAATGTAAAACGGGATACCGTATTTTTTAAAAACGGCTTTTATCATAACGTCGTATCCCTCTACATTGCGAAGCGCTACGGCGATATGGCGATATTCTGCCGAACCGGTATCATGGAGTCTTCGGATCTGCCGGGCGCAGCGGACGACTTCGTCGTACGGGCCATGACACTCTGCAAGCGTAATCTGCTGCGCGGATCGTTTCTCTGCGGCGCCGCGCAGCGTCGGCAGCGCCTGCTCCAAGTAAAAAAGGGACGAATTTCCGGATCTGCGCTCAGATTCACTACAGAGCACGGGATTCCGTTTCGCTCCGCCAAATCCTTGAGGCGGCGGAAGGTATTGTCGGTACATTCAAACGCCGGCTCCCCCCTGAGATCGGTACACAGCGTTACGGTAACTTTCCGGCACTGACGCAGCATCAGCGTAATCAGCTCGAATTCTTTGCTTGTGAATCCGGTAAAAGAATCGATCCAAACAGACCGCCCCCGGAAAAATTCGTTTTTCCGGATATGATTCAGCATTCGTTCGAATACATCGTTTTCATCCGTAAAGCGATCCTTCTTCATCGCTTGATATTCCTGTAAAATCAGTCCGAGATCTCGGAGCTTGCGGTCCAGATAAACATCTCCCGTTTCCAGGCCGCCAAGCAGCTTCCAGGTAACGTCGTATTTGCCGAACTCTTCCAGAAGAGACAGCAGACGGGCAATTTCACCGGGACGTTCGGAAAGACCGGAAAAATATTTGAGCTTCCCGGATAAGTTTTCCAACGCGGAGGTCAGCATCATGATTTTGCCGCATTCGCAGAGCGGTTCAGTAGCATCACCGCCGTATGTACTAAGAATACGATAAGAAAAACGTTTGAAATTCAGCACCTCATGGCCGATCAGACCTTGTATTTTAAAGCCCTCCGCTTTCTGGTAATCCAGCAGGCGGCGTTCCGTCAGCATCGTATACTGCTCGGGTACGAAAAAATACGCATAAGCATCTGCCGCGCCGCTTCTTTGAATATAGGCGTTGAATTCTGTGATACATTTTCCGCTTTTCCCGCTTCCCGTGCGGCCTGCGACAAGATTCAGCATCCGATCACCGCAGCATTAACGATCTTTATAAAGCGCCGGACTTTTGTAGACCGATCTGTTTTCCAGGGACCAGATCCGTTCGCTGAAGCAGCCGGGCTCCGTGCTTTCCTCCGCCTGCTCCATGTCGTACATTCTGGCATCCAGGATATCCAGATAATGCAGCAGCTCCGCCTCCGGAAAGGCCGGCGGCTTCGGACTTCCATGCTCCGGAATATAATGGTGGGAAAGAATCATATGTTTCAGCAGCATGGTCTTTTCCGGCGTGATGGCAAGCGTTTTTCCGACAGAATCCACATAATTGATCCCTTGTATGATATGTCCGAGCAGCGTTCCCTCCACTGTATATTCCGAAACCAGCCCCGTGTCGCTCTGCTTCATTTCAAAAAGCTTTCCGATGTCATGCAGAATCACTCCGGCGTACAGCAGGTCTTTATTGAGAAAGGTATAGATGGAGGAAAGCGTCAGCGCGCACCGCAGCATCGTGGAGGTATGGAACAAAAGACCGGAGCGCACCGCATGATGATTTTTTTTCGCGGCCGGCGCAATCAGCAGCGCCGATTGATTCTGTTCAATGATAAAGGAAGTAATTTTCTGAAACTCTTCGTCCTGCATTTTTTCCTGAATCACCGTCTTCACAAAGCGAAGCATCGCCTCGCCGGAATACGGCGCCGAAGGAATGTAGTCTTCGATTTTTATATGATCGGAATCCAGGACTTTGCCCATGAAGTCAATTTTAAACTGCGGCTGTCCCTGCCAGTCCAGCACGGAGCCCCGGGCCTTTACCAAAATACCGGCACGGAATCGCGACGCGTTCTCCTCGTCCCAATCCCAAAGCTTTGCGTTAATCTCTCCCGTTTTGTCGGCAAACGTAAAATTCATATACTTATTGTTTGTCGTTGTTGTTTTGAGCTCCGACTCTCTGATATAAAATACGCCTTGTACTGAATCGCCCGATTTGAAATCAGCAATTTTCTTTTCCATGTATACAGGCATCGTTCTAACCTCCGTATTTCTTAATTTGTCATCTCGTGGGACAGCATCGAGGCGATCCCGGCCAGCTCCGAAAGCACATCCTCTGAAACGCCGAAGCCG
>ERZ827528.3084-NODE-3084-length-14148-cov-2.989924_pt1 | contig 14148 bp, 8 predicted proteins | sample MGYA00519768_ERZ827528 | MGnify/ENA primary metagenome ERZ827528 (study PRJEB31778, sample SAMEA3449343) | human gut metagenome | biome: human gut; feature: human-associated habitat; material: faeces | place: United Kingdom | collected 2010/2012 ...
TCCCCAAAGAGATCCGCCGCACCATGCGCATCCGCGAGGGCGACCCGCTGGAGATTTTTACGGACAAGGACGGGGAGGTCATTTTTAAGAAGTACTCGCCCATTGGGGAGCTCTCGGATTTCGCGGCGCAGATATGCGATTCGCTGCACAAGTCCACGGACTGCGTGGCCGCCGTCTGCGACAGGGACGTCGTCATCGCCGTGGCCGGAGGGGGCAGGCGCGAGCTCTTTGAAAAGCGTATTTCCCCCGAGCTCGAGCAGATCATGGAGTCGCGCCGCGTTTACCGGCATGAGTCCGGCGGCAGCTCCGTGCCCGTCACCGACGGCGAGAGCGGCTACTGCGTCTCCGTCGCCGCGCCCGTCATCTCCGAGGGCGACCTCATGGGCTGCGTCATCTTCGCCTCGCCCAAGAGCGCCCCGCCCTCAGGCGATGTGGAATACAAGCTCGCCCAGACCGTGGCGTCCTTCCTCGGCAAGCAGATGGAGAGCTGAAAGTTGCTGTCCCCCTTCCCGCGCCCATTGCGCCGGGGAGGGGGATGGTTTATAATACGGGGGAAAGCGAGGTCTCTGCATGGAACTTGAAGCCTTTTTCCCCGGCGTCTGGGACAAGCTCACCGACGCCCAGCGGCGCGCGCTGGAGTCCGCGGCGTCTCCGCGCAGACTTGAGGCGGGCGAACAGCTCTCCGGCGCGGGCGAATGCGTCGGCCTGCTCGCTGTGCGCTCCGGCCGGCTGCGGGCCTATATGATATCCGATACCGGGCGCGAGATAACCCTCTACCGGCTTTTTGAGCGCGACATCTGCCTCTTTTCCGCCTCCTGCGTGATGAGGGGTCTGCAATTCGACGTCTCCATCGAGGCCGAGCAGCCCTCGGAGGTGCTGGTCGTCTCCCCGGAGGTCTACAAGCGCGTGATGGAGGAGTCCGCGCCGCTTGCAAACTACACTAACGAGCTGATGGCCTCGCGCTTTTCCGAGGTCATGTGGCTTGTGGAACAGATACTCTGGAAGAGCTTTGATCGCCGCCTTGCGGCCTTTCTGCTCGAGGAATCGGCCCTTGAGAGCAGCGATGAGCTGCGCATCACGCACGAGCGCATCGCCGCGCACCTCGGCACCGCGCGCGAGGTGGTGACGCGGATGCTGCGCTATTTCCAGTCCGAGGGGCTGGTCAGCCTCTCGCGCGGGACGGTGCGCATCGCTGACAGGCCGCGCCTCGAGGCCCTGGCCGAATGAGGGTGGAGAGAGCTATGAAGACATGCTATATCGTCGCCGCGGCGGAGCTCGCGGAGGAGCGGCTCCGGCCGGAGGAGGGCGACCTTGTCATCGCGGCGGACGCGGGGCTCAGGCACCTGGCGCGCCTCGGCATACAGCCGGACCTCGCACTCGGCGACTTCGACTCCCTCGGATATGTGCCGGAGGCGCCCAGCGTGGAGGTCTGCCCCGTGCGCAAGGACGACACGGACACCATGGCCGCGCTCAAGCGGGCGCACGAGCTGGGCATCGAGGTGGGACTGTGGTTCAATCCGAGTGTGCAGAACGATTTCGAGGCGTGGGAGAAGGACGCCGAGGCCATTTTGGACCTTTACCGGAAATACGGCGTCAAGGTCTTCAAGATCGACGGACTGACCATCCCGACGAAGCGGGCCGAGACCAACCTCCGGCGGCTGTTCGACACGGTCGTCGAGCAGTCGGGCGGCGACGTGCTGTTCAACCTCGACGCCACGGCGTCGCGGCGCGGAGGATACCACATGTTCAACGAATACGGCAATATTTTCCTCGAGAACCGTTATACCGACTGGCAGAATTACTATCCCTACCGCACGCTGCGCAACATCTGGCAATTGAGCCGCTATGTTCCGGCCGAGCGCATCCAAGTCGAGTTCCTGAACAAGTGGCGCAATGCCGACAAGTATGCCGGCGATCCGTTCGCACCCGCTGTCCACGGATTCGACTACCTCTTTGCGACGACTCTGGCCGGCCAGCCGCTGGCGTGGCTCGAATCGCAGAACCTGCCCGACGAAGCGTTCGGCATCGCCCCGCTGGTGGCGGCTTACAGACGCGTCGCCGCGCAGTTCCACGCCGGGATCATCCTGCCCGTCGGGGAGGAGCCCTCGGGACGTTCGTGGACCGGATTCCAGTCCATTGTTTCGGACAGCGAAGGCTACCTGCTGTTGTACCGCGAGGCCACGCCGTCGGACACGGGCACGGTCGACACGTTCCTGCCCGAAGGCACGCGGATTACGCTGGAGCGCGTACTCGGATACGGGGCCGCAGCCGACAGACAGACCGTCGGCCGGAACGGTGCGCTGCGCGTGACGCTGCCTGCCGGGAACACCTTCGCACTCTACAAATACACGATCGGAAAGTAAGATGAAGCGATTTCACACACTGCTCACAGCGGTACTGCTCTGCATGGCCGCAGCGATTCCGGCCGCCGCACAGCCGGCCATGACGAACGTATACGGGCGCGACTGCCAGTTGCTCAACGGCAAGTGGGCGGCCATCATCGACCCCTACGACCAAGGCGTGCCCAAGGAGATATTCCTCAACCGCACGCCGCAGAACGATACCGAGTTCTTCGAATACGCTTTCGAGGGCGGTTTGCGGCTGGAGGTTCCGGGCGACTGGAATTCGCAGAGCCCCGAGCTGAAATACTACGAGGGGACCGTCTGGTATGCCCGCCACCTCGTGGTCGGGGCCGGCGCCGCGCAGCCTGCCGAAGGCGTCTGTGCAACGGCTGTCGAGGCGCCGCGCGACGGCGAGCGGATGTTCCTCTATTTCGGTGCGGTGAACTACCGCTGCAACGTCTATCTCAACGGGAAGAAAATATGTACCCACGAGGGCGGTTTCACGCCTTTCGAGGTCGAGATAGGGGGACTGCTCCGCGACGGTGACAACTTTCTGGCCGTCGAGGTCGACAACCGCCGCCGTCCGGACGCCATTCCGGCGATGGCTTTCGACTGGTGGAACTACGGCGGCATCACGCGCGACGTGATGATTGTCCGCACCCCGAAGACCTTCATCCGCGACTATTTCCTGCGGCTCGACAAAGCGTCGGACAGCCGGCTGCTGCTGAGCGTCGACCTCTCGGAGCCCGTCGCCGGGGAGGTGTCGCTGCAAATTCCCGAACTGGGGATCGACAGGACGCTGCGCACCGATGCACAGGGGCACGGCGAAACGAGTATTGATGTCAAAAAGCTGAAACTCTGGTCGCCCGAGGCGCCGTATCTCTACGATGTGCGGCTCGCGTATGGCGGTTCGTCGCTCGACGACCGCATCGGCTTCCGCCGCATCACGGTCGACGGCACGAAGATACTGGTCAACGGCCGCGAAACGTTCATGCGCAGCATCTCGTTCCACGAGGAGATTCCCCAGCGCATGGGCCGTGCCTGCAGCCGGGCCGATGCGCGGATGCTGCTCGCGGAGGTGCAGGACCTCGGGGCCAACATGGTGCGTCTGGCGCACTATCCCCAGAACGAATACACGGTGCGCATGGCCGAGGAGATGGGCATCCTGCTGTGGGAGGAGATCCCGATCTGGCAGGGCATCGACTTCACGGACAGGGCGACCGCCGAAAAAGCGCACGCCATGCTGCGCGAGATGATCGCCCGCGACAAGAACCGCTGTGCCATCGGTTTCTGGGGCATTGCCAATGAAACACGCCCTTCGGCGGCGCGCGACGCTTTCCTGACGTCGCTGCTCGAAGCGGGCAGGGCGCTCGACGAGAGCCGGCTGTTCGTGGCGGCCTTCGACAACGCCTACTATATGGAGAAGAGCGACCGGTTCGAGATGCACGACGATTTCACGCGCCTGCTGGACGTCGTCGCCGTGAACAAATACATGGGCTGGTATGCCCCGTGGCCCAAGGACCCGGGGGCGATACACTGGGATATCTGCACGGACAAGCCGCTGATAATCTCGGAGTTCGGCTGCGAGGCGCAGTACGGACAGCACGGCGACCGGCATCGCGCCTCGTCGTGGAGCGAGGAGTATCAGGAGCAGCTCTATATCGACAATCTGGCCATGTTCGCCAACATCCCCAATCTGGCCGGCATTTCGCCGTGGATCCTGTTCGATTTCCGATCGCCCTACCGTTTCCATCCGACCAATCAGGAGGGCTGGAACCGCAAGGGTCTCCTCTCGGACCGCGGACAGCGCAAAAAAGCGTGGCATGTGATCCACGACTATTACCGCTCGAAACAGGCGGAGCAATCGAAAAGGAAATAATACTAAATCACTGACCGAACCATGAAAAGAATATTCAAACTGCTGTGTTACGCCACCCTGATGGGCGCCCTCGTGATGGGCGCCTGCACCGAGTCGTCGGCCGATGAGGACCAGACCGAGCAGGGCGGTTCCGGGGAGAAGCCCGATCCCGATCCGGACCCCGAACCCGGGCCGCCGGACCCGCTCGAAGACGGCAAGCTGTGCATTTTGGCCATCGGCAACAGCTTCTCGCAGGATGCCGTCGAGCAGTATCTTTACGAGCTCTTCGAGGCGGCCGGCATCAAGGCCGTCATCGGCAACATGTATATCGGCGGCTGTTCGCTCGAAACGCACTGGTCGCACGCCCAGAGCGGAAAGGGGGCATACGCCTACCGCAAGGTTGCGGACGGCGTCAAGCGTGAACAGTCCAATGTGGCCCTGACGACGGCTCTTGCCGACGAGAAGTGGGATTTCGTGACCCTGCAGCAGGCCAGCGGCAAGTCGGGCGTGTACAGTTCGTACAATCCTTATCTTCCCAATCTGATCGCCTACCTGAAGGGCAAGGTCGACGTGCCGGTCTGGTTCCACCAGACATGGGCCTACATGCAGGGCTCGAACCATGCTGAGTTCCCGACCTACGGCAGCGACCAGATGACCATGTACAACGCCATCATGTCGGCCGTGCAGCAGGCCATGTCCGACAACAAGGAGCTGGCGGGCGTCATCCCCTCGGGGACGGCCATCCAGAACGCCCGCACCTCGTTTCTCGGCGACACGTTCAACCGCGACGGCTACCACCTCGAAACCACTTACGGCCGCTATACGGCCGCCTGTACATGGTTCGAGGCTTTCTCGGGCAAATCGGTCGTGGGCAACGCCTATGCTCCGACGACGATCGACAAGACAGCTAAGGAGATCGCCCAGCATGCCGCCCATGCGGCGGTTGCGAAGCCTTATGCCGTTACCGTGCTCACGGATTACCAGAAGCCTCCCGTAGTCGAAGGTCCCCTCACGGCGGCCGTCTATGTCGACTTCGGCGGCAACTCGTCGCCCTCGCCTTGGAACACCGTTTCGGCGAAGGGTGCCGCTGACGTGACCCTGAAAGATGCGAACGACACCTATACGAGCGCAACACTCTCGATTTCGCCCGCATTCTCCGACTCGTTCGGCGGCGCAGGCTCGGAACCCGCATCGAACATCGTTTCGGGCGGCATAACTTGGCCCAAGTCGGCTTGGGCCGATTCGTTCGTGGTGGACGGTACGGTGGGAGCCGGCGACAGCGCTCCGGTGACGGTCACCATCTCGGGGCTGACCGCGACCCAGTCGTTGGACGTCACTGTACTGGCGACCCGCTACAACGGCACGCGGACAGCCCGCACGACCGATTTTACGCTCACCGGTGCGGCACAGGCCGGCGGTCGGATTCAGCAGGGCATACGCCTCGGCAGCGGTGCGGGGCAATATCCTGCGTGGGATGATGTGCCCTTTGAGGAATACACGCTGACATTCAGTGGTGTAAGTCCGTCGGCGGATGGGAAACTGCAACTGTCGGTAAAGGGCGTCGACGTCGGTTCGACGGTCGTGCAGGGCAACATTTCGGCCATGTGCATCGCACCGGCAAATTAAGTAACGCAACGTTTACGATAACTCCATGAAACGACTTTTTTTTCGCCGTATTCTTGCGGCGCTCCTGCTGATCCTGCTCGGGACGGGCGTTCAGGCCCGGCCTTCGGGCGTTGCGGCCGCCGACCGGCCCCTGAAGATTCTGGCCATCGGCAACAGTTTCTCGCAGGACGCCGTCGAGCAATACCTCTGGAATCTGTTCGATGCCGCGGGCATCGATGCCGTGATCGGCAACATGTATATCGGCGGTTGTCCGCTCGAACGCCACTGGAACAATGCCGCGGGCGATACGGCGGCATACACCTACCGCAAGATCGTCGACGGCGTGCGCACCGAGACGAAGGAGATGACCCTCGGCCGGGCCCTCGGGGACGAGGAGTGGGACATCGTCACGCTTCAGCAGGCCAGCGGCAAATCGGGGCGTTATGTGACCTACCAGCCCTACCTGCGCGACCTGATCGCCTACGTCACGCGGCTGGCCGCCAATCCCGGGCTGAAGATTTATTTCCACCAGACGTGGGCCTATGCCGAAAATGCGAAGCATCAGGAGTTCAGGCTCTACGGCAACAGCCAGCGGAAGATGTACGAAAGCATCCTGCTGAGTAGCCGGTGCGCGATGGACGACAGTCCGCAGTTGTGCGGCATCATCCCTTCGGGAACGGCCATCCAGAACGCCCGGACCACGCCGCAGGGCGACACGTTCAACCGCGACGGCTATCACCTCGAACTGACTTACGGCCGTTACACGGCTGCCTGCACATGGTTCGAAGCGCTGTCGGGGCGGTCGGTCGAGGGCAACGCATACGCTCCGGAAACGATCACTCCGCAGCAGAAACGCTGGGCGCAGTTGGCGGCGCATTATGCCGTGGAGCGTCCCTTTGCGGTCACGACCTACGAGGACATGCTCGTCGAGGAGCGGGTGGACAGCCTGCTGGCGCTGATGACGCTCGATGAGAAGATCCTGCAGCTCAACCAGTACACCGCCGGGCGCAACGACAACGAAAACAACATCGGCGAGGTCGTGAAGAAAATCCCCGCCGGGATCGGTTCGCTGATCCTGTTCAGCGAGGACCCCGCTACGCGCAACGCCATCCAGCGTCACGCCGTGAACGATTCGCGGCTGGGTATTCCCATCCTTTTCGGATACGATGTCATCCACGGATTCCGGGCCGTTACGCCCATTCCGCTGGCGCAGGGTGCTTCGTGGAACACGGATTTGACCGCCAAGATTTGTGCCGACGCCGCGCGCGAGGCTTACTATACGGGTATCGACTGGACCTTCTCGCCGATGGTCGACGTGGCCCGCGACCCCCGCTGGGGGCGTGTGGCCGAGGGTTACGGCGAGGACCCCTACCTGACGGCGCGTTTCGGAGAGGCTTCGGTGCGCGGCTATCAGGGCGGCGACCTCTCGGCCGAGGGGACGATCGCGGCCTGTCTGAAACACTTCGTCGGTTACGGCGCTTCGGAGGCCGGGCGCGACTATGTTCCGACCGAGATTTCGCGCCAGTCGCTCTGGGACACCTATCTGCCGCCGTTCGAGGCCGGCATCAGGGCCGGTGCGGCGACCGTCATGAGCGCGTTCAATATCCTGAGCGGCGTGCCGGCCTCGGCCGATCGCTATACGATGACCGAGGTTCTCAAAGATCGCTGGGGCCACGACGGGTTCGTCGTTTCGGACTGGGACGCCGTGCGCCAACTGGTCAATCAGGGACATGCCGCGAACGACAGGGAGGCTTGTGTGAAGGCCTTCAACGCGGGGCTCGAGATGGATATGGTCGACGATATTTACCGCCGTCACATGAGCGGTCTGGTCGAAGAGGGGCGCATATCGACGGCCCGGATCGACGATGCCGTGCGGCGTGTCCTGCGGGTGAAGTTCCGCCTCGGACTTTTCGAGAAACCCTATGTCGAGGAGCTGCCCGAGTCGCAGCGCGTATTGCAGCCCGAAGCCCTCGAAAATGCCTTGCAGATGGCCGTGGAGTCGATGGTGCTGCTCAAGAACGACGGGGCCGCGCTGCCGCTGGCCGCTGCGGCGAAGATCGCGCTCATGGGTCCTTTGGCCGACAACGGCGAGGACCTGTTGGGTTCGTGGTACGGACGCGGACGCGGCGGGGAGGTGACGACGGTCCGGCAGGGGCTTGAAAAGACTTTCGGCCATATTGCTTATTGGGGCGGGGCGTCGTTCGAGACCGCACCGACGCCGAAGGAGCTGAAAGCGGCGTGTACCCTCGCGGCGAAATCAGATGCCGTGGTGCTGTGTCTGGGCGAGAAGCGCCGGTGGAGCGGCGAGAACGCCTCGCGTTCCGCCATCACGATCCCCGAAGCGCAGATGGAACTGCTGGAAGCCGTCTCGGTCGCCGCGCGGCGTGCGCACAAGCCCGTGGTGGTGGTGCTCTTCAACGGCCGTGCGCTGGACGTTACGGCCATCGAACCGCTGGCCGACGCCATCCTCGAAGCTTGGCAGCCGGGTGTGACGGGCGGCGACGCCGTTGCCGCGCTGCTCTGCGGCAAGGAGAACCCCTCGGGACGCCTGACGCTGACTTTCCCCCGCAGTGTGGGGCAGATACCCATCTACTACAACCACCGCAACAGCGGCCGTCTGAACCGGCAGGGACTCTATCAGGACATTCCGAGCACGCCGTTCTACGAATTCGGTTACGGACTGAGCTACACGACATTCACCTATGCCGCGCCGACGCTCAGGGTCCTGCTCAAGGACGGCAGCGAAACGGAGGTCGGTGCGGAGCCGCTGAAACTTTCGGACGTGGTGCGCCTGACAGCCCGCGTCGAGGTGCGCAACGACGGGAAGATGGACGGACGCGAGGTCGTGCAGTGGTACATCACCGACCCTTACTGCGACATAACCCGCCCGGTCAGGGAGCTGCGGCATTTCGAGAAGCGCATGATCGGGGCCGGCGCAGCGCAGGTTTTCACCTTCGAGATCGACCCGATGACCGATCTGGGATTCATCGACGGCACGGGGCGGCGCTTCATCGAACCGGGGCTGTTTACGCTCCGGGTCGGCGGGCACAAATTGGATTTTACGTTGGAATAACATTAAACTATGAATAAAATGACTGTTGCAAAATCAGGTATATGGGCCGCTCTGACGGCGTTACTCATCGCGGGCGGCTGCTCCAAAGGCGAAGAGGGCGAGGGCCCGGGCGGGGACGACGGCTCGGGAATCGAGGTCACGGTCACGCCCGACCGCGAGACGATGTACCGCAACCCCTTCTCGGGGTGGGTGCTCTACTCCGGACTGGGCGACGGATTGGCCGACGACTACTGGGAGCAGTACGACCATCTGCAATGTCCCTCCGTCCCGGGAGGTTATGTCAAGGTGTCGGACTATGCGTCGATGCTGCTGATCCGCGTGCGCTGGTCGGACGCCAACCCCGAGCGCGGGGTGTACATCTGGGACGACGGCGTCAACACCAAGCAGGCGCAGCGCCTGCGCATGCTGATGGAGGGCGCCAAGGAACGCGGACTGAAACTGGCGTTCAACTTCACGGCCGACAGCCGCCAATTCCACTACAACATCGTTCCCGAGTATGTCCGCGAAGATATCGAGGCCGCGGGTCGGACGGTTTACGAATCGACGACCGGAACGGCTTCCCATGTGTGGACGCCCTATCCCGACGATCCGATCTTCCAGAAGCACTATGCGGAGTTTATGAAGGCCTTTGCCGAGAAGTTCGACGATCCGGATCTGACGGCCTTCATCGGCGGATTCGGCATCGGCCTGTGGGGTGAATACCACACCTGCATCTACTCGACGGGCGACGAAACGCCGCGTGAGGCGGTGTTCGACTGGCTCACCAACCTGTGGGCCGATACGTTCAAGAACGTGCCCGTGGCCTGTCAGGTTCACCGCTGGCTGGGCAGCACGAGGCAGTCGTGGGGAGCAGGCGAGTACGATCCCGACTCCGAACGGCTGATCCGCAAGGCCGTCGCACTCGGCTACTCGCTGCAAAGTGCGGCATTCGGCATGCACACCTATTTCTCGGACTGGGAGAAGAACGTGCTGCTGAGCAACCGTTACACCTGCCCGATCGCTTCGGAGGGAGGCTGGGTGAGGGCCTCGCATTCGCTGGCGGCCATTCAGGCCGACGGCTATAAGGACTGGGGCGATGTCCGCCGCGGCGAGTACGAGGACGCCATCGGCTCGTGTGTCAACACCATGGATTTCCGCTACAACAGCAACATCTCTGTCGGCGAGACGTGGTCGTGGTTCAACGAGGGTTATTCCTATGTGCTGAAATTCATCCGCGAGGGGTGCTACCGCCTCTATCCCGACCGCCTGACGATGCCCGACAAGGTGAAAGCCGGGCAGCAGGCCACCATTGCACACCGCTGGATCAATCTCGGGTATTCCTACTGCCCGTCGAACCTGCCCCAGTATCACGACAAGTACAAGGTGGCGTTCGCACTGCTCGATCCCGCGACGAAACGCCCCGTGAAGCTCTACTTCGACGCGCAGGCGAAGCCCTGCGACTGGCGGAAGGGCGCTCCCGCGCGCTATACGTTCAAGTTCGACGTCGGGACGGTCGCCGCCGGCGCCTACAAGTGGGCCGTAGCCATTGTGGACACCTCGAAAGAGAACACGCCGGGCATTCGGATCGCCGCCAAGGAGGGCGTCACGGCCGACGGCTGGGTGGAACTCTGCGACGTGGAAGTACAATAAGTTGAGAACAAACCGATAAAACGACATGAACCGACTGCTCATCGCTCTGTGCGCCCTGTGTACGGCCGCGACGCTCCGCGCACAAAACCCGCGTAACGAAGAGCTGCTCACCGACTGGCAGTTCCGCAACGACCACGACATCGGGCGCACCGACGGATGGCGGCCGGTGGAGATACCCCATGACTGGTCCATCACGGGGCCGTTCTCGCGCGAGAACGACCTGCAGGAGGTGGCCGTCATTCAGGACGGCGAGACGACCTCGTCCGTCAAGACGGGACGCACGGGCGGACTGCCCTATGTCGGCAAGGGGGCTTACCGGCGGACATTGCATATTGATACGGTCGAAGACCGGCGCTATGTGCTGTTGTTCGACGGCGCGATGAGCGAGGCCCGCGTGCTGGTCAACGGCCGCGAGGTCTGCTTCTGGCCTTACGGTTACAGCGCCTTCTGGTGCGAGATCACCGACGCCCTGCATGCGGGCGGGAACGAACTCGCCGTGTTGCTGGAGAACCGGCCGCAGTCGTCGCGCTGGTATCCGGGCGCGGGGCTTTACCGCGAGGTGCGGCTGCTGGAACTCGCTCCGGTGCATGTGCCGGTATGGGGGACGCAGGTGCTGACGCCCTACGTCGGCAAAGACTATGCTTCGGTGACCCTGCGCACGAAACTCGACGGCCTGAAAGAGGGCGAAACGGTCGAGATCGAGACTGCGGTGCGCAATGCCGCGGGCGCGGTCGTTGCGACAAAGACCGACCGTCGGCAGCCGGCTTACGGGCAGCCTTTCGAACAGCATCTGACGGTCGACCGGCCCGAGTTGTGGTCGCCCGAGACCCCGGCGCTCTACACCGCCGAATCGCGGGTCCGCGTGGGCGGGGTCGAGGTGGACCGTTACACGACCCGTTTCGGCATCCGCACGATCGAGGTTCGCGCCGACAAGGGTTTCTTCCTGAACGGCGAGCTGCGTCCTTTCAAGGGAGTATGCCTGCATCACGACTTGGGACCGCTGGGGGCCGCCGTGAACCGGGCCGCCATCCGCCGTCAGCTCACGATGCTCCGGGACATGGGCTGCAACGCCGTCCGCACGTCGCACAACATGCCGGCCGAGGCGCTGGTCGAACTGTGCGACGAGATGGGATTCATGGTGATGGTCGAGCCGTTCGACGAGTGGGAGGTGGCCAAGTGCAGAAACGGTTATCACCGCTATTTCGACGAGTGGGTCGAACGCGATCTGGTGAACATGCTGCACCATTTCCGCAACAATCCGTCGGTGGTGATGTGGTCGGTCGGCAACGAGGTGCCGACGCAGTGGGAGCCCGAAGGCTACCGGATGGGGTTGCGCCTGCAGGCCATCTGTCACCGCGAGGATGCGACGCGCCCGGTGACATGCGGGATGGATCAGTTGGACGCCGTGCTGTCGAACGGCTTTGCGGCGATTTACGACATTCCGGGGCTCAACTACCGGGTGCACCGCTACCGCGAGGCCTACGAGCGGCTGCCGCAAAACGTCGTACTCGGTTCGGAAACCGCTTCGACCGTCAGTTCGCGCGGCGTATATCATTTCCCGGTGGAGTATGCCACCAACAAACAGCACGGCGACCACCAGTCGTCGGGCTACGATGTCGAATGCTGTGCGTGGTCGAACCTGCCCGACGACGATTTCGCCGCCGCCGAGGACATGCCGTGGCTGCTCGGGCAGTTCGTATGGACCGGGTTCGACTATCTGGGCGAACCCACGCCTTACAACAACGACGCATGGCCCAACCACAGCTCGATGTTCGGGATCATCGACCTCGCGTCGCTGCCCAAGGACCGTTACTGGCTCTACCGCAGCGTTTGGAACACGCAGTCGCCGACGCTGCACATACTGCCCCACTGGAACTGGAAAGGACGCGAGGGCGAGGTTACGCCCGTCTTCGTCTACACGTCATACCCTTCGGCCGAACTCTTCATCAACGGCAGGAGCCAAGGCGTGAGAAGCAAGAACCGCAACAGCAACATGGAGCGTTTCCGCCTTATGTGGAACGAGGTGCGTTACGAGCCGGGCGAGGTGCGTGTGGTGGCGTATGATTCCGAGGGGCGGCAGGCAGCCGAGCGTGTCGTGCGTACGGCGGGCAAGCCCTATGCCCTGCGGCTGACGGCCGATCGCACGGTGCTTGCGGCCGACGGCCGCGATCTGGCCTATGTCACGGTCAGCGTCGTGGACAAGGCGGGCAATCCGGTGCCGACGGACAGCCGGGAGGTGCGTTTCGAGGTCGGCGGAGCGGGGCGGTTCGTCGCCGTGGCCAACGGTGATCCGACGTCGCTCGAATCGTTTTGTGAGCCGCATATGCATCTGTTCAGCGGTCAACTGACCGCCATCGTCGGCAGCAAGGGTGCGGGTGGCGAAATGACGCTCCGGGCCACGGCGGCAGGCGTGAAGCCCTGCACGCTGCGCATTCGGGTTCAATAATCTGCTGTCCGGGTCGATTCCGGGTGCAATCCGTTACATAGTGAATGTCCAGTCGTCGCCGCGGCTGAGGGAGGGATCGAACCGGAAGCCCTCCCATTCGAAGGCTTGAAGTGCTTCGGGGGCGGTGATCCGGTTTTTCAATATGTGCCGCGTCATCTCCCCGCGGCACATTTTCGTATAAATAACAATGGTTTTCAGCCGGTCGCCTTCGCGGATGCGGAACTCCGGGGTGATGACCCGCGCTTCGCGGCAGATGCGTTTCCAGTCGAACAGCCGTTTCATCTCCCCGCTGGCGAGGTTGACGAGGATGCCGTCGTCGTGCCGGATTTTGTCGATCAGGGCGTCGGTCAGCCGTTCGTGCCAGTAGGCGAAGACGGTCTGTTCGTCGTGGCCGGGCAGCACGGCGTCGCCTTCGAGCCGGTAGGGGCGGATGGCGTCCAGCGGGCGGAGCAGTCCGTAGAGGAACGAGGTGATGTTGAGGTGCTGTTGGGCGTATTCGAAATCGGCGGCGGAGAAACCGGCCGGGTCGATGCGTTTGAAGACGATGCCCGTGTAGGCCGCGAGGGCCGGGAGGGCCGCCGTGTCGCTGTCGTGGAAACGGCGGTAACGCAGGTGGTTTTCGGCGGCGATGCGGCGGTTGACGCGCAGGAGCCGGGCCAGTTCGTCGGTAGGGAGCGTCGCCAGTTCGGCGGCCAGTTGCCGTGCTTCGGCAAGATGGGCCGGAACCGTGGTGCGGGGCGTCGGGACGGAGCTCTGCTCCGCCATCGTCTTGGCGCAGGAGAGGAGTATTTGCATGGCGGTCAGGCTACGGAGCAGGGGATGCCGAGGGCTTCGACGCGTGCGGCGATGGCCTGCAAATCGGCTTTGGAAACCTTTTCGAGCGTTTGGCAGGGTGTGTCGCGGTCGAGCGAATAGACCATCACCTGCCGCGGGCGGATTTCAGCGACCAGTTTCAGCCACGCCGCAACTTCCTCTTCCGAGGTGTTGTCGATAGGTTTTCCGTCGCACGAACCGCGCAGGAACATCGTCTGCAGGATCATCTTTCCCTCGAAACGTTTCATCTCCTCGACGATGCCCCGGACCGTATAGGCCGGGCTTTGCGGGTTGTTCATCCGCCGCACCGTCTCGTCGAACGCCGAGTCGAGTTTGAGGATGTTGTTGTCCACGCGCAGCAGGGCGCGGCGGACGCTGTCGC
>ERZ827528.3094-NODE-3094-length-14107-cov-3.468332_pt1 | contig 14107 bp, 10 predicted proteins | sample MGYA00519768_ERZ827528 | MGnify/ENA primary metagenome ERZ827528 (study PRJEB31778, sample SAMEA3449343) | human gut metagenome | biome: human gut; feature: human-associated habitat; material: faeces | place: United Kingdom | collected 2010/2012 ...
TCGCTGTCTTCACTATGCCTATGCGCGGCTCATTGCTCGCGTAACTTTCCATTTATTTCAGCTTCCAGATATCTCTGTTGTACTCTGCAATAGTTCTGTCGGAGGAGAAGAATCCGGCCTTGGCGATGTTCACTAACATCATCTTCTTCCACTTCTGCTGATCCTCGTAATCAGCAAATGCCTGATCCTTTACCTTGATGTAGTCCTCTAAGTCAAGCAGGGTCATGAACCAGTCTTTGTTCAGCAGCTCGTTGTACAGACGCTCCAGGTTCTCCTTTTTGCCGACCTTGAGCACTTCTTTGCTGACGATGAAGTCTACAGCCTCTTTGATCACAGGGCTCTTCTTGTAGTAGTCCTTAGAGACATAATCTGCCTTCTCGTAATGCTTGATCACAGTGTCGCTGTCCTTACCGAAGATGTAGATATTGTCATCGCCTACCAGCTCATGGATCTCTACGTTTGCACCGTCACTGGTACCCAGTGTTACGGCACCGTTTAACATGAACTTCATGTTACCGGTTCCGGATGCCTCCTTGGATGCCAGGGATATCTGCTCGGAGATATCGCAGGCAGGGATCAGCTTCTCGGCATAGCTTACGTTATAGTTCTCTACCATAACAAGCTTCATGTAAGGGCTGACTTCAGGATCGTTATTGATAATGTCGGACATTACCAGCAGGAGATGGATGATATCCTGAGCAATCACATACGCAGGCGCAGCCTTTGCACCGAAGATAAAGGTCAGTGGAGTAGAAGGTTTCCTGCCGCCCTTGATCTCCAGATATTTGTGAATGATATACAGTGCATTCATCTGCTGACGCTTATACTCATGCAGACGCTTTACCTGAATATCGAAGATGGAATCGGGATTCAGCTCCACGCCCTCCTTCTCCTTGATATAGGATACCAGTTCTGCCTTCTTGGTCTTCTTGATGTCGTAGATGGCATCCAGTACGGCCTGATCGTCCTTATGCTCTAACAGCTTCTGTAATTCATCCGCATCCTTCTTGTAGCCGTCACCAATGGTCTGGGTCAGGAAGGCAGCCAGCTCATGGTTGCAGGACAGCAACCATCTGCGGAAGGTAATACCGTTGGTCTTGTTGTTGAACTTCTCGGGATAGATCTTGTAAAAATGATTGAGTTCGCTCTGCTTCAGGATCTCGGTATGGATCGCTGCCACGCCGTTGACACTATAGCCATAGTGGATGTCGATATGTGCCATGTGCACTCTCTTGTCCTTGTCAATGATCTGAACTTTTTCGTCCTTATATTTCTTTGCCACACGGTCACTCAGCTCCTTGATGATGGGAACCAGCTGAGGCACTACTTCCTCGATATAAGCCAGAGGCCATTTCTCCAGAGCTTCTGCCAGAATGGTGTGGTTCGTATAAGCACAGGTGTGGCTTACTACGTCGATAGCTTCATCCATAGTGAAACCTTCCTCTGTGGTGAGAATGCGGATCAGCTCGGGGATAACCATGGTAGGATGGGTATCGTTGATCTGGATCGCTACATGCTCGGGCAGAGTATGCAGATCATAACCCTTTTCCTTTACTTCCTTCAGGATCAGCTGGGCACCGTTGCATACCATGAAGTATTCCTGATAGATACGCAGCAGATTACCTGCCTCATCGGAATCATCGGGATACAGGAACAGGGTCAGGTTCTTCTCAATGGCTTCCTTATCAAAAGTGATGCCCTTCTTTACCAGACTCTCGTCTACGGTCTCGACATCAAATAAATGCAGCTTGTTCAGTCCATTCTCATAACCTACGACATCAATATCATAAAGTACGGAAGTCACCTTGCGGTCACCGAAAGATACTTCGAATTTTGTGCCGGTATTGTTCAGCCAGGAATCCTTCTGGATCCAATCATTCTTCTCGGCGTTCTGCAGGTGATCCTTGAATACCTGCTTGAACAATCCGAAGTGGTAATTCAGACCGATACCGTCCCCGGGAAGTCCCAGGGTAGCGATGGAATCCAGGAAGCAGGCTGCCAGTCTGCCTAAGCCTCCGTTACCCAGAGAAGGTTCGGGTTCTGCCTCTTCGATGTCTGCCAGATTCTTGCCGTTCTTCTTCAGGATATCGCTCAGCTCCTCATAGATGCCTAAATTAATCAGATTGTTGGATAACAGCTTACCGATCAGGAACTCCATGGAAATATAATATACCTTCTTGTCTCCTGTAATGGCGGGAGTCTCTGCCATCTTCTCTTTGGTCAGCTGCAATACTCCGGTGTACAGCTGTGCATCGGTGCAGGCACTGATATTCTTGCCATATAATTTGCCGGTGATCTCATTTAAAGTCTGCTCTAAATTCATTTCAAACTCCATTCTGCACGATAGTTTTATTTTTGCCAAAATGAATGTACCGTGCCACACTCATTTTTTCATATTCTTTTTCTTTGTCTGGGTACTATACTTATTTTTGGTATCCCATCCCCTTGTCTCAGCTGCGCCTTGGGTATTTCCTATCCTTTTCGGCCTCCATACCCTTTTTCCCGCTGCGCCCCGGGTATTTCCTGCACTTTTCGGCCTCTATACCCTTTTTCCCGCTGCGCCTTGGGTATTTCCTATCCTTTTTGGCCTCCATACCTTTTCTGCTGCTGCGCCTTGGGTATTTCCTGCACTTTCCGGCTTTTCATACCCTCGCAATACTGAGATTTTGTGTATGTCGTTCTCTTACAATACACAGGATAGCATAGGAAAACGTTTTCCGCAACCTTTTCTTTAATTTTCCTGATTTTTTGTGCAAAATAGCTTAACAGATAATGTCCTTATAGTACATTTTCACGATACTGTGGGGCATGATTACCTGATGCCCTTCCCCGCCGTTCATCAGCTGGTGTACCTCTTCCACGGCTCTGCTGGAGATGCTGTAGAAGTCCTGCCTTATGGTATTCATCTGCTTGCCGACATATCCCATCAGGGTGATACCATCGAAGCCGCACACCGGACGGAAAATATCCATATCGATCAATGCATTCATGGCACCTATGGCCATCAGATCGGAAGCGCAGACCACCACATCCTTATTCTTCGCATATTTCAATGCCACGTTTCTTGCCGTCAGCTCACTGAAGTCTCCCTGTCTGACCATCATGGTCAGATCCAGATCCTTCACCAGACGCTTCATCCCCTTCAATCTCTGATCCGTGACATAACCGTCTCTTCTGCCCGCAATGTATAGCACTCGTTTACAGTTGTCATCCAGCACGGTCTTCTTCGCCACATCATACTGGGCCTGTTCCTGATCAATGCTGATGGATGTAGTCCTGGAATTGACAATCGGCGCATCCACTACCACACAGGCAAACTGTTTCTCCCGGATCAGCTTCTGCAGCACCTTGTCCTCCTTAGACATGCCATAGATCACCACGCCGGAAATACTCTGGGACAGAAAAGATCTTGTGATCTCTTCCGCCGTCATCCCCGCGATCATGGACGGAAAGATCGTCACAACTTCCACGTTCAGTTCCTTGGCCTTATCCAGTGCCCCTACCAGATACTGCATGAAGATCTGGTCAATGGCCTGGGTCTGTCTATTGGGATCCAGCACCAGCGCGATTCTTCCAAACTGCTTGGAGGAAAGCGCCGCAGCAATGGAATTCGGAATATAATTCAACTCCTTGATGGCGTCCTGTACCTTTTTCTTCGTCTCTTCACTGACATTAGGATAGCCATTTAAGACCTTGGATACTGTGGAAATAGCCACTCCGGCATGTTTTGCAACTTCTTTGATCGATACCATAAATCCCCCGTTCCGTCCGCAGCTCCCTGCGGTCGTCATTCTCGGTTACCATACAATTACGGTTTGTTTCATTTGACGTTTACCTATATATTCTCTATACTATAATTTAACGACAAATTCGTCAATGTACAGCATTTACGAAATATAGTGTGATTTTTTGGAAAAGGTTTTCCAAAGCATAATACCTCGGACAACGCAAGCATCAGAAAGGCTACAGATACCATGGCAGTAATCAAAAGTGTGGAAGAAAAATATATGAAGGAAGCTCTGAAGCAGGCAAAAAAAGCCTATGCCCTGGGGGAAGTCCCCATCGGCTGTGTCATTGTACATGAAGGTAAGATCATCGGTCGTGGTTACAACCGGAGAAATACAGACAAGAATACATTGGCGCACGCAGAGATCACAGCGATCAACAAAGCCAGCAAAGTGATCGGCGACTGGCGTCTGGAAGAATGCACGCTCTATGTGACCCTGGAACCCTGCCAGATGTGCGCCGGTGCCATTGTGCAGGCCCGTATCCCTGAAGTAGTGATGGGCTGCATGAATCCCAAGGCGGGATGTGCAGGTTCGATCCTGAATATACTGGAAATGCCCCAGTTTAACCATCAGGTGAAGGTTACCCGGGGCATTCTGGAAACGGAATGCAGCCAGATGCTGAAGACTTTTTTTGAAGAGCTCCGCATCCGGAACAAACAGGAGAAAGCTGCCAGAAAGGCATCAGGCGATCTCTCGTAAGCTTTCTTCCTGTGTCTGGTTCTGTTCGGTTGTTTTTCTTCTATGCTTCGGTAATCGGGAAATCGCTCTTCCCGTTTCATAAAGTCCCATCGGCACAAAGAGGATCAAAAATACATAGTACGGAAATACATATCTGCTCTGCGCTTCCCAGATGATACTGAACAGGAAGCCACCTACTATGCCAATCAACGGCAGCCACAATGCTGTCGGAATTTCTTTTTTTTGCCACCATCTTCCGCACAAAGCAATTCCAAGTACAAGTCCTGCCAAGTATACGATACTCTGGTAATAATTGGCCAGCTTCCATACGGTTTCATGTATGTTCCCATAGTACAGACTGGTAATCCCGGAGGACAGCGGTTCTCCATCCGTATCAAACGACTCTGTTGCCTTGAGGCTGGAAAACAGTGGTTCGATCCATTGATCTTCCAGTTTTCTCTTAAAGAAATCTCTGGCCATAGCCGGATTCTCCCGGAACTCCCGCAATCGTTCGCGAATATATTCCTTTCCTTCCTGTGCGGCAGGCTCCTGTTGAAAATCATGTTCTGCAAACGTGGTTTGCTGATAGCGATTGTACACCCCGGCCATGCCATCCGTCTCCTGTAATCCCATCGCAATCCAGAGAATGCTCGGAATGCCAATGTCACTGGGATATCCGGAACGGTATTCATACATTACATCTACCGCTTTCACCGTCAGTGCTGCCGTCAGAAGAATTGCAAACCCTGCCAGCAGATATTGTCCCTTCTTTTTCTTCAGGCAGACAAGAGCTGCATAAATTCCCACTCCAATGAGTATGATCCATGTATTTTTCCGGGCAAGCACAGCAATCCCTGCCACACATGCCGCCAACGCAATATACCTCTTCTTCTCATAATGTTCATAAGCAGACACCGCCCAGAACATTACCATTCCAAAACTGATACTGAGCACGTCCCCGTAAATATACGGTAAATACAGCAAAAAAGGAATACAGCCCAACATCATAATACAATATACGATTCTAAATATGGCTCTGTCTGTATTCAGTTTCAGGAAACCGTATCCTGCCAGAATCGCCAGTACCCACCATATTACATGCAGGATTTTTGCCGGAGTATAATTGAAATTTCCAAACAGGGCAAACAGCATCTCGTATAATATCCCCAGTCCTTTTTGTTGTTGGTACATCCCCACATAACCTCCGGAGCACAACATAATGAAGTTGCCATCCCGGCAATATGCTGCAAATGCCGTGGCGCTGATCTGATCTCCTACCGGATAATAGGGATTGTTGAGAACGTAGATACTTCCCAGCAGAAACGCAGTAACACTGGTTGCCAACAATGTATAGATGCAGATTTTTTCCTGATTTATCTGATTTTGGGCAGTCAGCCATTTATCTCCTTCGTAGACGATGACGGATGCCAACAGGAAAATGAAAATATGCTTCCAGGTACTGTCTTTTATCAGGAGATTTCTGATGCTGTAATCCACCGTTCCGTAATAAGAATACCGACAGGACCAGTAACTCAGGACCAAAAGAATGGGAATCAGACAGACAAGAAATATTCCCAACAGAATACGGTATATTTTTTCCATTAATGTTCCCTCATTTTTATCTTATAGTTCCACATAATTTCTGTCACCGACATATACTGCCAGCTTTTCATTCTCATATTCCAGTATCGGTGCTTCCCCTTCCGGAAATTGCTGTTCAAAGGCTTCACGCATTTCTGTCCGTACGACGTAAGCGGTCCGCATTTCCGTGGGCAGCGTCGGGGGATACCATTTTGTACTGGTGAGCCACCAGTATCCGGAAAGACTGGCCATGGTATAGGAATGTCCCATCGTCACCCGGCCGTCCGTGATCAGACAGATCCGTTCGGCATCCCAGAATTCTGCATATCCGTAGTCAATTCCCGCTTCTGTCAGATAATCCGCCACTTCCTGATATTCCTTCAGGTTATCCTGTGTGGTGGCCGCTTCATAGTAGGTGTATTTCAGATTCAGCACCGCGAACAGCGCTACGGCCGTTAAGATCAGACCAGCGAACACCGGCTGTCCTTCCGACATATGATCCACCATCACCGCTACCAGAACAGCTGCTGCGAACCATGCCATGAAAAAGTAATAATGGGCCGCCTCCGCGCTGGTGATCCCGATGATAAATGCTGTGACTCCCACAGAAGCAAGGAGAATTGTCAGTGCATCTTTTTGTCTGTCTGTGCTCTCTGTATTTTTCCGGAACACATACCAGAGTCCATACCCCAACAGGATCAGGAACACCCAGACAAGAAGCTGCATCAGAGAAGCAAAGCTCCCTACCTTTGCATTTCCCACCAGCCCAAAGTTCTCCAACAGGGCTGCCGGAACCCCAAGAAGCAGTTTCTCTACTGCCTCTCCCGGCTGCAGCAGATAGACTGCATAATCTCCTCTGCCGCCGTACAGACAGGATACCAGAAAAGCAAGTACAAGACTTCCCACATAGGCTGTGGCAAGATAACGTCCACCGGGCAGCTTCTGCCGGAGGTGTCCGGATTCCATGAATAAAGCGATCACTTCCACTACAAGCAGTGGCAGGATGATGACCTGCAGACATCTCTGTCCTCCACAGTTCAGCAAAACTGCGGCAACAAACAATACCAGCCACTCCAGAAAGGTCTTCCGGGTCATCTGCCGGTTTTCTTTTAATTTCAGGTAAAACAGGATATTGAAAAACAGAAAAATGCCATGAAACACATAATACTCTGCAAATAGGAATAAAAGCAGCGCTACAAAAGGAACCATCTGCCCCTCATTGCGAAAACCGTTGATTGGCAGCGCACACAATACCAGCAATGCCGTAATTGATGCCGGTCTGCTCAAAGATAATTTTCTCAGAAAAAAATAAAATGTCCCCAACAAAATCGCACCCAATAGAACGCAGGTAATCCCCGCCGCCGTCTGCATGCTGCCGGTGATACCGTAAAATACGGCTGCAACCGTAGGCATTCCAATGATCCGTCTCTCCGTGCTGGAGATCCAGTCGTTGGGTGTAATATCCTTCTCCACCCAGATCTCCCGGGCCAGCAAAGCCTCTGCTGCAATATCCGAATCCACATGTTGTGCATATTTACACAGGTTCAGGTAGCAAAATACTCCCAGATATATCAGTAAAAGTGCACCTATTATCCATCCCAGCAGGGATATACTTTTTCGCTCGTTTCTCATGGATCCTTCTCCGTAGGCAACTATCTTTCGACAAAATTACATATTATTTTGATTATAACACTCTTCCCTGTTTCCTTCAAGGCAAAGAGGCTTGACAAAAACCGGGGAACAGGATACACTAAAAAGGCCGTACATGTCCGGTATCATGGGAATAGTGATGAAACTCGGTCTTACGCAATGGGAATCTACGAACCGTGTCAGGTTGGGAACAAAGCAGCACTAAGTAGAACCTTCCATGTGCCGTGAGGAAACTGGGTGGAGCTGTTATCCTGGTCCGGCATGTGCGGTTTTGATATTTAAAGTGTTCTGTGAATTCATGGATAAGTCAGTTAAGAGGTTATAGATTGTGTCAGGCGATATGTCATCCCCTTTTTCGGTTTCCAACAGCATAGCATCCGTTTCCGGCGATCTGGCTCCCCAAGATGCCACATGGTTCCGGAAAATCATGTCCGACTGCATCCTGTGTCCCAGGGCCTGTCATGCCGATCGCCTGGATGGTGGCGTGGGATATTGTGGCCAGACGGCAGATATCATGGCTGCCAGAGCCTCTCTGCATTATTGGGAGGAGCCCTGTATCTCCGGTACTTCCGGTTCCGGTACCGTCTTTTTCTCCGGATGCAACCTGCGCTGTGTCTTCTGCCAGAACCATAACATCGCTCTGGGGAAAGCCGGACGAGTCATCACTCCCGAACATCTGGTGAAAATCTTTCTACAATTACAGGAACAGGGAGCTAACAATATCAATCTTGTTACCCCCACACATTTTCTTCCCCAGATCGTCATTGCCTTACAGCAGGCCAAAAATCAGGGACTGTCCATCCCCATTGTATACAATACCGGCAGTTACGAATCTCCGGAGGCTTTACGCCATCTGGATGGTCTGGTGGATATCTATCTGCCGGATCTGAAATATTTTTCTCCGGAGCTTTCCGCTGCGTATTCGCATGCCCCGGACTATTTTGAGATTGCCTGCGCTGCCATTGCGGAAATGTACCGGCAGGTCTTAGATCCGGTCATGGATCCCGACACCGGGCTGATGCAGCGGGGGATGATCGTACGCCATCTGCTCCTGCCGGGACAAGCGAAAGACTCCAAGAAGATCCTGCGGTATCTCCATGAGACCTACGGGGATCATATCTATATTAGCATTATGAATCAATATACACCTCTTCCGCAGGTGGCAGATATTGAAGCACTCAATCGCACAGTGACACCGGAGGAATATGACCGGGTCCTGCGCTTTGCGGAGCGAATCGGCATTGAACAGGGCTTCCGGCAAGAGGGAAGTTCCGCCTGTGAAAGCTTTATTCCGGAATTTGACGAGCGGGGACTGTGATTCTCTCACAGTTCCACTGCGATCAGATAATATCCGAAATCCCCTTCCCATGCCGGTTCTCTGGCTCCTTCAAAACTTTCAAAGCCAAACATTCTGGCTACCTGTTTTTCTCTTTCATAAAAATTACCCGGGACTCCTATGTAATATTTCACTTCCCCTGAGACTTCCTGACGCATTAATAATAAATGTCTGTAATTATAATAGCCATGCAACAAAAAACTGTTGTGGGTCATCTGATAGCAACGCTCCCGCAACACAACGAAATCCTCCGGACCCACGGAAAGAAATTCCCTGGCATCCCGGAAGGGATGGATGTGGGGGTAGATACTGCTTAATTGCTCCCATTTGGTGTCTTTCATGTGGAGAGTGTGTTCCGTGGCAGTTTTTTTCGAGCTCCGGGCTTCCGATCCACTGACCATTTTTTCGTTTGCGACTACGGTTTCTGCCACTTTTTCGGTCTGTTCACGGGCTTGCCTGCCTTGCTCCTGCACCCGCTCCCGCTGCATCTCCCTATTTTGAGTTTCCTGCTGTTCTGTCTGTATCGGCCGCTTTGCCTGCTCCGGCTGGTTTCCACCTTGCCCCTGTCCTTCGATTTCCCCCACCGTAACCGGTGCAATCGCAGTCACAGGCGCAGGTACTTTCTTCGCACCAGCCGCTCCTGCAAACCGCCCTATGATCTCAAAATTACGTTCCAGGGGAATGCGTATCCCCAGTGTCGGCTCCCAATCCGCTTTTCTGGAAATTCTTTTTTCACAGGAAACGGTCCCCCGTTCTGCCGTCATTTCACATAACAGTTCTTCTCCGCTTTCCCGCTGCAGATACAGCAGCAGCATCTCCTTGCCAGACACGATCCCCTGTCCTCTCAGCTGCACCATCAGAATCTCTTCCTTTTCCCAGCTTTCCAGCTTTGCATACCCGGCTCCCCGGATCCGTTGCCCGTTTTCCTGTAATTCCAAATAGCTGATCTGTTTCCGATATGACATAAAATCCCCCCGTATAAAGTTTCTATCTAACTTTATGCGAGGGGTTGTCCTTAATATTCCTGGCTGTCCAGATATTTCATATAATTTACGACCATCAATGCGATCTTGAAAGTCAGTGCATCATCAAAGCTCCGCAGATCCAGGCCGGTGCTCTTCTGAATCTTCTCAATACGATATACCAGCGTATTACGATGCACGAACAACTGTCTGGAAGTCTCCGACACATTCAGATTGTTTTCGAAGAACTTGTTCAGGGTGTTCAGGGTCTCTTCATCCAGGTCCATAGGTACATTGTCACCGAAGATCTCCTCAATAAAGATCTTGCACAGATTCACCGGCAGCTGATAGATCAGACGTCCGATTCCCAACGTGCTGTAGGCGATCACCTTTTTCTCTGCGTAGAAGATCTTGCCTACATCCAGTGCCATCTTGGCTTCCTTGTAAGACTTGGATACGTCCTTCAATTCCTGTACCACGGTGCCATATGCCACCTTCACATCCAGAAGAGCCTCCGCATTCATCATGGCTACAATAGTCTCGGCCAGTTCATGCAGTGTCTCAGGTGTGGTGGTGCTCTCAACAGATTTGATCAGGATCAGGCTGGACTCATCCACCGCTGTTACATAATCTCCCGTCTGCGGGGAAAACATGCCCTTCAGCACTTCAGATACAATGCCATCTTTCTCATCCTTGGTCTCAATGAGATATACGGCTCTGGGACAGCTGACTTCCACATGAAGTTTCTTCGCCCGATTGTAAATATCTACCAGCAACAGATTATCCAACAACAGGTTCTGAAAGAAATTATTCCGGTCAAACCGTTCCTTGTAGGCAATGACAAGATTCTGGATCTGACTGACAGCAATCTTACCCACCATATATACGTCATCCGTCATTCCCCGTGCCACCAGTACATATAAAAGATCCCCTTCGTCACGGATCTTCAGAAGGTGATGTACTCCGATCACCTGGCTATCCGCCGGAGAAGCCGCAAAGCCTGTGATCAGATCTGTGGTTATGTCATCCTTTTCCATGGTAGATGCCACTTCGGATCCGTTCAGATCATAGACTCCGAGGTCTACCTTAGTGATTGCTTTTAATTCATCAATGCTTGTCTGTATAATCTGGCCTGTAATCATATTGTCCACGCCTTTCTGTATCATAATCTATATCGAATTCTTCGCTCTTCGCGTTCTCGATTTCGCAACGTCTCTTCGCATTCCGGACTATCGTCCTCCTTGCTCATATCCATTCGTTCTGTTCATAGGCGAAAAGCTCCACCTGCAAGCAGTCTCGCTTTTCATCTATGTCAGAACTATATATTCTTAGTATATCTGATTTACTCACCCCGTGCAAGCAAAATGCATAAAAAAAGCCCTGTCTGCATTCACAGACAGGACCTTGAAATCTCTTATGAAACTTAAGACTAGTTGGTAATAACCTGCTCGGTCTCTTTGTCGAATACGTGGATCTTCTCAACATCCAGAGCGAACTTAACGGTATCGCCAGGTCTTGCAGTGGTACGAGAATCTACTCTTGCGGTCATAGGGAACTCGTCAAGATCGAAGTACAGATATACTTCTGCACCAAGTAACTCATAAACCTTGATGGTAGAGGTAAATACGCTCTGAGGAGAGGTCTCGATGTACATCTCGGAATCATATACGTCCTCAGGACGGATACCGAAGGTAACAACCTTTCCATCGTAACCGCCATCGATCAGCTTCTTGGACTTAGCGGGAGGAAGGGGAATGCTGTGGCCTGCGATTACCAGGTTAGCGATGTCGCCTTCTACCTTAACAGTAGCATCCAGGAAGTTCATCTGCGGAGATCCCATGAATCCTGCAACGAAGAGGTTGCCTGGTTTCTGATACAGGTTCTGTGGTGTATCAACCTGCTGAACAACACCGTCTTTCATAACAACGATTCTGGTACCAAGTGTCATAGCCTCTGTCTGGTCATGTGTTACATAGATGATTGTAGCACCAAGTCTCTGATGGATCTTGGAAATCTCGATACGCATCTGTACACGAAGTTTAGCATCCAGGTTGGAAAGAGGCTCATCCATAAGGAATACCTTAGGATTACGAACGATAGCACGTCCCATAGCAACACGCTGTCTCTGACCACCGGAAAGAGCCTTCGGTTTACGATCAAGAAGTTTCTCAAGGTCAAGGATTCTTGCAGCTTCACGAACTGCTTTATCAATCTGGTCTTTCGGAACTTTACGAAGTTTAAGTCCGAATGCCATGTTATCATATACTGTCATATGAGGATACAGAGCGTAGTTCTGGAATACCATTGCGATATCACGGTCCTTAGGCTCAACATCGTTCATGACTTTGTCACCGATCTTAAGTGTACCACCGCTGATCTCCTCAAGACCTGCGATCATACGAAGTGTTGTAGATTTTCCACATCCGGATGGTCCTACGAAGATGATGAATTCTTTGTCTTCGATCTCCAGGTTGAAATCTTTAACTGCCTGGAAGCCGTTCGGATAAGTTTTATTAATGTGAGATAATGATAAACTTGCCATTGTTGTTTCCCTCCAAAATTAATATATTGTTTTTACGTAATTTCCTTTGCTGGTTAACAGTATATCGAAAATGAGAGAAAAGGGCTAGAGCTGAATCTTACAAAGTTTCCGGCAGTTTCTTGTCATTCTGACGAAAAAACGAAAGGGGATTTTTCGTCATTTTGTCAAAACGACGGTTTCCTATGTACAGGTTCACGAAACATTATACGGTATTCAGGCAGAATCCTCAATATGTAAAAAAGTTCAAAGGAGTTATTTACAACTAACCTAAGTTGGAGTATACTAACTTATTAGATAAAAGAAAAGTTTTCTCAATAATAAAGGAGGGATCAGAATGCATATTGCAGAAGCCGAAACAGAAGAGAAAAAAACAGGATGCTACCGACATACAGAGATGCAGAGGGATCTTATTATAGAGAAACTGAAGGAGAAGGGGCTCCGCATCACCAGACAGAGAAAGATTCTTCTGGACATTATCCTGGAGGGAGAGTGCTCCTGTTGTAAGGAAATCTATTACAGGGCTTCCGCACTGGATCCGAAGATCGGTGTAGCTACAGTATACCGTATGGTCAATACGCTGGAATCCATCGGTGCTATCAGCCGAAAGAATATGTATCGCGTGGCATGCAGCACAAAAGGCGTCTGCACAGTAGAACTGGATGATGATACGATATGCCATCTGTCCGGACAGAAGCTTAATGAAGTGATCCTTGCAGGACTTCGGGCCTGCGGGGAGATCAGTGAACAGAATATCCGTACCCTGGCGCTGCTGCCTGTTCATGAGGTCGGGTGAGTATGGAAAAGCTATGGCACAATATAATAGGAAAGAAGAGGTTTGTACAGACTAAGAATTAGATAGATTAAACTATTAGTAAAAATTAACTGTTAGGCAAAAATAACTGAAAATTTAACGAATTGTGTTGAATTCACACAAAAAACACTGGACTTTTTTTTACAGACATTTTATAATAATGAAAATATCGGGGCGGACATGAAAAATCCTCACCGGGAATCAGAAAAAAATAAAAATCATATATCAGGAGGAAATTATTATGGCAGACTTTAAATTCAAGAAATCAGGACTTTTTGCAGCAGGTGTTTTATTCGGAACAGCAGGTATCAAGCTTCTTTCCAGCAAAGATGCGAAAAAAGTTTACACAGAGTGCACAGCAGCTGTTTTAAGAGCAAAGGACTGTGTAATGAAGACGGTTACAACTGTTCAGGAAAATGCAGGTGATATCTATGCAGATGCACAGCAGATCAACGAGGACAGAAAAGCAGCTGAGGAGCCGTTTGAGGATGAGGCAGCTGAAGGCGAGACAGAGTTTAAAGAGACTGATGAAGCTGAAGAGGCTGAGACAGAGGAAGCTGCTGAGTAATCTGGCAGTGTAATACCTTGCAAACATATTGGGGACTGCCGTTTTTGCGACAGTCCTCTTAATCGTTGCTGTTCCTTTGAAAAACTCTGCGAAATATTTTGGTGAACAAACCTTACTAAAATTTCGAAGAGTGTGGCGCGAAGCGATTACGGTAAACGTAATGAACAGTAACTCTTGCTTTGAAGAAAAAG
>ERZ827528.3095-NODE-3095-length-14105-cov-3.281352_pt1 | contig 14105 bp, 13 predicted proteins | sample MGYA00519768_ERZ827528 | MGnify/ENA primary metagenome ERZ827528 (study PRJEB31778, sample SAMEA3449343) | human gut metagenome | biome: human gut; feature: human-associated habitat; material: faeces | place: United Kingdom | collected 2010/2012 ...
TTCCTGTACGGCGGTTACTTTTACGCTGTCTACTTTCATAGTAGAGCCGTTTGCCTGCAGGCCGATGCCGCCCGCTGTCCATACGTTGGCGTTGTTTACAGTCTGAGTCAGGGTCTGGTTTATATACTGGCTGACTATAGGACCGTTTGCTTCCACCCTGAAATTATATATTTTATCAGGGGAGATGCTCTCGGAATAAGAAGCCGTGTTCATAACATTCCATGCGTTCTGGGTAGTGCGCTCGGCAAATTCCACGCCGTTTGAAGCGGTTGCAGTGCTGCGGATGCACATCTGGTAGTAAGGATAATCCTCATTTTGAACGCGGTACATTACAGACACCCAACGGGCATAGTCGGTGGGGTTTAAAAGGGTAGCGTCCACCTCTATTATATAATTGCCCAATATATCCAGCGTTTCGGGGAGGAGCACGCGGCAGGAGGGACCTACATATAGGAATCCGTCTTCAACGTAGACGTTGCTTCCCTCCACAACACGGTACTGGTCGCTGAGGCCGGAAGAGAAATCATCCTCAAAAACGACTGCGCCGGATACTGCATAAATTTCCATGCTTTCCTCCCCATATTGGGCAGTCATATTGAATATACCTTCTTCTTCAGCCAATATGCTCGTGCCGTCTATGGTCAGTTCGGGGCTTTGGGCGCTGAGGGTTACTTCTGTTCCCTCTACCATCTGTTCGGTAAATTCAAACAAATAGGAGGATACGTCAAGCGCCTGGCCGGGCTCCAGCACGATTATGCTGCTGTCCTGGCCGACGAAATACTGCGTTTCCTCATCTGCTTGAACGGCAGTAAAGAAGGACATGCTAATTATACATATCAGCGCAGCAATAGTAAATAGTTTTTTTGACATGTGTCCACCACCTTAATAAATTCTTAATATATATTTTACATTGATTTTACCCTTAAGTAAATGAACAAAAGTAGCCTTTTTGAGCATATATTTAATATTTTGTCCCTTGCACTTCCCCTTTTCGGCATCTTGATTTTACTCCGCAGCAGACAGGGGACACGGCATGATGCGGCGCTGTAAAGCGTGCAGATAACGGCTTTTGCGTGCGCTTGTCTCTGCTTGGGACCAATATTTTCCGCTGCGTTAGTGAACTATGCAGAAAGTTAAGAAGGGTAATTTTATTGCATGCATTATAAAATCATTAATGAAAAAAGCCGCTTTTAAAGCGGCGCTTATGTTAAAAAAATTTATTATTCAGCATAGCTGGCGGTATTAAGGGCGGTATTTGTCCAGCATTTTCTGCACCCACTGACGCTCAGGCCCCTCTATTATGCTGAAGGGCTGACTGCTGCCCGTTGAGCCCTCTTCAAATAAGTATATCCTAACGGCGTCTCTCTCTTCGCTCTCTCTTACATGGGTATAGAACAGAGCGTAATCTGTATAGCCGTCGCAGTATACCAGTACGCTGATGCCGCCCCAGTCCTGAGGAAGCATATCGTCAAAGCGGGAATCTGTTTTTACAGGTACGCTTATTAAAGGAGTAAGGCCGTTCTCATCGGTAGTAAAGCTCTGATTAATTTCGGGGATTACCACGTCTGCGCCGCATACAGGCGTATCGGTAAAACCGTCCACTACCTCAATTCTTATTTTTCCCTGGGTGTAAGTCTGGACTTCGGGCTTATATACTGCGCGTGCGGTAAAAAAGCCTGCTGCGGCCATTGCGCAGCATACTGCTGCGGCGGCAATGATAAAAATAATTTTCCTTCTGGGCATTGTGTCCTCCATATGTCAGAGCGGATCGCTGTATTTAAGACCTTATAAAATTTACGCTGCTGTGTTTTAGTATATGACGGGTTGACAAAGAGATTATATGATGGTAATTTATTGCCAATTCAGGATTTAAAGGAGAAAAATGCTATGAAGGGGAACAAAATTACCCTAAGGCTTATTTCGGACATCACTGCGGCGGTTCTGCTTACAGCGGCAATAATTATTGACGGCCTGGACGGCGCGAGCACTCCCATTACCTCCATTTTAGGAGGCTATGCTTCAATAGCGGCCTGCACTCTGCTGCTTTGGAAGTGCCCGGTTATGTTCCATATCTGCGCGCAGGTTTTTATTCTTTTGGCAATGGGCCTGGGTTCAATACTCAATTTATATGATATCTGGCCCGGCTATGACAGGATAGTGCATTTTATAAGCGGGGTAATAATCTTTTTTATAGGCAAATATATAGGCGAGGTCTGGGTGCAGAAGGGGCGCTCGGCGCAGTTTAAGGTTTCGGCTTTTACAGGCCTGCTGGCGGCGTTTTCGGCCGCCGGGCTTTGGGAGGTATACGAGTTCTCTATGGACTGCCTTATACATACTCAGATGCAGGGCGCCAACGTTGATTCAATGGGGGACATAGTTGCCGGAGTGCTTGGCGGAATTGCGGCGTTTGGGGCGGCATTTATAATAAATCGCGTTCAAAAGGGCAAAAATACATAAATCAATAACAAATTTTTAACACTTTTGCGCTCTTTTTTGGTTGACAAAACCCTGCTATAGTGCTATTCTTACCACAGAATTAGCACTCGGACAAAAAGAGTGCTAATCCGAGTGGAAAGAGGCGTAGGTTTATGGAACTCAATGAGAGAAAGCGGAAAATTCTGCGCACTATCATTGACGATTATATTTCCAGCGCAATGCCGGTCGGTTCAAAGACCATTGCAGAACAGCTTGGAATGCGCATCAGTTCGGCCACTATCCGCAATGAGATGAGCGAGCTGGAGGAATTAGGCTATCTGGAGCAGCCTCATACTTCTGCGGGGAGAATCCCTTCGGATAAAGCTTACCGCATGTATGTTGACCAGCTTTTGGAGATAGCTTCCTTAAGCGCTGAGGACGCAGAATTTATAAAGGGTTATTATGACGAGCGCATGCACGAAACTCAGGGAATATTGGAGGGCGCTGCCAAAGCCATCAGCAACGCTACCGATTATGTGTCCCTGATAATGCCCCCGCAGCTTAAGTCAGTCGCCATAAAGCATATACAGCTTGTGCCCGTTTCAGAGAGGGCGGCGCTGGCGGTTGTTGTGACGGACGCAGGAATAATAAAGGATACTCCGGTTATATTGGAATCAAATGCGACCCCGGCCCAGCTTGAGGACGCGTCCCATCTGCTGAATAAAATTTTTGCCGGCAGGCAGATCAGCGAAGGGAACGTGCTGCGGATTAACGATATTTATAATGAAATCCAAGGCCAGCGGGAGATTTTTACTCAGATAACAGATTTCTTGACTTCCCGTTTGAATCCTGGACACAGGGAAATACTTATAGGCGGGGCGGCTAAACTGCTGGCTCATCCTGAATATGCAACAGATTTGGATGCGACCCGCAATATGCTTCAGCTGCTTGATTCCAAAGAGCAGCTCAAGGATATTCTTTTAGAGCAGCCCGATATGGAAATACGGGTGCGCATAGGAGCGGAAAACCATAACGCTAACATGCATGACTGCAGCGTAGTAACTGCTACTTACCGTTTAGGCGGCAGGGTTATGGGCAGGCTGGGAGTTATAGGCCCGGTAAGAATGAATTACGGGCGCGTGCTCCAGGTAATGAAATATATGAGCGCTTCTCTTTCCGAAGTGCTTTCTTCAGTAAACGGCATAGATACGGAAAAAGACGATAAAAAGAAATGATAAGGGGGTATTGAATATGAGCAGCAAGGAAAAAAAGGATAAGGACAATAAGCAGAATAAGAATGAAAATAATGAAGCTCAGCAGGAGGTAAAGGAAAATTACCAGGACTGCGCTTCAGAAGAAACAGCTGAGCAGCCTGCTAAAGAAGCCCAGGAGGATAAGACGGAATATTATATTAATCTTGCCAAGCGGGTTCAGGCGGATTTCGATAATTATCGGAGGAGGAACGCCTCTGTTTACGCCGACGCTCTTATGGAGGGCAAATTGGAGGTTATCAAGGGGCTGCTGCCTGTTATAGACAATTTGGACAGGGCCATAGAAGGTGAGAAGGAAAATTCGGGCAGCCTGTTTGACGGCGTGAAGATGATAAGGAAGCAGCTGGACGATATGCTTAAAGGCCTGGGTGTTGAAGAGATAGGCGCGCAGGGAGAAGCATTTGACCCCAACTTTCACAACGCCGTAATGCAGAGCGATTGTGCTGAGGGGCAAAAGCCCGGCGAGATAGCCGAGGTGTTAATTAAAGGCTATAAGCTTGGAGACAAGGTCATACGGCATACTATGGTGCGCGTAACAAGATAACGCTGGCTTTTGGCATTATTTCGGTAAGGCGGTTGTTTATAAGGCGAGCCGTTTGAATATATGCGGCTAAGGGCATTTTTTATGCCGGCCTTGAGATTGCCTTCTGAGAATGAAGCCAATTGATATAAATAAAAATAAAAACAATAATAATATCCAGATTTTGAGGAGGTTTTATTTATGGGAAAGATAATAGGCATAGATTTAGGAACGACTAATTCCTGCGTGGCGGTAATGGAGGGCGGCGAACCCGTTGTTATTCCTAACGCCGAGGGCAGCAGGACCACTCCTTCGGTTGTAGCGTCTAAGGACGGGCAGCGCATGGTGGGCGCTATTGCTAAGCGCCAGGCCGTAGCCAATCCGGACAATACCGTTATATCCATCAAAAGGGAGATGGGTACCAATTACAAGGCCAAGATGGAGGGTAAGGAATACACCCCTCAGGAAATTTCGGCCATGATACTGATGAAGCTTAAACAGGACGCCGAGAGCTATCTGGGCGAGCCGGTAACTCAGGCGGTTATAACCGTTCCGGCATATTTTTCGGACAGCCAGCGCCAGTCTACCAAGGACGCGGGCAAGATAGCCGGTCTGGAAGTGCTGCGCATAATAAACGAGCCGACGGCTGCTTCTTTGGCCTATGGCCTGGATAAGGAAGGCAACCATAAGATACTGGTTTACGACTTGGGCGGCGGTACGTTTGACGTTTCCATTCTGGAAATAGGGGACGGCGTATTTGAAGTGCTGGCCACAAACGGCAATACCAGGCTGGGCGGCGATGACTTTGACAACCGCATAATGCAATGGATGGTAGACGAATTTAAAAAGAGCAACGGCATTGACCTTTCAAATGACAAGATGGCCATGCAGCGTTTGAAGGAAGCGGCTGAAAAGGCTAAGATAGACCTTTCGGGAGTTATGAGCACCAATATCAACCTGCCTTATATATCGGTAGGTTCTCAGGGCCCTGTCCATTTGGATATGACACTGACCCGCGCTAAATTTGACGCTCTTACGGCGGACTTAGTAGAGGCTACCATAGAGCCCATGCGTAAGGCTTTAAAGGATGCCAATCTTACGATGGATAAGATAGACCGTGTAATCCTGGTGGGCGGCTCCACTCGTATACCCGCTGTGCAGGAGGCCGTTAAGAAGGAAACGGGCAAGGAGCCCTATAAGGGCATTAACCCGGACGAGTGCGTAGCTATAGGCGCAGCCATACAGGCGGGCGTTCTGGGCGGCGAGGTACATGACGTGCTGCTCCTGGACGTTACCCCTCTTTCGCTGGGCATTGAGACCTTAGGCGGCGTATTTACCCGTCTTATCGACAGGAACACCACAATACCTACCAAGAAGAGCCAGATATTCTCCACAGCTGCCGACGGACAGACCTCGGTCAATATCCATGTGCTCCAGGGCGAGCGCGAGATGGCGGCAAATAATAAGACGCTGGGCAATTTCATGCTGGACGGCATCCCGGCCGCTCCCAGAGGAGTGCCCCAGATAGAAGTTACCTTTGATATAGACGCTAACGGCATTGTGCATGTTTCGGCTAAGGATCTGGGCACCGGCAAGGAGCAGAAGATTACCATTACCGCAAGCACCAACCTTTCGGATGAAGAAATAGACAAGGCGGTTAAAGAAGCAGAGCAGTACGCTGCTGAAGACAAGAAGAACAAAGAAGCGGTTGAGGAGCGCAATAAGGCGGACAACATGGTATTCCAGACCGAGCGTACCCTTAAAGAGCTGGGGGATAAGGTTTCGGCCGATGATAAGAGCAAGATAGAAGCGGAAATCCAGGCGGTTAAAAAGGCGCTGGAGGGAACGGATATCGACGCTATAAAGGCCGCGACCGAAAAGCTGGCCAATGTTTCTTATGAAGCCTTCGGCAAGGTGTATCAGCAGCAGGCTAATGCGCAGGGCGCTCAGGGAGCCGGAGCCGGTCCTCAGGGCGGCGAGGCCGGCGGCGCTCAGAATGACCAGAAGGTATATGACGCCGATTATGAGGTAGTGGACGACGACAAGGAGAATAAATAATCAGGCATATTGATAAAGCCGGACGGGGGCGGATATTAATCTGCCCCCTTAAGGCTGTTCCGGGGGATTTTAAATGGCGGAGAAAAGAGATTATTATGAGGTTCTGGGCGTTAAAAAGGATGCCAGCGAGGATGAGATAAAATCGGCTTACCGTAAATTGGCCAAGCAGTACCATCCCGATCTGCATCCTGACGACGCGCAGGCCGAGGCAAAATTTAAAGAGGTGAACGAGGCGTACGAGACCCTTTCGGACAGTCAGAAGCGGGCGCAGTACGACCAGTTCGGCCATGCGGGGCCGCAGGGCTTCGGCGGCGCCGGCGGGGCCTATGAAGGCGGCTTTTCCGGTTCAGGCTTTGAGGATATTTTTAATACCTTTTTCGGAGGCGGCTTTGGCTCTTCGCGCCGTCAGAATGGGCCGGAGAGAGGCGACGACCTTCGCTACGATTTGAATATAACCTTTGAAGAGGCGGCCTTCGGCGTTAAAAAAGAAATAAGCATAGTGAGGGAAGAGGAGTGCGATGCATGCCACGGCAGCGGTGCCCAGCCGGGGACGGAGGTTGAAACTTGTCCGGTGTGTAAGGGCACGGGGCAGGTGCGCACCACGCAGAACACGGTTTTTGGCAGCTTTGCTTCGGTTTCAGCCTGTTCCCATTGCCGGGGTACAGGTAAAATTATCAAGACTCCGTGCAGCAAATGTTCAGGGCGCGGCCGGGTACGCAGAAACAGGAAATTAAATGTGAGCATACCCGCCGGTATAGATACGGGCCAGGCGATAACCCTTCGCGGAGAGGGCGGACACGGCAAAAAAGGCGGGCAAAACGGGGATTTATATGTTTATATAACCGTTCGACCGCACAAGCTTTTCACCCGCCGGGGCAGCGACCTTTATATGGATATAGGCATCAGCTATGCGCAGGCCGCGCTGGGGGATGAGGTAGAGGTGCCTACTCTTGAGGAAAATATAAAATATAAAATCCCTGAGGGTACCCAGCCGGGCACTATTTTCCGCATTAAGCAGAAGGGCATAAAAAAACTGCATGGCCTGGATAAAGGCGACCTTTATGTAACCGTGGGAGTGGAGGTGCCCAGAAAGCTTAATGCCAAGCAGAAGGAGCTGCTGCGCGAATTTGATGAGAGCGTCCGGGGCGTTCAGCCGCATGAAAAGAAAAAAGGCCTGTTTGGTAAATAGGCTGTAACGGAGACCTTTCGTAAAGAAATGGTCTCCGTTTTTTTGTTTCCCAAAGCCACACATTAGACGTGAGGTCCGGTAGGCATTAGATAGTTGAATAGAAAAGAGGGCAAAAAAACACCTTGTGGTAGGATAAAGATGCGGTCTGCCAACTGCATCAAAAGAAGCACAAGGAGTTCATTCAAATGAGTTTGAACTACATAAACAGTTTATCGCATACAAATTGAAACAGGATGAAATGGGCGAACAACTCACGATGAGTCAAGTTGGCCCGTTCACGGGCGGCAAGTAACAAACCCCCGCAGCTGGCAGACCGTATTACGCGTTCTACGCGCGGCGAAGAATATAGGGCTATGCCCGCATATGAAAAACCACCGGCTTAGCCGGTGGATGTTTATTCAATTTTAAAGCGCCGCGTCTGAGCTGATTTTTAAGCCTCCCCTTTAAATTAAGGCATTTGAAAGGCTTGCAGCCAGAGTATTCGAGACCGTTTCACGTTTTGTGTAAATTCAAAAAACTGATATAAGATATGTCATTAGTTATTTGGGGCAGAGCCGATTTTTTGAGGTTCTGCCCTTGCTTGTATTATAATGCAGTTCCCGGACATGTCAAGCAGGGCTGGGCTAGCCAGCCCTGCCCCGCCGGATACCGCTTATAATCCGAATAATCTTTCTTCAAAGAATATCTCTAGCTGCGAATGAATCTGTCCCCAATCCTGGCGGTGACCCGTCCATTTCTTCGTGATATCCATCATCGCCAGATACAGCATTTTCAGGAGACTGTCATCCGAAGGGAACGCCGTCCTGGATTTTGTGACCTTCCGCAGCTGCCGGTTAAATCCCTCAATGGCATTCGTTGTATAGATCAGACGGCGGACTGCTTCCGGATATTTAAAATAGGTCGAAAGATTCGCCCAGTTATCCCTCCAGGATTTCGCGATTTTAGGATATTTCCCGCTCCATTTTTCATCAAAGCTGTCCAGTTCGGCCAGCGCGATCTCTTCTGTCGCAGCTGCATAGACCCGTTTCAGATCGGCCATAAGCGGCTTGATCTCTTTATAGGATACATACTTTGTGGTATTCCGAATCTGATGGATGATGCACTGCTGGATCTCTGTCTGGGGGAAAACGGCTTCAATTGCCTGAGGGAATCCTGTCAGACCATCGACGCATGCGATCAGGATATCTGCCACACCGCGGTTCTTCAGGCCGTTGAGAATGGAGAGCCGGAATTTCGCACTTTCGTTTTGACCAACATACATACCGAGAACGTCTTTGTGCCCATCCATATCGATCCCGATGGCGATATAGACTGCACGCTTTACAATCCGGCCTTCATTACGCACATGATAGTGGATGGCGTCCATGAAAACGACTGCGTAGATCTCTTCCAGAGGTCTTTCCTGCCATTCTTTCACGATAGGAAGGATCTTATCCGTAATCCTGCTAATAGTACTGTCAGAAATCTCGATGTCGTACAGTTCACGCATATGGCTTTCGATATCATTCGTGGTCATTCCTTTGGCATACATGGAAATGATCTTTTCCTCCATATCCTGAGTGACTGTATTCTGATATTTTTTGACAATCTGCGGTTCAAACTCGCCCTTTCTGTCTCTGGGGACATCAATTTCCATATCTCCATAACTGGTATGTAGGGTTTTCTGGGAGTGCCCATTTCTGGAATTATCAGTCTCCTTATTGTGGTAATCGTACTTGGAATAGCCTAATTCTTCATCCAGCTCCTGATCCAGAGCACCTTCCAGGATGATGGATATCATATCCCGCATGATGGAGTCGACATCAGACCCATCCTTGACTGTTACATTATTTTCCTTCAGATAGTTGCCCATCATTTCTCGAGGGGCTGCTTTTTGTGGGGTATCCTTTTTCCTTGCCATAAAATAAACCTCCAAACTGGTAAGTCTATCTTACATCAGTTTGAAGGTTTACACAAACTTTGGGATACTCCCGAGTATTCCGCTCTTAACTTTTACTCATAATAACTCTTTCTACAGCTTTTTTACAAACAAAGCCCTAACTGCATTGAGTACGGCAATAATCATTACGCCCACATCGGCAAAAATAGCCAGCCACATATTAGCTATACCCAAGGCGCCCAATATCAGACATATAAATTTTATTCCTATTGCAAAAATAATATTTTCATAAACTATTCTAAGGCACTTCCGGGATATCCTGATAGCTTTGGATATTTTCATAGGCTCGTCATCCATAAGCACCACATCCGCCGCCTCAATGGCCGCGTCTGAACCCATAGCTCCCATTGCTATGCCGATATCCGCCCGGCTCAGCACAGGCGCGTCGTTGATTCCGTCCCCTACAAAAGCCAGTTTAGCTTTCTCCGGCTTATGCTGCATAACCTCTTCCACTTTTTCCACCTTGCCTGCGGGAAGCAATTCGCTGTATACTTCGTCTATACCCAGTTCCGCAGCTACCTGCTCGGCTACTGCCCGCGCGTCCCCCGTAAGCATAACGGTTTTTTCAACGCCCGCCGCCCGCAGTGCTGCAACAGCTTCCTTTGAATGGGGCTTAACGATATCCGAAATAACTATGTGCCCCGCATATTCGCCGTCTACCGCCATATGAATGATAGTGCCCACCGAATGGCAGTTAATATAAGGGATATTCAGCCTATCCATAAGCTTAGTATTGCCCGCCGCCACTTCTATTCCGTCCACTCTGGCAATAACTCCTTCGCCGCTTATTTCCCGTATATCGTTAACTCTGGAGCGGTCAATTTTTTGGCCGTAAGCCCGCTTAAGGCTCTTGCTGATGGGATGGGAGGAGGAGCTTTCGGCCAGCGCGGCGTATTCCAAAAGCTTAGAGTTGACCATTTCGCTGTGATGTATTCCGTTTACTTCAAAAACGCCCTGAGTAAGGGTTCCCGTTTTATCAAACATCACAATTTTGCTCTTGGAAAGCGTTTCAAGATAATTGGAACCTTTTATAAGTATACCCGCCTTGCTGGCGCCTCCTATACCTGCAAAAAAGCTGAGAGGTATGCTTATAACCAGCGCGCAGGGACAGCTTATAACCAAAAAGGTAAGCGCGCGGTATATCCAAACGCTCCACTGCGCCTCCAGCCCCATTGCCAAAATGCGTACTAAAGGAGGCAGAACCGCCAGGGCAAGAGCGCAGATGCAGACGGCCGGAGTATAAATCCTGGCAAACTTAGAAATAAAATCTTCAGATTTGGACTTTCGAGAGCTTGCATTTTCCACAAGATCCAAAATCTTTGAAACGGTAGACTCGCCAAATTCCTTGGTAGTTTTAATTTTCAATACGCCCGTCATATTTATGCAGCCGCTGATTATCTCGTCGCCAACAGCTGCGTCCCTGGGCAGGCTCTCCCCGGTGAGCGCGCTTGTATTCAGGCTGGAGGTTCCCTCAATGATAATTCCGTCAATGGGTACCTTTTCTCCGGGCTGTACAACTATGACCCCTCCTATGGGAACCTCGTCCGGGTCTACCTTTTCTAAAATCCCGTCCTTTTCAATATTGGCATAGTCGGGGCGGATGTCCATCAATTCGCTTATATTCCTGCGGCTTTTGCCCACAGCATAGCTCTGGAACAATTCTCCTATCTGGTAAAAAAGCATAACGGCAATAGCCTCTGTATAGTCCCCGCTTTTATCATATAGAGCAAGCGCTATAGCGCCGACGGTTGCTATGGCCATCAAAAAATTTTCATCAAAAACCTGCCCGTTTTTTATGCCCTTGGCCGCCTTTATTAAAATATCATATCCTATTATCAAATAGGGCAATAAATAGGCAGCAAGCCTCCATCCGCCTGTTATTGGAATAAATTGAAGCGCAATAAGCAGAACCGCGGCAATAATTATGCGCAGCAGCATTTTTTTCTGTTTTTTATTCATAATTCCGTCTCCCCGGCATAATAATTGTCTCTGTATCCCGGCGTTATAGTGTACAAAGGTTAACGCACCTCAGTTTATAGGGAACCTGCCTGTTTTCTATATTATTCAAAGCCGGCGCATAGCCGCGCCTTTCTTATCTGCATTAAAAACAGGTAAATTTCCGAGGGCTAAGGGGCGCGGAGTTAAAAATATGCTGATATTATTTCCTTGCAAGGCGCCTGGATGACCTGCATCCTGGCATATATAAAACAGAAGCAGTACAGGACGCTCTTAAGAACCGCGCCATCCCTTGCACACTAACGCTGACTTTACTAAATATAAATTTCGCAGTCGTCCTCTACCCGCTTGCAGTTCTTTAAAACCTCATGCATAACCGTTTTTATGTCATGTCCCTCTTCAAACTCAACATTCATTTTCAGAGTCATAAAATTCACCGTGGCGTCCTTTACTCCTGCGGTACGCCGCGCTGCTTCCTCCATTTTATTGGCGCAGTTAGCGCAGTCAACGTCAATTTTATAGGTTTTCTTCATTATAGCTCCTCCCCTCAATTTAATAATTAAATAATTGTTTAATTATTTACTTATATATTATACATTTACGCCGTAATTGTCAACTGTTTTTTTTAAAAATTCAAAAATATATTTGGTTTATAACACAGCTGAAAAACTAACTTCAGCGTCAGCATGCAATGGATGAACAATCCAAAATAAACGCATTTGCGCTCCTATTGAATTACTTGCGATCTGGTTATGCGCGGTACATAACTATCAGTTCAAGCGCCTTGCCGGAATACCAATAAGCTGCGCTATCAGCCTTCGGAAATACGCCTGTTTTTAAGGCAGGGAAAAAAGTGTGCCGGAAGCTCCGCGCCGGCCGAGTATCGTGCGGGAGCCAGGTCAATTTACAGGACGGGGCGCATTATTCCCGGTATAATGGCACCCTAAATTGACAAGGGGATACACGCCTCCAGCAGTCTGATTTCGGCATTTTCTGCGTCATCGTCAATGGGTGTACGTTCAGTACACCTCATTCCGCTTCCTTGAAAATGCCGAAATCAAACCTGCTGGAGGTCGAAGAGTCAGACAGCGGCCGTTTCCGTGCCCTGCAAGGCGCTTGAACGACGTGTACTGGACGTACACAGAGCGAAAAGCAACACAGCAGGACACGGAAACAGCTCTGTCCTGACCGTATATGCCCTTGTCAATTTAGGGTATTGATAAGCAATCATAAAAAGTTTGCCTCTGCAAAAATAAAATATACCCTTTTAACGCTTATTGTGTTAAAATAAAATTATTCCTTATATACGCAATTTTACGAGGAGGAATGAATTATGCCCCAACTGCCACATGACCACGGCCAGCATATGGAAAAAGAATTTGACCATATGCCCAAGCTGGAAGATTTTCAGATTGTATCTGATATTTTTAAGCAGTTATGCGACGGGAGCCGTATCCGTATTTTCTGGCTGCTTTGCCATTGCGAGGAATGCGTCATAAATCTTTCTTCAATGGTGGGTATGAGCAGCCCGGCTGTTTCCCATCATTTAAAGCAGCTTAAGGCCAGCGGACTGATAATAAGCCGCAGGGAGGGGAAGGAAGTATATTATAGGGCTGCGGACACAGAGCAGGCAGACCTTCTTCATCATATGATTGAAAAAATGGTGGAGATATCATGTCCGTCTAATAAATGAATCCGCTTATTAAACTCATATTATTTAATTGATAGTCAGCCAAGGTATTGAGAGGGTCAATATAATGAATAAATTAACTATACGCCGCGCCTTAATAGAAGATATTCCTGTTATTAATAAGCTTTTATATCAGGTGCATAAAATACACAGCGACGCCCGTCCCGACCTCTTTAAGGCGGGTTCAAAAAAATATGACGATCATGAGCTGGCCCAAATTATATCGGATGATAAAACGCCTGTTTTTGTAGCAGAGCAAGAGGGCGACATTCTGGGCTATGCTTTTTGCATACACAAACAATTTATCAACGACAATAACATGACTGACATTAAAACCCTTTATATTGACGACTTATGCGTTGAGGAAAATTCACGCGGCATGCATATAGGAAGCGCGCTTTATGAATTTGTGCTGGATTATGCAAAAAAATGCGGCTGCTATAACGTCACTTTGAATGTTTGGGCCGAAAATACGAGCGCAATGGAGTTTTACAAAAAAATCGGAATGAAAATTCAGAAAATCGGAATGGAACAGATATTATAATTTAAAAGCAGAGTAAACGGCGATGCGGCTGAACCGCATCGCCGGAGCGTATCAAAAAAGCCGATATGCTTTTAGGCGGGAATGGGTTTCGCCCGGAAATCAAAGATTTCAAGGCTGCACTTTTCCCACCAATACCATTCTAGTGCTATGGGAAACCGCTTTAAAGCGGTTTTTCGCTTATAAAGAGTTTTCGTGCAGCGCCGACCGGCGGAAACAAAATGCGGCTAAACGCCGCAAAAAAATTAGATTTCAGGCTTATTAACAGTTTGCGGCGCTGCGGCTAAACCGCATTGCCGTTTGGATGCGGGGAATAGAATAACTAACGCGCTGTTTTCCTTTAAAGTATCGGTAAATACAGAGCCTTTGCGGCCTGAGCGAACCAATAATTTGTCGGCTATGATTCAACAGGGTTCTTATGGCATAAAAGGTTATTCCTCGGAATCCGGCTCATTTTTATTATTGCCGTTTATACCCTAAATTGGCAAGGGGATACACGCCTCCAGCGGTCTGATTTCGGCATTTT
>ERZ827528.3098-NODE-3098-length-14098-cov-2.088229_pt1 | contig 14098 bp, 9 predicted proteins | sample MGYA00519768_ERZ827528 | MGnify/ENA primary metagenome ERZ827528 (study PRJEB31778, sample SAMEA3449343) | human gut metagenome | biome: human gut; feature: human-associated habitat; material: faeces | place: United Kingdom | collected 2010/2012 ...
TCTAAAGGTTGACCGTATTGATCAGTCATTTCTTGAAAAACTTGCTCGATAGTCAATAAATCATTTGCATCCGTGTAGTAAACACCCGTACGGTACTGAGTTCCCACATCATTGCCCTGTTTGTTTTTACTCAGAGGATTGATGATACGGAAGAAATGTAGCAGAATCTCACGCAAGGACACCTTGCTAGCATCATAGGTCACCTGAACCGTTTCAGCGTGGCCCGTCTGACCGATGAGCTCATAGCGAGTTGTCTCACTACGGCCATTAGCATAACCCGAAACCGCATCAAGCACACCAGACACACGAGAGAAATACTCCTCAACACCCCAGAAACAGCCACCAGCAAGATAAATCGTATGATTATTTAGATTTGACATTTTTAACACTCCCTTCAATAGATACTTTCATCTCCACGCCTTAAGTGTAACGCTTTTGAGAAGATTTCGCACTTATGGTGACTTGGGGGAGAAAAAATCCCATCACAATGTGATAGGATTTTATTTTTATTCCATTTCGAAGCTTTCGCTCTTAATCTTATCTGGTAAGACGAGAGACAAGAGGATACACAAGATGGCTGGTATCAACCATGGCAAGGATGCTCCTGACAATGGTAGGAAGTTAATAAGGGCATTTAGTCCTGCAAGCTCGAACTGGCTACCAAGAACGCTGAGCAAGGCAATCAGAGTGACTACAGCAACTGTGACCTGCATACCTGGTTTAGACAAGGCCACGAACTTGTTGGCAATTACAATCATGACAATCGTGATCGTGATTGGGTAGAGAATCAAAAGCACTGGCACTGAGAAAGCAATGATATTGTTAAGTCCCAAGTTGGCAATCGCAAACCCAATCAAGGTAAAGAGAATAGCGTAAGCCTTGTAGGATACTTTCGGAAATGCCTTGTGGAAGAATTCCCCAGTCGCAACGATAAGTCCTGCGGTTGTTGTGAAACAAGTCACTGTCACCATGATAGCTAGGAAAATTTGAGCCGCTGGTCCAAAGATAGCTTGTGTGGCTTGTGACAAGACGCTAGCACCAATATTGGCATCTTTTGGTAGGCCTGCCACTTGGAGTGGGAAATGATTGCCCAAAAAGGCGAGTCCCAAATATAAAGCACCAAAGAGAAGCGTCACTACAAAACCAACAACCCAAATAGTCGAAATATACTCTTTTTTAGACTTAAAGCCTAATTGGTTGAGTGTGACTACTGCTACTACACTGAAGGCCACAGAAGCCAAGGCATCCAAGGTGTTGTAGCCTTCCAAAAATCCTTTACCAAAAGCAGAAGCCTGATAGGCTTGACTTGCATCCTGAGGACTGTGAGCACCGTATTTAAGTGCTCCTGCCACAATAACCATAACAATCATAATAGCAAAGACAGGTGTTAAGATACGTCCAATACTATCTAGAATTTTAGATGGGTTCATGGCAATCCAAAGTGCTAAAGCAAAGTAGATTACGGTAAAGACAAAGAGCCAAAGGCTGGTATGTCCACTGCCAATCAAAGGCGAGAAGCCAATCGAAAAGGCTGCTGCTGCCGTTCTAGGAATGGCAAAGAAAGGACCAATAGACAGATAAAGGACTGCCAAATAGACTAGGGCAAACTTAGGCGAGATTTTTTGTGAAATCTCATGAATGTACCCCTTAGGATTTAGGGTCCCAATCACCAGCGTTAGGATGGCAATACCAATACCTGATAGGACAAACCCTGCAATCGCAGGCCAAAAATGACCTCCAGATTCAAAGCCTAGCTGAGGCGGAAAGGTCAGATTTCCCGCTCCAAAGAACATACCAAACAACAATAAAGCTGTAAGGCCTCCCTTTTTTAACATAAGTTTCTCCGATCTAAGACAAACAAGATATCATCTCAAAAAAGATAACTTGTTTATTACTATTTTAGTCAACTTACTTAGTATGACATGATTAGTTTGGAACTTCAAGCTATTCAGACTTATTAGGAAAGGTTTTTAAAATTGCAAATTTTCTGTATCATTGTACGAAAAAACTAGACAAGATTCTTATCTCGTCTAGTTTGATCGTTTGATTATGGGTGACTGACAATCAGTTCGAGGTCTCCCTTGATTTCCCATGCTTGAACATCGCTAGGTAGAATGAAGTGGCTGCCTTTTGCAATTGGATATTCTTGGCCATCAACAAGGAGACTTCCTTGACCGTCAAGTACACTAAACAAACCGTAATCAGCAGTCTTTTCAAAATCAGCCTTACCTGAGATTTCCCATTTGTAAACGGCGAAGAAATCACTTGCTACTAAGAGCGTTGATTTGAGGTCATCTACTTTTGTTGTGACTGGTCGACTGTTGGCTGGCTCACCGATATTAAGGACATCGATAGATTTTTCAAGATGGAGTTCACGCAGGTTACCTTGATCATCTTTACGGTCAAAATCATAAACACGGTAGGTCGTATCACTAGATTGTTGCGTTTCAAGAACCATGATACCTGCACCAATAGCATGCATGGTACCACTTGGCACATAGAAGAAATCACCTGCTTTAACTGGAACCTTAGTCAAAAGATTTTCCCAATCCTTACTTTCAATTTGCTGACGCAGTTCTTCTTTTGATTTGGCATTGTGGCCATAAATAATTTCAGCACCTGGTTCAGCAGCAATGATATACCAACACTCTGTTTTACCAAGTTCACCTTCATGTTCAAGTCCATAAGCATCATCTGGATGGACCTGCACACTGAGCCAATCATTGGCATCCAAAATCTTAGTTAAAAGTGGAAAAACAGGTTCCTGACGATTTCCAAACAATTCACGATGCTCTGCATAAAGAACATCTAAAGTTTGACCGGCATAGCGACCATTTTTAATAGTAGAAACACCATTTGGGTGTGCGGAAATAGCCCAGTACTCTCCTACATGGTCGCTTGGAATGTCGTAGCCAAAGACATCACGCAAATGCGTGCCACCCCAAATCTTCTCCTGCATAACAGATTGTAAAAATAATGGTTCAGACATAAAAACTCCTTATATAAGAATGAATAGACTCAAAATCTATGTCTTAACATAGATGATTACTCACATCATGATAAATGAATCAGTTCCACTTTAAAGCGGATGTTCCAAAAATCACCTATAGCCAGTAAGCTCCATCATCAGCAAATCACAAACAGACTTTGACGAGTAATTACCTCAATTATAAGCATAATTTGTGAAAATATCAACAGAGTCCTTAAAGAAATCATAAGATTTTGGCTTAATGGCTGCAAGTCATTTCAATAGCAAATTTCCTTTAAGAATCCTACTCATTCCTTCATTTTTCGGATAGATTGATTGAATTTAAAGACTTTTTAACCTATAATGTTATTGATATTATGAAAGGAAATCTCTCAATGAAATTCTATTCCTATGACTATGTGCTAAGTCAGATTAGCCAACAAAACTGGGTTATGGTTGCCATTACTGCAGGACTTATTTTAGTGACCGGTGTATTTGCTTTTAAAGCCTTCAAAGAACGCCATGATACTAAGTTTCGTGAACTCTCTATTATTTCTATTTTAACCTTAGTTGCCGTGGTTCTAATTGCTATCAGTAATTTCCAAAGCAATCAATCTAACAACGACCAATTTAGAGCATCTCTTCACTTTATCGAGGTTGTGTCTAAAAATCTTGACGTTGATAAGAGCAAGGTTTATGTCAATACTTCTACTACTACAGATGGCGCTATCCTCAAAGTTGGAAACAAGTACTATCGTGCCATCTCAGGTTCAGAACCTGACAGCTACTTGCTAGAACAAATAAAACTTTACAAGTCTGATGTTGAACTCGTGGAGGTTAAAAAATGACATCTTTTTATCTTACTGTTGCAATTAAACTAGCTTTGGGGCTTATTTCACTCGTCTTTGTTATCAATTTAACAGGTAAAGGAAACCTAGCACCTAGCTCAGCTACTGACCAAGTACAGAACTTCGTCCTTGGTGGAATCATCGGTGGAACAATTTATAGTAGTAACGTTTCCATCCTCCAATATTTCGTGATTTTGATTATTTGGACGATTTTGATTTTACTTCTAAAATGGCTAATTACCAATATTCTCTTTATCAAACATTTGATTGACGGTAAACCAACTGTCATCATCAAACATGGTCAACTAGATCCTGAAGCTTGTCGCTCTAAAGGACTTTCAGCCTCTGATGTCGCTTTAAAATTACGTTCCCAAGGAATTTTTCAACTTAAAGAGGTTAAACGTGCAGTTATTGAACAGAACGGCCAATTGATTGTGGTTCGTGCGGGTGATGAAAATCCGAAATACCCAATCGTTACTGATGGGGTCATTCAAACAGAAATTCTTGATACTATTGGTAAAACGGAGGATTGGTTAAATGAAGAGCTTCAAAAAATGGGATATGACAACATTTCAGATATCTTCATCGCTGAATATGATAAAGGAAAGATTAATGTTGTCACTTATTAAACAAAATACTTGCATTACCGTTTAATATTGTCTACAATGGTCTCATCATAAAAAGGAGGTTCTACTATGGGAATCGAAGATAAATTGAATCAAGCTAAAGGCGCTCTTAAAGAGGGTGCTGGTAAACTGACTGACGACAAAAAGACTGAAATTGAAGGTGCTGTTGAAAAAGTTGTAGCAAAAGCAAAAGACGGTCTCGAAGATGTTAAAGAAGGCATTGAAGGTGCTGTTGAAGGCCTTAAAAATAGCTTTAAAAAATAAGACAAAAAAGAAGTTTTCAAGCCATTTGGCAAGAGAACTTCTTTTTATATGTTTTCTAAACTGAAATTACTTACGAGAATGCTTGCTTCCTTTAAGTGCAAATGATGTTGTCATAAGTACAGCTCCTAATGCACCTAATCCCAAGCTACTCACATCACCAGTATCTGGTAACGTTGATTGGTTTGCTTGGCTACTTTGTGAACTTTTAGCAGACTGATTAGCCTTAGAGCTTGTATGTTGTTTCTGAGCAAAATTAGTTTGTACAACTGAGCTAACATTTTCCTTTTGACTTAAGACTGACTGACCTTTTGATGCTTCAGAAGTTTGATTTTGAGTAGGAATCTTATTCAACTTCTCAGCAGTCTCTTGATTTTGTTGTTGGGTGCTACTTGTCTTATCTGTCCTTGCCTGTGCGGGCTGTACTTCTGCTGACTGATTTGCAACTGCTACTTCAGACATCAATGATGTTACTTCAGGGTCTGAAGCATTAGTCCTTGATGAGCCTTGAGCTGATGGGCTTGTGCTACTTGCTGTCGTAGAAGTTGTGCTACTCACATTTGGAGACGTTGAGTTACTTGTTTGACTTGCAAAGTTTGGTGGAGTTGGACGTCCTGTATTAGACGTCTGACTTGTTGAAGTCGTACTACTTGTGCTTGTTGTATTTTCAGAACTTGTCGAATCTGATTGCCCCCAAGGTGTGTTAACGCTTCCGGTATTGGTAGAGCTACCACCATAGCTAGTCGGTCCGCCATAGCCTCCGAAATTATCAGTCATTGAGGTATTGCCAAAGCCACCGCCTGGGAAGCCACCCATTCCACCAGCACCAGGACCGTTGTTTGTCCCTTCTTCAGTAGCTGTTGCAGTGACACTTGAACCACTTGAGGTCGTGATGGTATAAGTTTCACCCGAAGTTAGGCTCTCGGTACTGAAGACCACATTTCCAAATGAAGACGTTGCTGTCGTTGTTGCAACAACATTTCCAGAGCTATCAGTGACTGTAATGGTGTCCCCTGCACTTCCTGAGATATTAGCCATAATGTAAGATTGGCTTGAACCTGTTGTAAAGGCCTGAGCCATTCCTTGGTTACCAATGGCCCATACGGTACCACCTGAGATAACACCTGTTCCATCATAGTCGATAGCGGCATTATCTGCACTTGTCTGAGCGACATAGAGAGAACCACTCTTAACAGTCACATTGCCGTTACTGTCGATACCATCACCGCCTGCCAAGATAGTTACCGTTGCACCATCAATATTGATGCCCACTTCATTTTCCAAGTCAGAAGTCGAATTGGTTAAGCTTGAAGTATCAGCGCTGTCCTTGGTCGTCCACTCAGTGGCGTTAATACCATCACCAGCAGTGATATCAACGGTTCCACCTGTCAAATTGATATAACGTCCTTCAAGGCCTTCGTCACCTGCTACAACTGTTACTTTAGAATTGCCTTCGACAGTCAATTCATCTGTAACCGTGATACCTTTATCAGTTGCATTAATGGTTACCGTTGAGTCGGTAATCGTCAAATCACCACTGTTCACATCTGTTTCGTCTTCGACCTGAATACCGTCATCAGTTGCTGTGATGTTGACTGTGGCATTTTTAATAGTTACAGCTGTCGTCGCATTGATACCATCTTTAGCCTCTGACGTCAAATCAAGCGTTACTGAATCAACAGTCACACTATCAGCCTTGATGGCGTGCTTTTCAGTACTTGAAAGGGTAAGGGTGCTTCCAGTACCACTGGTAATGGTCAAAGCTCCCGTGGCTTCAATCGCATTATCAGACGTCGAAGAAATAGAACTGTCTGAAAGGACATTAACAGTCAATTCTGCTGAAGAATTGGAAGTAATAGACGAATCCGTTAAGGTCACACCATCCAAGTAGATTGTAACTGGATCTGTCACGCTACCTGACACAATAATGGTATAGCTTGAACCATTTCCGGTCAAAGTGTATGATCCTGCTTGATTGATGGTAATTGTCGTTCCATCAACTGTGACAGTACCGCTATCACTTGTTACCACGGTTGTTCCATTGAAAGTAATCGTTGTCGTTGAGCTTTCTGAATCACTATCTTCAGACTCAGTTGTCGTCGTTCCAGTAGCTGAATCTGAGGCGCTGTTGGTTAACACTGAAGCTGTTTCAGATGCAGTGGCTTCAGTGGTGCTTGAGCTTGTATTAGAGCTAGTGTTTTCTTCTGCATTGTTCGTTTCAGATGCTGAGGTTTCACTAGTTGTGCTTTCAGCAGTTTCAGAAGAACTTGCTTCTGAAGTTGCGGAAGTACTTGAATGATCAGATGTTTCACTGCTTGTTGATGTAGCAGTCGTGTCCTCTGTCGTACTTGTTGTACTTATTGTACTTGTTGATGATGAATCGGTGTCTGAAGTTGAAGCCGCAGTTGAAGTAGTTGTAGCCGATTCTGTGCTTGTTTCAGTAGTTTCTGATGTATTGTCGGTCTGAGTACTTTCTTCAATTAAATCGGCAGTGGTTTCACTCGTCGTAACCGTTGAGAGTGTTGATTCAGTGTTTGTCTCGTCTGCTGAAACCTTGCTGTCATTTAAGACAACTGAGCTACCAAAGATTAAGCTAGCTACTAGGACTGATCCTGCAGTTTTCCATTTTGATGATTTTTTAATGGCGTAACGTTCTTGTGTTTGTTTGCTATGTTTGTATGTCATATCTTAGACCTCTTTCTTACTTTTGAGATGCCTTTATTAAACACAAGAAACCTAAGACAAGACTTAAAGAAAGGTTAATCTTTCCTTAAAGTAAAAAAAGTCCCCAAGATATTGGGAACTTTCAATCTCTGGGATAGACCACCCTAAATTCTTCCAAAACAACCAGACTTTCCTGACTAAAATGTAATCCAACCTCATGCAACCAATTGCTAAAGAGATTCTCATGAAGCTCTTGCCAATAGGTTAGCCCACAGTCTCCTTCACCTTCCTTGTAGGCATGGTCTTCAGAAACCTCTTTAAATGGGATGACCTCAACTTTAGTCGTTTCAATAATACAGATAGCATTCTCCTTACTATCAAGAATGACTCTCAGTTCATTTTCCTTGGGCAATGGTTCATTCCCCACTGCATACAAGTCAAAAGCTGAACTGGTTGCTGTCTTTTGCCCCATCAATACGAGTTCTGCCAAATAATCTGCTTCCACGCCAAAGGCCCAGGCATCAATCTTATCTCCGATTGACTGATTTAAAATCTTATAGGCTTGCCACATCTGGTCTGATTTCATCAATCTACTCCTGCTTTTACTTTCCTCCATTATATCAAAAAATGATAGGCCAGATGGCACTATCATTTTCATCTTAATACTTCGAATGTTTGTAACCGTAAAAGGCATAGATAGCTGACCCAATTAGCACTGCCAAACCAAAGGCTAACCATGTCTGCCAACTGTACTGACTCATAAACGAGAGGCAGACGATAATTGAAATAATAGGCAAGACCGGAACAAATGGAACCTTGAACTCGTTCTTCTGTGGCAAGCCCTTGTCCTTACGAAGAATAATGAGGGCAATAGCCAAGAGAACTAAGTAAGCCAAGGTCGCAATGTTAACCAAGGATGCCATATTGGCCAAAGAGAAGATACCTGCTGAGATAGCTGACAAAACTCCTGTTAAAAGTGTCGCATGATGTGGAACCTTATTAGTCTTTGAAACCTTTTGGAAGGTTTGAGGGAGGAAACCATCACGCGCCAGGCTATAAACCATACGGCTAAGGGCGTAGGCCATTGAAATACATACCGTAATCAAGGTCATAATTGCAACCACAGAGACGTAGTTGGCGGCCCAAGAAATACCGATATAGCGAAGAGCATAAGCCACGGCATCATCAACATTCAACTTGGTATAGTGAACCACTCCTGTCAAGACCAGCGAAACCACTGCATAGAGTGAAGCCACAATAATCAAGGCAAGAACGATACCTCGAGGAACGTTCTTTTGCGGCTCTTTAATCTCGTCTACGGTCATAGAGATAGACTCGAAACCAAGGAATCCAAAGAACATGAGGGAGGCACCTGCCATAATCCCAGTTTTTCCTCCATAAATCTGACCAAAGCCAAATGGTGCAAATTCTGCCCAGTTGCTAGGATTCAAATGGAAGAGGCCCACTAAGATGAAGACCGCCAAGGCTGAAAACTTGAGCACTACCAATAGAGAGTTCAAACGAAGGGCCTGCTTGGAATTCATGAGAAGAAGAGCCGTCACCAAGACCAAGACCAAGACTGGCAAGAGGTCAATGTAAGTGCCTTGACTGGGATTGAAAGGTCCACTGATGGCTTGAGGCAACTTAAGACCAAAGCTAGCTAGTAGCCCCTTGAGGTAGGCACCCCAACCAGAGGCAACACTGGATACGGCATTCATAAAGACAATCATGGTCAACCAGCCACCCATCCAGGCAGGATACTCCCCCCAGACAGCATAGAGGTAACCATAGACACCACCGGCTGATGGGTAACGTGAGGCAAACTCGGCAAAGAAAATCGCTGACATCCCAACACACACTGCTGAAATCAAGACTGAAATAATCAGGGCAGGACCAGCTAGAGTCGATGCCGCAGTACCAGTAATCGTAAAGATTCCTGTACCAACCATGGCACCGATTCCCAGAAGGACCACATCCCTAAGGGTCAGATGTCGTTTCATCTCAGTCTGAGCGAGACCAACATCCTTTTTACGAAAAATACTCATTTTTATACTCCATTTTTTGCTAAATACCGAACTATTATACCATATTTCTTGGTCTAAATGGTCTTTTTTCTGTATTTTTATACTTTTATTGGTGAATGCTATGCCAAAAATAGGGACTCCTAATGCTTACTTTTTAATTTTCCATACATCTCGATTAAAAGGAGCTTGCTAAAATGGCCCTATATCATTCTATTTCGTTTCTCAAATCCTTACCTAAAAAGAATTTTCAATTTTTAGAAAAAAACATGAAAATCTTATGAATGCGTTTGATTCTTCTAATGAAAGATGTTAGAATGGGGTCATTAAAAAGGAAAAGGGGAACTTTTATGGAAAATAAAGTTCATTTTAAACTTCATAAAGTGAAAAAACAATGGGTTACCATTGCCGTGTCTGGTTTGGCACTTGGTGCCTCATTGATTGGAGTTGGTGTCTCTGCCGACGAGCAAGCTGCCAATCAAGTTACCTCAGCTAGCACACCTGAAAGTGTCAGCCAGGATCCTGATCATGTCGTCACAGAAACAACTGTAGCTACAGCAAAAGCTGATCAAGTCGCAACCAATAAGGCAAGTGATACAACTGCTACTGTCACAACTGATAAGCAGCCAGTCCTTAAAGAAGACCAAGCAAGTAGCACTTACAATTTGTCTAGTGGCGAAACGAGAACTGCAACTTCAGAAACAGCTAGCACAGTCACTGAAGTAAACAGTCAAGCACCGGAGTCTGTTGAAACTACTGTCGTTTCTGGCGGTCAATTCAAGAGCGATGCTGAGGGCAACTGGTACTATCTCAAAGATGGGAAAAATCTGACAGGTCCCCAAAACATTGACCATTTCGACCTTTATTTCCACGAGGATGGCAAGCAAGCCAAGGATGAGATTATCACAGAAAATGGACAATCTTTCTACTATGACAAAGCTAATGGCCGTAAGGTAACCAATACCTCTATCAACATCGATGGTCAAGCCTACAATGCTGATGCCCAAGGTCGTTTGACAGCAGTTCTACCTGAAACAAACAAACGCAACCAGTTTATTGAAGACAACAACCACAACTGGTATTACCTCGGCAAAGATGGCAAACCCGTCACTGGTGCTCAGAATATCGATGGCTTTAACCTCTACTTCCACGAAGATGGTCGACAAGCTAAAAACGAAATCGTCACTATTAATGGTGATAGCTACTATTTCGATAAAGACAATGGACGTCGTGTAACAGGTCGCCAGTATCTTGATTATGCAAACCATAAATACTTTGGTTATTACTACTTTGACAAAGATGGCAAGATGGTAAAAGATGACTTCATCACTGAAAATGGAAATCTTTACTACTTTGATGCTACTGGTAATCAACCTGATTCTGTCTTTGTCTCAGATAAGTCGGGCAACTGGTACTACTTCGATAATTACAAGGCAACTAAAGGCTTCTCAGCCCCATTTGGTTTCCGCACCGAATTCCTAGACCGTAGCCAAGCTCACAATAAGACAATCACCAAAGAGCTTTATGGTGAACAGTATTATTTTGACCCCAAGACTGGTATCATGGTAACCAATCGTTATATTTCTGACGACAAGGGTAATTGGTATTACTTTGGTAAAGACGGTAAAGCGCTTCATGGCTTTCAAACGGTAGATGGTAGCCTTCACTACTTCAATGATAGTGGTCAACAAGTCAAAGGAGACTTCCTTTACTACGATAACGATATCTACTATTTCGACAAAGACAATGGGAATCCAGTAACCAACCAATTCATTAATAGAGATAACTCTTGGTACTACTTCGGAGCTGATGGTAAAGCCGTGTCTGGTTTCCAAACCATTAACGGACAGAACCTTTATTTCCACGAATATGGTGTCCAAGCCAAGGGACAACTGGTTACTATTGACGGCAAAACCTACTACTTCGATCCAAATACAGGTGACAAGTGGGTAAATCGCTCACTTACCTTAAACGGTACGGTCTATAACTTTGATAGCAATGGTGTGGCGACTACTAAAGCTGACCAAACCACAAATCGAAATCAATTTGTTAAAGGTACTGATCAAGAATGGTACTACTACGATGCTAATGGCAAAAAGGTCACTGGTTTCCAAACTATTAACAAGGACCTCTACTACTTCAACGATAAGGGACAACAAGTCCGAGGAAAGATTTTCAATCTAGGTGATAACTACTACTTTGCCAACAAAGACACTGGTGCTGTCCTTCGTAATGCCTTCTACAATGATAAATCTACTGGTCGTTACGGTGCTTTCTCTGAAAACATCTACTACGCTGGCAATGACGGTGCCTTCAAGACAGGTTGGTTTGAAGTTGATGGCAACCGTTATTATGGTAGCGACTATTCTGATGACGACACGCCTAAAGGAAATCTCTACACAGGAGTTATCAACTCTCAACTCTTTAGCCCAGATGGAAAACTCTTGACAAACGGTCTCTATCCTGAGTTCAAGCGTACTGGTGAAAATTCTTATGAACTTGAAGGTGTCTATGTCACAGATGCCGACGGTAATATCAAAGAAGGTCCTTATCAATATGATGGTAAGATTCTTGGTTCTAAATATAGTAACGTCCGCCAATCACAATGGTCAACTTTTGACGAATGGGATATTCTTAATGGACACCTCTACCATTTCGACTCAACACCTATGACCTTCACAGCACCAAATGGCCAAAAAGTGACCACAAACGTTGCCATTGCAACAACTAACAAGGCCCTTACTTATCACGGCGTAATCTTTAATTTTGATGCCAAGGGTATTGATGCGGCAAAAGAAAAAGCTATCCACTTTGACCAATTGCAGACGGATCGTAACGGCACAAGTTATCTCTATGAAAATGGTCAAAAAGTCACTGGCTTGAAGACCTTTGATGGCGTCACTTACTATTTCTACGAAGATGGCCGTCAAGCCAAAGTCACAGAGGTCACAATCAATGGTAAAACTTACCAATTTGACCAATTGACTGGTATCATGACTCGTAACGCCTTTTCAAAATCATACAACTATGAAGGTTCTCCACGCTTCCCATACTACCCAACACGCTACTATGGTAACGACGGAGCTGCTCTTACTGGTTGGCAAACCATCGATGGCAAAGACTACTACTTCCGAGCTAGTGGAAACCTCGAAACAGGACGTTTTGTCATCGGAGACAGAGCCTATAATGCTGATGACAATGGTGTAGTTGCTGACCGCAAGGGTGAGCCTGCTTATCGCAATCGCATTGTCTACGATAAAGGTGACAACTACTATTACAATGACAAAGGTGAAAAAGTGACCGGCTTCCAAGAAGTTGATGGCAAGGTCCTCTACTTCGACGCTGAAGGCAAACAAGTCCTAGGACGCTTCGTCACAGTCGATAACTATACCTACTATTTCGACCCTAAAACAGGTGAAAAATACACAAACCGCTCTGTCCTCATCGATGGTAAACTCTATACCTTCGACAAAGACGGACATGTCGTGAAGTAAGTTTAGATGAAACCGAGACGAAAGTCTTGGTTTTTTTTGTGGGTTCTTTTAAAATTAAATTTTTCGAACTTTCTTCCATAAAAACTGAAAAATTGTAATTTATACTTGAGTTTTTCAAGAATTAATTGATAAAATTTGCAATACTTTTACTATTTTTTTCACAATATAACAGCTTCCGAATAATTAAAAAATTATTATAGAAATATTTGAATATATAAAAATCAAATGTTAAAATTAAGGTGAAAAGTGAGAAACGGAGGATAGAATTATGGAACACAAAACTCATTTCAAGCTTCACAAAGTGAAGAAACATTGGATTACCATTGCTATTTCAAGCTTAACACTTGGAATCATCGCTTCTACCGGAAATATCGCTTATGCTGAGCAACCGGAATTACCTCTTACTAATCAAACAATAGAAAATTCCATAGTTTTTGAAGAATCAGCTATCAACACATCGAATACTTTCATTGATGAAAAGACTACTAGCCAGTCCGAATCGTCTCTTGAAACATCAACAAATCATTCTACGACAACCGATACTTATACAGTCGACAACAACTTGAAAGTATCGCTTCCTGAAGATAGTACCGTACCATCTTCAAGTGAAGCATCTTTGGAAGGAGCTACTAATGTTTCTGAAGCTTCAAGTATTGAAACACAAGAAGATAACTCAATTACAGGAGGCAACTTCATAACTGATGAATATGGTAATTGGTACTATATTAAAGATAATCAAAAGTTAACTGGCTTTCAAACAGTGGATGGTGTTCCTCTTTACTTTGACCAGGATGGTATCCAAGCAAAGGGTAACTTTGTAACTGTGGATAATGAAACATACTACTTTGACAAAGATTCTGGTAGAAAGTTAACGAACCAATTTGTTACTGATGGTGGCTATGGATGGTACTATCTCGGAGCTGATGGTAAGGCTGTAAAAGGAGCGCAAACTATTGATAACTTTGATCTCTATTTTGATGATAGAGGATATCAAATTAAAGGTTCGCTAGTTAATATCGGAGAACAGACTTACTATTTTGATCCATACAACGGAAGAAAGGTTAAGGACAAAAAGATTTATGTCCATGGAGGTACATTCTATTTTGATGAATCTGGCGCTGCAGTAAAAAATCGTTTTATTTCTGATAATGAAGGTTTTTGGTATTACTTTGATAAAGATGGACATATGGTTACCTTCAGTCAAATCATCGATGGC
>ERZ827528.3109-NODE-3109-length-14042-cov-9.195181_pt1 | contig 14042 bp, 16 predicted proteins | sample MGYA00519768_ERZ827528 | MGnify/ENA primary metagenome ERZ827528 (study PRJEB31778, sample SAMEA3449343) | human gut metagenome | biome: human gut; feature: human-associated habitat; material: faeces | place: United Kingdom | collected 2010/2012 ...
CAGATTCGTCGGATTCAGCATTCATGGCCTGAACGCTTTCGTTCAACTCATCGATGACCTTGGAAAGTTCTTCCAGTTTCGTTACGCTTTCCTGCGTTTCCTGAGCCTGGGAACTTGTAACTTCAGCAATACCCGTAATCGTTTGGGCAACTTCTTCCGTTGCCTTGCCCGTTTGCTTGGAAAGTTCCAACAGAGAATCCGATTTTTCAGCAACGTTGTCCGATTGAGACTTGACGCTTTCAAGCAATTCGCCGATTTGTTCAATCATTTCATTGAATCCGTTGGCGATACGACTGAATTCGTTGCCATCCTTCTTAGGAGCAACAATTTTTTGACCGTAACGAGCCCCCAACGATGAAGCTTTCTCGAATTTTTCAGGGATTTTCTTAAAATGACCTTTTCCGGCTTGTTCAAGATGTTCCATTAAAATATTTGCGATTTCCTTCAATCCTCTTACCGTCAAAACGGTAAAGAACAGAATCAAAATGACAACGACGACTGCCACAATCGTGGCATGCTTGATCATTGTCATCCGTTCATTGAAAAGATCGTTCCTATGGACAGACGAAAATGCCCATGATCCACTTCCGACCGCACCTTTGTCATAGTAAACGTCAGTTACTTCAGACGTTCCCTTGAGATGAATCGTGCCCTTGCGCGCATTTGCGTTCTTGATTGCCTTAAAGACGGCATTTGAAGTAATGTCCTTGCCTTCCTTGTAACCGCTGTTTCCAGTACCTTTCGATGCAAGCACGATACCTGTCTTTGAAACGAGCGTGACACGACCGGTATTGCCGATTTTAAGCTGCGTGAGCGTCTTTTCAACACTTGCATATGTAAGATCGACACTGACGACAATCAACTTTCCCTGACGTGATCTCATAGCATATGATGCGGTTACCAGATACTTGCCCGTTGCCGCACTCTTATACGGATTGGTCCAGCAGACCTGGCCCTCATTTGCAACAGCCTTGGTATACCAGGGACGTGACGTCACCTTGTAGTCTGCCGGCTCAGGCTGCGTGCTGACATACTTGTCATCAGAATACCCGACGATTACGGTCTGGATGTACTGACAAGCATCCTTGGCACGATCAAGCTGTGACTTGATGATTTTTTCATCATATTTTCCCCCGGAAATTTCAGGATACCCCGCAACCTTCTTTAAAACATATTCGCTTTGCTTTTGAAGCTTTGAGCGCTCCGTCTGAACGACGTTGACGGCACTGAGTTTAGCAGAGTCGTTTCTCGCCATCAGAAGATCAGACGTCGTATCGTATATCGCTAAAGCCATCGCAATCAGCGGAATCAAACCTACTGCAAGGAGAATAAACATTATATAATTGCCGATTGTTTTTTGACGTTTTCTTACCATATATTCCAAAGTCCTTTCCGATGATGAGTTATCACCCATGCTTTATGTTCGGTTAAAAACCAGGAATATTAAGTCTTTAAGCAAAAATAAACATTGATTTTTGAGAGCGTTATAACCAAAAAAGTATAATAGCGATTTGAAAAAATATCTTTCTTATTTTAAAATAATTGACACAACAATCAAGATTGCTCCCGTTGCAACAAATATAATTGCAGCGCTGATGGCTTTTTTGCTCTTTTCAATTCTTTCCATGTCTTCTTTTGAAAGTTCGATAATCGGATATTTTCTCCGTTTAATCAGATACAACAACAGACCGCTGCCATTATTCGATGAAATCGAACATAGTCCCCATGTCTTCGGATGCTTGAATCCTCTTGATCTTGCATCGATTTGGACGATTTCATAAAGTCTGTAAGCAAAACAAATTGCTCCGACCAACATGATTGCCGCCCCAATCATTATTAAAACATTTGCTTTCATACATTCTGCTCCTAAATTCGCTTGACGATCTGATTCATCAAAAATGATGCGGCAATTACCATCACGCAAAAGACTCCCGCCAAAACATATTCATTTGACGGAACAATAACGCTTAGTCCGATCATTGCAATCGCCGTCAAAATATTTGCGATAATCGCAAACAACAGCTTCTTGTTGCTTTTCACGATATTCGTGCTTTCTTCCAAATGTTCAAGCATTTTTTCATCCCCTTTAATCAAAGCATCCAAGCTGACATCATAGATGTCGCTCAAACTTACTACGCTCACGATATCAGGAAACGTTCTGCCGTTTTCCCAGCTTGAGATCGTCTGCCTTGAAACGTCAAGCTGTTCGGCAACCTGTTTTTGAGTATATCCTGATTCGATGCGGGCATCCTTCAACCGTTTTCCGATATTCAAAAATTTCCCTCCTTTCATGCCAAATTTTGCCACTGTCGTTTTCTTAAGTCCATCAAATTTTCTTGACAAATGTTGTTTTTTGACGTAAAACTTCTTTTACGTCGCTTAAAAATGCAGATTTCATCGTTATTTAAGCAATTCTTCCAGCTTCTGGCGCTTCAAAACCCTGATCGTTCCGCGACCGTATTCAACCGTCCTTTCTGCTTTAAATTTCTCCATGATTCTTGACACCGTTACTCGATTCAGATTAAGACATCCGGCAAGGTCGCTATGCGTATAAGGAATTACCGGTTCGTTCGGATTCGTTTCGGTCAAAAGAAAATCGGCAACTTTTTGAATGCTGTCATAATTAACCAATCGATTGATCGTGTTCGTCAGATAATTGCAAGTCGAAGTCAAATGTCTCATCATCAGAAGCGCAAGCTCTGAATTTTCCTGAAGAATCGGAATCAAGTCCGTGATCCGACAACAAATAAGCTCAACATCCGTAATCGCAACGATGTTTGCCTTGCGGACGGAGTGTTCCAAAAAAGACGCATCGCCAAAGATTCTGCCTTTTTTTAAAACTTCAATCGTCGTTTGCTTTCCTGAAGACGTCCCAAGATAGACCTGAACCCTTCCCTTGACGATAAGATAGATTTCATTTGCTTCATCGCTTTCGCAAAAAACAAACTTTCCCGGAGAAAAGCGAATTCTTTTTCCGATTGATTCAAATAAGCAAAAATATTTTTGATCAATTACAACTTTCAACAGAATGCTCCTTTGTGTAGCCTAAACTACAGAAAAAATGGTTATTTCAATTATAATATCAATTGGTGATTGAAATGAAGAAAAAAATCTTATCTTTGGCCAAAATTTTGTTTGGCGTTGCCCTGACCGACATTGCAATGGGCATGATCGTTTTACCGCAAAATTTTGCCGTTGGCGGCGTGACAGGCTTGAGCGTCCTTTTGAGCAAATCGATTCCTTTATCAGTGTCGATGATTGTTCTTTTTTGCAATGCCATCTTGTTTATCCTGGGATATATATTCGTTGGTCGAAAATTCATCCTGAAAACATTGCTGGTCAGCATTGCTTTCCCCATCGGACTCGATATCTGCCAACGCATCAATTTTTTGCTTCCTTTAAAAAGCGATCCGCTGGTCAGCGCAATTATCGCAGGATTGCTGGTCGGAATCGGGAGCGGTCTCGTCTTGAAAGGAGACGGTTCAAACGGCGGCTTTGACATTTTGGGCGTAATTTTCAACAAGTACTTCAAAATTTCCGTTGCAGTCGTCATGAATATCTGCGATTGCCTGGTTTTGCTTGCCCAAGCGCTTCAAAAAGACTTCATGCAAAACGTTTATGGCCTGATCGTGATCTTCATCTGTGCTTTTGCCGTCAACAGGGTTCTCTCATATGGTCAATCACAATGCGAAATCATGATCATGTCAAAAGAGCATATCAAAATCAAGCAGCGCATCTACGAGGAAGTCGATGCAGGCTTAACGCTTCTGCATGCCGAATCAGGCTATCTGAGCGAAAAGATGAAAGTCATCATGGTCGTAACGCAGTACAAGAAAATTGCAAAAGTCAAGCAAATTGCTGTCTCAGAGGATCCGACCGCCTTCATTTTCGTCAGCGACGTTCATTCTGTCAGCGGCAAAGGCTATACGATTTCGCGCTGAAGTTCCATAATTAACAAAAGAGATTGGGAAAAGGTAAGCGGTCGTTAAAACAGCGGTGTGTACACAAATAGCCCGAGATAATTTCATTATCTCAGGTTATTGCATATGCATCGTTTTTATTTTCTTATTTATGAGGTAAGATCAATGTTCCATGGAAGAAGATGGCGTAACCTTTCAGGATCAAATACCTCAATGTTGGTAATCTCCGTTAATACTTTTCTCAAGTATTTTTCAGGATCCGACTTTAAACCTTCGATATACTTGATGTTTAAAGCATACCAAGATATCGGAGGTCTATGAAGAACGCTTATTTAACGACCGCTTACTTTTAACATCATAAAACTATCAAGTGAGGTGCCCCGACCGTGATTTTTGGTGCATCTTTTCCAAGAATCGTAATTTGCTTATTGTTTACTTCATCAGGAAGCAAGTACAAAGTTATCAGCCCAGAATCAGGAATTTCCTTCTTCAATATCTCAATTAACCTGTTACGGGTTGTGTTAGATTGAACCTCTCGTTCGTATAAACTGTACTGTTTCATCGAAAAGCCCAATTCAACCAGGCGCTTGCGATATTCACTTGCCTGTTTTCGCTCTTCCTTCGTATCTCGTGGAAGATCAAAACTCAAAAGCATCATCATTATTTACCACCTTCAATGAATGTTGGCAATTTGAGATTACTGGAACTTTTATTATTTAAGCAATTGAGGTACGAATTAACCGTGACTTTAATTGCATCTCCTAAACAATAAACTTTATTATCGATAACGCATTTTTCGAATAAGATTTTGACAATATCTTCACGATCCTCAGAATCAAGCTGCTCATGATTCTTTGGAAGAATACTTTCATATACAAGTTCATCGACAAAAGCACGATAAGGTTCAATCAAATCATCGGAAAGATTAAAGGGGTTTTCAACAGAAGCATGATGTATGCCAAATGATGGCTCAAGTCCGTGTATCACGATTTCTTTTCTGATTAAGGCTCTCAAAATCGAATAACCATAATTCAAACTTGCATTGACAATATCGTCATAACGGCCACGTTTGAAATTCTTTCCAAACATCATCGGAAAATACTCACGTGCCGCATAAGCTTCAACATTATGCTTATCTCCCTCGGTAATGTTGTTCTTTATTGATTTAATTAAGCTTACGTTAATTTTACTGTGGCCTGTTTCTTCCAAACATTGTGCTTGATTATTAATTTTGGATAGAACTATTTTTGACCACAATCTGTTTTTGACTTTGTTTCCAACTGTCAATTGATCATTTAATAATTCGAAACGTTTTTTCTGATTGTAGAGATTATCTAATAACAATAAAGGAGAATGCTTTTCATCGCAAAAAATTAACGAAATCCCATGTTCAACGCACTTTTGAATCAATTTGTTTGAAAGATATCCGTTCACATTGTCAAAAATCAAAGTATCGACGTCATCATACGCCATATACTGCTTGCTTTTGTCAATAACGTTTGAAAATTTAAGGCCTTGATTGCTGGTTGAAACAAAATACTGCGTTTTAACATAAACTATATTTTTCACCCAAAATCAACTTCTTTTATGCTGAAACCGCATTTTCCCATTTCATAGAAAACATCCTTAGCTAAAGGAATATATTTGCCATCTTTCGTTTTGATTTTAACCTTCTTATATCGCGTGAGCTTTAAAACCCCATTACCTTTCATCTTCATTTTCTTATACGACTTTTCTTGAATTTTATCAATCCTTACATGGTGATAATCAACTTTTGTCCATAGTCCGCTTCCTGCACCAAGATAAATCGGACAACCGATGTTTTTCTGAATAATGCTGTCGGGGTAAGCACTCAGAAATTTATTTTTATATCGTTGATAGAAATTTTTAGCGTAATGACTCAAATTTTCAATCAGTTTCCTTGCACGTTCACTTGAAGTTGTAATCGTGAATTCAACTCGTGTCAACGGCTTCAAGGATTCTCTCCAAATCGGAAGCGAATTTGAGCAATTCTTTTTAGCATTATAATCCCACTTTTGAACCAGAGTCAGATTGTCAACGCTTATTGGCTTACTGTCAGAAACCCTGATTTCATTGAAAATATTGTTACCATCCTTCCAAGGAACATCGTCCGTTTTAAACTCTTCATTAACGAGTATCGTCCTTATTGCGCCCTTCAACGAACTTCCCGGAATGTAAGGATTTCCAAATTCATCTTTGACGAAAGCAACGATTTCATTGAGATTGCGCAATGAATCGTTTCTAGCATTATTCCAGTTTCTACTTCCCTGTTTTTTTCAAATTCATATCCCGATTCGGCAATTGAATAACCGCCAAAATCACGATCATTAATATTGTTTTTGGAAAGAAATTCCTTCAATGGAGTTGTCCTGTAACCCGTATTTTTTTCAGACATAAACTCGATAAATTTTTTGCTCAATTTTTCGTTATTACGGATTTTCAAGTAAAGTTCCCCCATATCAGGGAAATAATATTTTTCGTTTTCGTATATATATTCTTTTTTCGTGTATTTCTTTCCAGATCCTATATGCATGGGACCTAAAACAAACAAATTGAACTTAAATTCAGTATGATAGTTTTTCATTATCACGCACCCCTTTAAGATCTAAAAATAAGCCTTTTGAAAAATTATAAACAGGATGCGGATAATCATATGGTCTTACGTCAGCAATCTGGCCTTTGAACTTATTAACCAAAACGCTGCCTGCTTTAAATTTATACAAATCTTGTTTTCTTAATAATTGACTGGCCGTTTCACTATATGCAAAACCGCTGCGCTTGACCAATTGGTACCTTGCACCAGTCATGGCATGAACTAATTCCGTATCCTCCGGCAAACTCGTCGTTAAAAGCAATTGTTCATTTCCGCCATTATTCAGCAACCCTTCTAATCCTTCAGGCAAATCGACGATTTCCAATTCAAACGTTCCGTAGCCGCTTGATCTCTTACCGCCCAAACCACTATACTGAATGCTTGTCATCAATTCATCAAACAGATTGCTTTGCGTTGCGAGAACATAAACATCTTGATTGAAAGAAGTCACACCTACTTCGTATGGATCTTCTCCTTTTCTGACAACAATGCTGTTTTTGAAAAAACTTTGCTCATCTTCTGCCAACATGCGAGGGTCGGCTTTTCCGCTGATAAAATCAGACATCATCGACAAAGGAACAGATGTTATCATATTCAGAAACTTATTCGTATCGTTGTCTTCTTTTAAAGTTCTCAAATCAAACTTCTTTAAAGACGGATAACAAATCGGTTTTGGAAAATATGGTTCGCCAACATACGGAAATGCGTCGCTTAAATAAAAATCATCTTTGAAAGAAAGATTTACAAATTCATCCAAACAGTCATTTTTAATTGCTTCCAAGCATAGAGCACTGTACAATCTACTGGCATCAAACAACATGCCGCTCGAATTAAGATATCCTTTTCCAAAATGAGCACGATGAAAGCTCATTTTATAAATTTTAAAGGCCATGTATTCATGCCCCCAATTTCTCATTTAATTCAGTAACGTCATAATCTCCAAAAACGGTTTCAGCGCTAAGGTTGTTAAGTTTAATTTTTCCGTATCCGCGACTTCCGTTACCGCCAAGATAATCCAATTCCAAAAGCTTGAAACCGTCAAGAATGGTTTCCAAATCTTCTTTTACTTCGCTTTCTTCGACAACGTCATAAATCAATTCAAAATTAAACTGACTCGTCCTGATTGCACGCTCAATTTGACGAGGGTTTGCAACCGCCGTTACGCGATTGATGGTATTTTCAAACTTTGTTTCCGTATAAGAATTTGCACCATTATCCAACAATTCTTTGCCGTTTGACAAAATACTGTCTCTGAAAATAAGTCGTGCTTGAAGCGGACACTTCCCGTCTTTGCCATAACCTGAGCTTGCGCCGAAAAGTCGTGTAATCCGTTCATTATCATCATTAGGAGTCTTTGCAACTTCTTCATTGTATGAACGAGCAAGCAACGTTCTCATCTTTCCTTTTAAACTCGACCCTGGAATTATCGGCAAATTCGTCACCGAGTCCTTGACAATCGGTGAATCAATTGCGCCAATAGCGGCAAATGCATCACCGCCTCCAATATGTAATCCGCTCTCAAGTTCAATAACTCCGCTGAATCTGATCTTGCTTAATTTTGTCATCTTGCTGTCCTCCTAATCTTTGCCGCCATAATACTTAAAATAGGCAACCAACGCTTCCATATAGCGACAAAACAAAATTATCATAGCCTTTTCGTCCGGTTTTTGATAATACCTCTCCAATCGATCCAATGCTTGGATCAGTTTCGAAACTTTGACGAATCTTTTCACGGCAGCATTTCGACCGCTTTGGTAAATCAGCTTGACTTTGAGATAAGCCAGTTTGTCTCTGACAGCTTCCGGTCCTTGAGATCTGACCATGTCATAAATTTCGCTGGTTGAACTTAAAATATTTCTGATTGCAGAAGTGGTTAAAGTATCCTTACTACCTCTTTTAGAATTTTTAGGATTTGTAATTACGCTAAATTCTTCTTTTTCTAAGTACTTGATCACATCCTCAGCACATTTTACATAATCTTTCTGATTGAACTTTACTTTAGGATATTCTTCTTTTTCATTCATCATATCCATCCTCCCTGATTTCGTAGATATAAAGCATTAAAGCCATTTCTGCTCGTTTGATTTCATCATTGTCATTGAACCAATCAATCATCAACCGCTTAAATTTTCCGAATCCATCCTTATTTTTGGATGTTTCTTCAAGCCTTGCCAAATAGTATGCGATTCGCGCAAATGAAATGCGATCTTTTTCGCTGCGACTTCTGATCAGATTCAACAGCTTATATACGAAAGCTTTTCCATGATCTTGTTCGTTTTCAAAGAATTCCCTGATAGACGATAGCTTGTCAAAAACAATATCTTGAATATATTCACTAAAAGTAAATACGTTATCCTCGCTAAAAAGCGTAATTCTGTCTTTGCCGCTTAGCTTGGCCTTATCCAAAAGCGCCTTTGTTTCACGTGCAATTACGTTGATCGGAGTTTTTGATTCGACAAGTGCAACCCCTGCAGAAAAGGTCATTTTCCCGTCGGTCCATTTCTTGAAATAGTCATAAACGTCTTGAACAAAATCCAAAATATCATCCCATGCGCCAATCGCAAAAACATCATCGCCTTCAGAATATATGATGCTTAATTCTTTATCTTCAGCAAAATTATTAAGGTAAAGCTTAAAGAAAGACTGCAGTCTTCTTGACAAAGTTGCGTAGCGACTCATGGTCGTGTACTTTCCCTCACCTTGAATTTTAAATCCAGAAAGAAAACCGGCATATAAATCATCAACGTCAATCATCAATGCGCCCAAACGCTTAATGCCAATCGAATTGCCGTTTTCATCCTTTGTCCATTTACGCTTGGCATAACTGTTGTAATCGTTGGTCATGCTGTAATCGCCTACCCAGATATGCGTTTCTTGCATATGTCCGGTATCCAATCGATTTTTTGCATAAATTCTTCCTTGAACTTCGCCCTTTTTAACCTCATCTTCCGTAACAGTGCTTAAATAAGCATTCTTAGAAACAGGCAATCCGTTTGAATCGTCATTAATGACAAAGAATTCTTGTTTTTGAATATTTGTCGAAAAGTTTTCCAGCTTCTCACATAACTCGCATTTATTTTGGCCATCGACCATATTTCCGGTGCTATGGCAAACCGCACATTCACGTCCGTCTTTTTTGCCTGCTTTGTTCAGTTTTAAAATCTCCGAAGCTTGATAGCGATTTTTGCTATTTTTATCTAAAATAAAATCAATTTCGCGAAAAATGTTTGTATATTCATCAGAACTATTTTCCATCATTACTTGAGATGCGGAAAATCCAGCAGTTCCAACAGCCATATACAGCTTAACACCAAAGTTTTCAAGCAAAAATTCATTGAATTCTTTTTGCGCTTCAACAATGATATTGCGATTGTCGTTGGTATTCCCGACTATGATATAACCATGTTCAGTGTCGGAATAAAGAACGTTCGCCCTTGTGAGACCACTCTTTTTCAAGAAACTGTCCACAAACCATTGCGACATCATCTCAACATAAAATGCACGACTGCGCAGCTGCTTGTGCGCACCCTTGCTAGTAATCGTGTAAATAAAATCCTGAACTCCCTCTAACATAAAACCGATCAACATAAAAGACTGTTTTTTATAGAATGAATTAGCACCATTTTTAAAGGTTTTCTCATAATCGGCAATTCCCTTTTCTTCAGCATATTGCAAAATTGAACAAGCATAAGCAGCGGTCAATTTCATATGGTCATACAATGAAATGTCCGCTACTTCCAACATATTTGTTGAAGAAGGCATAAAGCTCATCGTAGCTTCAACAAGATTCAAAACGCTTGGCGCATACTCTTCGGTAAACTCGATGGCAGACAATCCTTCCTCAAAATATGAAACGCCGCGGCTATATTCTCCTGGCGTATAATCGTGCATTACTTTGCTCGGAAGAATTTTGTCAACAACGTTTGGTCTTAATTCGCTCGGTGCAATGTAACGTTTTGATGGCTCATTTCCAAACCGGTTAAAAATATCCTGCAACGGAGTTTTTGAATTCCATTTCCAACCCTTTTCGTCATTTTCGCTTCGTCTGTCCGTTCCGCTCGCAATATTGTCAGCAATATATGTAATATACGAAAGAGAATCTTTAGGTAAACTGCTACTCATGTAATCACTATGATGATATCTTAAAGAACGTGTGATTTCACGATTTGCATCAAACTTTTCCAACAAATCAGCGCCAACTATTTGATGTTTTTTTCTGACATTTTCTGCCCGCTGAACAGCTTTGCCGATATCATGCAAAAGAGAACCATAAAACTGATTAACCATTCTTTCTTCTAACGGAATCTACTCCTTCCAATAGTTCGATTGCACCCATCCCCATGCTTGTCTTGACTCCCACTCCTGAATACTCGGCAAACTTTAGCAAAACGGCAACATAATTTGTCAAAGTCTGGCTTCCATGACAAACCAAGGTCAAGTAACCCTGAAATCCGTTTACGTACGCTTTATGCAAGTAGAACCTGCGAGACCGTACATTATAAGCAGCGATTTCAACTTTGTTGAATATTTCATCAAGCAACTCAAGATCAACATCTTCCGTATTTTCAAAAATACAGTTATATTTTCTCATAATATTCTGGAACATCATCCTGATATCCGGAAAAAATAAATACTTGCCATTTGTTTTGAAGGCGGTAGGTGTCACAATCTTCAATTTCAAAACATTGTTACAATCATTTGCATAAAATATCTGCGAAAGTTTTTTTTCGCTCATTTCATATACTCTTTTTTCAAGAATCTGAAATTCTTTTTGTTCACCGGTTCTTAGTTTAATCCTTTCTAAAGTATCATCCATAATCAACGGCTCGATTTCGCTGCAAGCTTTTTCATTGAGCAAATTAAGAATGAACGAAACGGTCTCATCGTCATGAATGGTCTGAAGAGAAAGTGGATTCGTTCCTGTTTGATGCAGTTCCTCTGCAAATTGATCGCTGATAATTTCCATAAGCCATCCATGCAAACACACGGATTCCTTGCAATCGTCGATCTCTTTATAACGTTTACATTTTAAAATTATCTTTTTCATAATTTCTGTACACCACCTCCAAATAGATTAATTTAACATATTACAGTTATTTTCTTTGTATAGAAAAAGACCGATTAAACCCGACCCTTTTTTATTATTCTAGAAGTAATGATACGAATATGCAAGAGATTACCAAATTCTTCATTTTTTAATCAAAAAGCCGTTACCCATATGACGAGTGCCACTCCATCCCATAATTACAGATAACGGATATCTTTCATGTCTTATGCTCACAAACATTTTTTCATTTCTGCTTTTACATATGTTCATCGCAAGAATATATATTATCCTTTGGATTTTTCAGCTTTATCACCATTATCGATAATATCTCTTACTTTATTATTTTTAAAACTATTTGATATCAAATAGCACGATATTCAGTTTAAGAAACACTACAGATGCTAGTTCCATACTCATTATTTACACATCACAAACAACACCATAATTGTTTCAAGTTATAAAATTATTCCATATAATTAATCGTTTTCTCCTTAACTCGGAGATAGGTAATGATCAATTTTGCTTTTGATGATGTAGAGCTTTTATGGCAACAGTTTTCGTCTCCTTAACTCGGAGATAGGTAATGATCCCACAGGCAGAAGAATTGAAGAAGTTGGTTGCCGAGTTTTCGTCTCCTTAACTCGGAGATAGGTAATGATCGAAATTGATAAAGTAACATTAGAAGAAGAGTTAAAAGGGTTTTCGTCTCCTTAACTCGGAGATAGGTAATGATCAATGACGAGAGAAGAATTAATGTATAAGGTAACATTTTTGTTTTCGTCTCCTTAACTCGGAGATAGGTAATGATCGGGTTCGAGGAAACACAAAAAGAAGAGCGCAAGCAGGTTTTCGTCTCCTTAACTCGGAGATAGGTAATGATCACTTCACGTATTGACAAATACGGTAAGTATACAAAAGAGTTTTCGTCTCCTTAACTCGGAGATAGGTAATGATCCACGCTAAAAACAAGAGCAGGCAAAACGCTGCGGTCCGTTTTCGTCTCCTTAACTCGGAGATAGGTAATGATCTCAAACGAATTAATCTTTGTATTGGCTAAGCTAGTAGGGTGTTTTCGTCTCCTTAACTCGGAGATAGGTAATGATCATGACGTTGCAACAGAATTGGAAATTATCGACTCTGGTTTTCGTCTCCTTAACTCGGAGATAGGTAATGATCTAAAGGTAGGTAAAACATTATGAATATATTGAAATTGCGTTTTCGTCTCCTTAACTCGGAGATAGGTAATGATCCATCAAATATCAAAATGGCATCAGAATGGGGGTTACGTCCATAAAATAACGCCCAAAAAGCAGGCCAGAAACACCCTGCTTTTCAAAGACTTGTCCATTTCATAACCAAATAATGACGGATAAAATAGGGAAAAAATCCCCCGTTGGTATTATAAAATACATAGTCAATCTTTTCAATATCATTTGATTACTAATCTTGTCAACCACCGTCGCAATGCCCCAGAAGAAGCAGTACAGCAGATTGATTCTGTCACCTAGGTTGAACGGCAGACCGCGGTAGTCCCAAAAGATTTTGCCGAAGACGATTTCCGTGAACACGCTGCAGATGTATTCATAGGCGCCGCCGATGAAGGTCCCGTCCGTCCGAACGGTCACGGTAATTGTACATGATGTACGTTGCCATGGCGATGGCGAGCCCTTGCCAATGAACGGCAGCAGCACCAGAATAATAATCATGACAGTAATGTACTTCATAGGTGTCACCTCTCCCCTTGTCACATTCGCATTCACGACAAATGCAGAGCAATCGGCACCGATGAGGATCGCAGCATTCTGCGCACGCTGATGAAAACACCTGTCATATTTACCGAAAAGAAGTCCATTATAAAATGAATAATATGAAAAAATACAACGGAATCCACGCAAAAATGCACAAAAAAACGGACAGTCAAAAGACTGTCCGAATGGGCTTCTATTACGCAGCTAACCCGCGAGCCTCACAACCCTCTAGGCATACTTTTATTATAGCATAATTTCAGATATTGCAAAGTGTTTTCGGTGAATTCACTTAGATCACATTCACTTTCGTTTTGTCATTTTTCCGCTTCTTCCAACACAAGGAAACTTCACTAGGTATGAGAGAATCTCACTAATTGGATGATGAATCAGACCTGCCATCACTTCATCAATCATCCATTAACTACTTCAATTTCTTTTTTCAAATAATCGATAAACCTTTTCCTGTCCGCTGGCGTAAGCACTGAAGGAACCAATTATTTTTCCAAATCATCAAAATAGATGTATGCATCCGTTTTGTCCAAATCAAAGCTGCTCCACTTGCCGACTAAATCCGCAATTTCTTCGTATTGTTCTTGACTATAATCATCTTTAGGTTCTAACATTGAAGACTCGTATTGAACTACCCCAACTTAACCTAAAACTTCGTTTTTTAACGGTTTGAAGTTGGGGATTCTGGGAACACGGCAAACTTG
>ERZ827528.3117-NODE-3117-length-14008-cov-8.666810_pt1 | contig 14008 bp, 19 predicted proteins | sample MGYA00519768_ERZ827528 | MGnify/ENA primary metagenome ERZ827528 (study PRJEB31778, sample SAMEA3449343) | human gut metagenome | biome: human gut; feature: human-associated habitat; material: faeces | place: United Kingdom | collected 2010/2012 ...
GGAAAGCATTAGAGCCTGTTACATAGATGTCGTATTTTCCCTTAGAGTACAGGCTATTGATTGCCAGCTCAAACTTAGGGCACATCTGAACCTCGTCTACAAACAGGTAGTTCGTTTTACCTTCCTGATAATGTTCTTCCACATATGCGTGTAAGGCATGGTATTCCTTGATTTCTTCATATGCTAAATCCATGAAGTCAATGAAGATAATATTGATGTTTTCAAAGTTGCTTTTCAGATACTCAATATACGCCTGCATCAGCTTGGACTTACCAGAACGACGAATACCTGTGATGATCTTGATGTCAGGAGTGCCATTCAGTTCAATGATTCTATCGAGATATTTAGTTCTCGTGATTGTTTTCATATAGTCACCCACTTTCAAAAACACAAATTTTTTTATTTTTTGAAAGTGGAAACTATGTAAAGGAGTGTCTTTGTCTGATTGACACACACCTCGTGGATGAGCTTTTTTTCCGTTTTCATAATATGATATTACCTTCGGCTCAAATGAAAAAGTATGGTGGAAGGGATTCATTCCGGATAGCAAAAACGGAAGCCTTTTAGCTTGAAAATGGAATAAGTCATTCACTAAGCCTTTATTTCTGATGATAGCGACTTTAGCATGTCACGGAAAAAGGAAATATAAATTCAAAATAACTCAAAAACTTGACTTATAACATTGACTAAGTTAAAATAAAACAAATTGAGTTAAAAGGAGAATGAGAAATATGCTTACAAGCGTATTCGGGATTTCTATAAAATATGAAGCATGGAATCATCAGGATTCTTTGCCTGTTTATATTGCAGGGAGTTATGATTTTCATACAGCATATATTGGAAACAGACGCTGTATAATGCTTGCTCCAACAGAAGAACTTGCCACACTTCCGGCATTGAAAAAACAAATTGTAAAAATACAGCAGATTGATAATGTGCCAGTCGTATTTGAACTTACAACGGTATCAAATTATCGAAGAAAAAGCCTTATAGAAAATAATATACCGTTTATTACTGATAAGCAGGTCTTTCTTCCTTTCATTGGGACAATGCTTTCTGATGAAAAAGAACCCCAAAAGCTGACTGGTAAGTTTGTTTACTCCACGCAGCAGTTGTTTTTATTTTATCTGTACAGTAAGAAAAAACGATTGTATACTTCAGAAGCCGGAAAAGTGCTTCCGTTTACAGCAATGACCTTGACCAGAGCAGTGAAGCAGTTGGAAACGACAGATTTGTTTCTTGTAGCAAAAGACGGTGTTAATAAGTTTATTGAGTCAAAATATAAGCGAGATGAATTATTTGAAAAAGCAAAAGTATATTTGACGACTCCTGTTCGAAAAACAGGATATATAGATAAGACGCAAGTTACAGAAAATATGGTCTTTGCAGGGGAAACGGCACTTTCTGAAAAAACAATGCTAAATCCAAGCCGAGTTGTTACCTATGCAATTAGTGAGAAAGATTATGATAAAGCCTTGCTGACTGATGAATTGATAGACCCGGATAAACAGGTCAGACTTGAATTATGGGCATACAACCCAAAACAATTTTCAGAGGATAACAGTGCTGATGATATTTCACTTGTTTTATCTTTTACAGATACAAATGATGAAAGAATTGAAGAAGCAGTAGATGAATTGCAGGAAAGAAGGTTGCATGAGTAATGGTCAGTGGATTTACAAAATTTAAGGCAAGGTTTTGAAAATCAATATGTCATCATCGGTGGGACAGCGTGTGATTTGATTATGGAAAACGAAGAACTACCATTTCGTGCTACAAAAGATGTAGATATTGTATTGATTGTTGAATCCATAACAGCGGAGTTTGGCAGGCAGTTTTGGGAGTATGTCAAATAGAAACGTTCGACAAATTTTTTACGAAATCAGTAGATTGTCTCTTTAAAAAAGAACTCCCGAGTGCTAAGATAGACAAGGCATAAATTGTAACTGTGAAGGTACTGAACAGTTACAATAAATTACCTATGGAGGAAATATAAAGTGACAGAAGAAATTGAGACACAAGAGAACAATAAATTACCGGTTCTGCGGGGCGAGCTGGCGTTGCTGGTGGTGGTATTGATCAACAGCCTGGGAGTTGTGCTGATGCTGTATTCCGGTTCCGGGATCTCGGCGATTTCCAGTGTACCATATGCATTTTCGGAAGTATTCAATAAGATCTCCCTTGGAACCTGGACCTACATTTTCCAGGGACTTCTGGTGTTATCACTGATGATCATGCGTAAGAAATTCGTTGCACCTTATCTTTTCAGTTTTGTCGTTGGATTTGCATTCAGCGAGATGCTCGATGTGCATGAAATGTGGATAGGTGTCCTGCCGACAGCCATTGGCTACAGGGTACTTTATTTTATCATCAGCTACCTGCTCCTGTGCATCGGGATCGCACTTTCCAACCGCTGCGGTCTTCCGATCATCCCGACAGACCTGTTTCCGAGAGAACTGGCAGATATCACAAAGGTAAAATATTCCAGGATCAAAATCGGCTATGACGTTACCTGCCTTACCATAACAGCTCTGATGACTTGCATCATCCTCGGACATATGGACGGACTTGGAATCGGTACGATCCTTGCCGCATTTACCATGGGAAAAGTGATCGGCATGATCGGTGACAAGATGGATCAGCATGTGAGATTTGAGTCGTTTATGACAAAAAGAGTCTGATGGATTTCGAGACAGACAACGCAATAAAAGAATAAAAACCACAAAATAAGGATATAAAAACCGACAGGTATTCGCTACAATAGAAGTAGAAAATGCAGGTCGTTTTTTTTATATAGGAAAGGAACATAAGCAGCAGTTGTATAGATTGTTGTTATGATCATGGTTGGAGCGAATTCTGTTTTGACTACAAAAGTGATTCGCGAAAACACAAGAAAGAGATTTACAGAAGTGGCAGTCGCTGTGGAAGAAATCGGAAACAGCATGACGCTTACTCTGAAAGCGTTAGCGGAAGGCAAACAGGATATCGAGCACCTGGCATCGGAAGTTGAAGCTTCTGTTGATAATGGAACCGAGGTTACAGAAAAACTGGAAAAGGCATTAATAAGCATTATACGGTCAATTTAATATCGACATATGACCATATTTGCGTTATAATGAAACCAAATCTAATAAGAAAACCAGATAATCATTACTGGATTTGTAAAATACAATGGTGGCAGATTATGCACCTGAAAGAACAGTATAACAAAACCCTTATGGTGGATATAGGGTGGATTTCCACCCAAACCAGATTTTTTCAGGATAAAACAGGTTTTCTTATCTTTACAGATTCTTACATCAAAGTCAGTAAATTCAAGGCTTTGAATGACTTTAAATAAAATTTAATGACAATGGTTTCAGGCAGAAGAGTAACCACTGTCCATATTCCGGATCCTGATCCTCTGACGGTGACCATACGGTCAGTGTACAGGTGATCGGTTCTTCCTCCTGTGCATCCTGCTCGGTTGCTTCACCCTGTTCTGTTTCAGAAACAGATGCATTTGCTGATGCAGTGTTCTCTTTTGCATCACTTCCTCCGCATGCGGTCATGGATACTACCATAGCTGCACATAACATTACACTTCATACTTTACGTTTCATACCTTTTCCTCCTGTTTTTCGTTCCGAAATATTTTCGTTTTGTTTCGCTATGAATCATAGCATTTTTGAGATATCATGTCAATATATAATTCATTTTGTATATATTATTTTTCTTATTGCGTTTTTCTTTGTACAATGTTATGATATTTTCTGCGAAACATTTAAGAAACATTTTGTAAAACACTCTGTTTCGCCAGAAGGGAGTTTTCATATTTATGAAAAAAATAAATTTTCACACACACACCAACCGTTGCCGCCACGCAGACGGGATTGCAGCCGATTATGTCCAGTCTGCACTGTCTGCCGGTGTTACACAGCTCGGTTTTTCCGACCACGCCCCATTTCCCGATTATGATTTTGGAATGAGAATGCCTTACTGTGAATTATCTGAATATATCGAGGATATAAATGCATTGACGGTACAATACCGGACTGATATAATTTTATGGAAAGGATTAGAAATCGAATATCTCCCAGAATACCGGGATTACTATGAAGCACTTCTCACCCGTTCCGGGATGGATTATCTGCTTATGGGAGAACATTTCTATAAAAATGCATCTGGAAAAACCACGAATTATACCGATGCACTTTCTACAGACGAATTTCCTGTCTACGCACAAAATGTTGCTGACGGAATGAAAACCGGACTATTTTTGGCAGTCGCACATCCTGATATTTATATGGCTGATAATTTTGTCTGGGATGACAACTGTAAAAAAGCGGCTGACATTATCATTGATACGGCTGTCACTACCGGCACAGTGTTAGAATACAATGCCAACGGCTTCCGGCGCGAAAAAAAGTTTTATCCAGACGGAACCAGATATCAGTATCCGCACCCTGCTTTCTGGGAAATGGTCAAAGGCAGCGGTGCCCGCGTGATCGTTGGTTCGGACTGCCACAATCCATCACAGGTCTGGGATGTAGCAATTGAAAAAGCATATCAAAATTTATATGCACTTGGAATCCATCCGATAAGTAGTCTCTTTGATACATCTGACGTTCCATCTGTACTTTGCACAAAATCACACGACGAGGAACATTCATGAATATCAGAGATATTGCCAGATTGGCGAACGTGACACCGGGAACTGTTTCCAAAGTTTTAAACAATTATCCCGATATCAGCGAAGCTACAAGACAACACGTACTACAGATCATAAAAGAGAATCAGTACACCACAAAAAACGGCGGCAGAAAGTTCAAACAGGCTGTTACACCACGTATTGGACTTGTCTCGGAAAATGTTTACAACTGGGTTTCCGAGACAATGCAGAACCTGCTTTCCGTGCGCTTTCACAACGCCGACTATACTGTTTTATCCTTTCAGGATAATTATTTTTCACAAAATAAAAATGAAAAATTTCAGGAATTATTAACTTATATCGACCGACACCAGCTTACAGGTCTTATTTACTTCGGTGGAAACTTTGAAGATGTCCCTGCCGATTCCTTTGCCGCACTCAACTGCCCTGTTATCTTCGTCAATACTGTCCTACCACCAGATAACATGATGACCGCCACAACTTACTCAAGCGTCCAGGTCAACCACTATGAGACTGCTTACTGGCAGATGGAATCCCTGATCAAAAACGGCCACAGCCATATCTGTATGCTGATTTCTTCTAAGATCGATACCAGTGTGTATCGCCTCCGCTGGCAGGCATACGAAGATGCGCTGTCTTCCCATGGTCTTTCCACGGAATATCTTGCAGAAAGCGGCTATCAGTGCGAACGTGCTTACCGGGAGCTGACAGAAGTTCTTACTATGCACCCAGAAATCACTGCCATCTGCAGTATTTCAGATATCGTAACGCCTGCCGCGATCCGTGCAATCCATGATCTTGGAAAGATTCCCGGAAAAGATGTTCATATTATCAGCTTTGACGGCATGCCTTCCATGCACTATTGCATCCCTTCCATTTCTACTTTTATCCAGCCACGAGATGAAATGGCAGGCTATATTTATGATTTACTGCTTGGGCTGATTAGTGACGAGCACCAGCACCAGCATATTACGTTTCAGACACGTTTTTCACCGGGAGAGTCTTAATGATTTTCTTCTCAAATCAGAATATTGCCATATCACTTTGATTGATTATAAAAAGGCAGGGAGAAAAGAAAATTTTTCATTTTCTTCTCTCCCTGTAACCTCCTAAGCGCTAATTTGGGGGTCGATTCCCCCTGAGAACAGTTGTTTGAAGCAGTAATGATTAAGAAAATTCATTACTGCTTTTTATTTTTCCACCCAGTATTTTCAAGCATTGTGTAATATAGGGAAATGGTTGTCAAAATCTGTAAAATTGGTTTTCTTGTCTGAGAAAATCTATGGTATTGTGTTTGTTGAATAGGGGTAAATGGTGGTATAATCCTATTATTGATAGATAGTAATAATAGGTGATTTTTATGGAACGAGTGGTGAAGTTTTAATGACTAAGGATGAATGGTACAGGCAGTTATTTGAGCGGCTGGATAATGACATTAATAATTGGATACATCATTATGCTTATAATTTTGCTGTTGGGAGTAGTATTACTGTAATAGTGTTCATATAGAGGGTGTATTATGGGAAACGAATCAGGTGAATGGATTATGCATGGCATGAAGTGGGACAACCCGGATTGCATCCATTCTGTAGATGAAGCAATCAAGTATATAAATGAATTTGGTTTTTTACCATTATTTAAGAATGACATAGATGGGTTTTCACTTGAAGAAAGAACTGTTCCAGAGTACTGGTGGAGTGATGATCCGGAGATTGATCCATGGATGTGGCGGGCTATTATAGCAAGGCGGCATGATATCGTCTATGGAAAGTTCTTTGATAAGAAGGCAGGATTTATATCAAAAAAGTGGCTTCCGGTATTTGCTAATTATCGCCGGGATGGATATGATTTTGATGCATTATATGATGATGGGAAAGCACCTAATAAGCATAAAAAGATAATGGTCAATTTTATGGAAGATAATGCTGATTCAGAGATTTATTCAAATGAATTGAAAAAACAAGCTGGATTTGGTAAGGATGGAGAAAAGGGATTTGATGGTGCTATAACGAATCTTATGATGCAGACCTATCTGTGCAACTGCGATTTTAAGAAGAGAGTGAATAAAAGAGGTATTGAATATGGATGGGATGTGGCAGTATATTCATCTATTGAGCATATCTATGGATACGATTATGTGACTTCCTGTTATAAGGATAGTCCGCAGGATTCATGGAAGCAGATTGTAGATTATATGCATGAGATGTATCCGGAGGCAACGGATAAGCAGATAAGGAAGCTGTTAAAGTAATACAGGCATGGATAAGGAGGTGCCACAATGCCATTTAAGATTGTTCGCAACGATATAACAAAGGTAAAAGCAGATGCAATCGTAAATACTGCTAATCCAAATCCGATATGTGTAAGTGGCACGGACTTAGCAATATATGAGGCAGCAGGAAAAGAAAAGCTTCTCGCAGAAAGAGTGAATATCGGAAAAATTGCAAGAGGTGACATTGCTGTCACTGGTGCATATAATCTAAATGCAAAATATATTATTCATACGGTAGGTCCGGTATGGACGGATGGATTGCACCATGAATTTGAAATTCTGGAGGACTGCTATCGTAAATCATTGCAAAAAGCATTAGAACTTAAGTGTGAGAGTATTGCCTTTCCATTAATTTCGACAGGAGTATATGGATTTCCGAAAGATAAAGCATTACAGATTGCTGTGTCAGTATTCAGCCAGTTTCTTACCGAAAATGAAATTGAAATTATATTGGTAGTATTTGATAAAAGGTCTTTTCAGCTTTCCGTTCAGATTGTAGGTGATATTGATTCCTACATAGATGCTAATTATGTCAAGGAAAGTCATAGAAAAGAATATCCGGTGCGAAGCAGAAGCAACACCCGTATGAGAGAATTGCCAGAGGAAGCGTTCTATGATGAGATGCTTCCAAGAGAGGCAGAAGATAACTATCCACTGGAGGAAGACACAGGGTTAGCAGAGCCTTGTATGCTGTCAGCAGACATTTCTTTGGAAGACCAGCTTTCAAATATCGGAGTTTCATTTCATGATAAATTATTTGAGCTGATCGATGAAGCACATATTGATAATAAGGATGTGTGGAAACGGGCAAACCTTGATAGAAAACATTTTTCAAAAATTCAATGTGACCAGAATTATCATCCAAAGAAGAAGACTGTGATGGCACTCTGCATTGCACTGAAGCTTGATCTGGAACAGTCGAAAGACTTACTTGCGAGAGCAGACTGGGCATTTAGTCCAAGCAGTAAGGTGGATCTGATCGTACAGAAGGCTATTATAGATAAGCAGTATGATATTATGCAGCTGAATGTGACATTATTTAAGTATACGAATGAAATTCTTGGAGTATAAATTGTTTACAAGTAAATATTGATTAGTAAATGTAACGTCGGTACTCACATAGTATCGGCGTTTGTTTTTATCTTAAAAGTGTCGCCCGAACAGCGACCATATAAAGATGTCATTCAATTATACTTATATTGTAACAAAGAAAGAGAGGTGCCGGAAGCAATTATCGCATTTCTGGAATCAAAGGATTTTGAGGACGCAGTGCGTAATGCAGTATCACTTGGTGGAGATACGGATACACTTGGAGCCATTACAGGAAGTATTGCAGAAGCATTTTATGGAATCCCTGCTGTGCTGATTGCAGAGTGTAAAAGTCGGATTGATAAGGGGCTGATGACGGATGTTCTTGATGAATTTGATCATGTACTTGGCAGGAGCATGGATACTTATTCAGATGAAGTGGATGAGATACAGGCAAATCAGATGATTGAGGCAGCAATCGATAAGTATTATTAGAATTAAAGGAAGAACAAAGATTCGATGTGCGAGGGCAGACTTTGGGACTCGTAAAATGCTAAGCTATAGCCATCATAAGAAACAAGCATTTAATTTACGAAAAACAGGAGGACAGGACAAAATGGAAAAATTTATTTATTGGATAAAAAGAACACTGCATCATTCAAAGCACTGCAATAGCTTATGCATGCTGTGCAAATATTATGATGAATGTAAAATCGACGGACCGGTATAATATCAGGAGGTAATACTTATGGCAATGTACGACTGGAACCACAACGGAAAAAATGACAGGCAGGACGATTATTTAGAGTATATGATTTACAAGGACTGCACTAATGATAATAATTCAAATACTAATCACAGTTCATATAACAGCGACTCAGCTTTTGGCATGAATGTGTTCGTAGTAATTGCTGTAATAGCCATATTTGCATTTATTGGTAATGCTATGGAAGAGAGTACACCCAAATGCATAAAGCCGGGATGTAATAATGAACAGACCCAAAACAGCAGGTATTGCTACTTGCATAAGCCGTATTCAGGCGGATATACATCATCAGGAAGCAGCTCCTCAGGAAACAGTTCATCAAGCAGTAGCTCATCTTATTCGGATAAATCATATAATAGCAGCTCAGGCTCTGCAGGTTCATCATCAAATGCATATGGCGATGACAATAGCGGAAGCTATTCAGGTGGATCAACAGGTAGTTCATCATATCACAGCAGTTCGAGTTCTTATGATTCATATGATGAAGGATATGATGATATCTATATGAATGGTGACTATGATTATGACAGGTACGACAGTGATGATGACTATGCGGCTGGTGTAGATGATGCAATGGATGAGGCTTATGAAGAGTGGTAAAAAAGACAGGAGGACACGACAATGAAAGAAATGTATTTTACAATAGCAGGATGTAACCATTATTACGGAAGCGACTTCATGGAAAAAGGCATGAAGGTCAAGCTGGTCAAGGAGCCGGACAATGAGTATGACAGCGAAGCAATACAGGTAAAGATAAAAGGACTTGGCAAGGTAGGCTACGTAGCTAACAGCCCATACACCGTGAAGGGTGAGTCAATGAGTGCAGGCAGACTGTATGACAAAATCGGTGGTAAGGCAAAAGGAAAGATTGTGTTTGTGACAGACGGCGGAGTGATTTGCAAAGTAATCAGTGATGGTAAGGACAAGCCGGTGATGATAGAGGAAGATAAAGTAAATGATGAAGATCAGTTAGGTTTTAAAATATAGTTTTTTTCAATGCTTAATGGTATAATAAACTCATGATGAACGAAAACAAAACCTTGGAGTATTACAACAAAAATGCAGATAATTTTGCAAAAACAACAATAAATGTGGATTTTTATGAGACACAAAATCGCTTTAGCACGCTGTTGCCGGAGCACGGATATATATTGGATTTTGGCTGTGGTTCAGGAAGAGATACAAAATATTTTTTGGAACAGGGTTTTTATGTTGATGCCACAGACGGCTCAGAGGAAATGTGTCATATAGCAAGCAATTACACAGGAATACAAGTCAGAAGGCTGCTATTTGAAGATCTTGATGAGAACAAAAAATATGATGGCATATGGGCCTGCTCGTCAATACTTCATCTTCCTAAGAATGAACTTAAAGCCGTTTTTATGAAAATGTTTAAAGCGTTAAAGGAAGACGGCATAATCTACACATCCTTTAAGTATGGTGATTTTGAAGGAGAAAGAAATGGCCGCTATTTCACAGATTTCACGGAAAAGACATTTGAAGAGTTTGTTGGTGAAATAGATAATCTGCAACTGAAGGAAGAGTGGATTACAGGCGATGTAAGACCGGGGCGGGGAGAAGAAAAATGGCTGAACGTAATACTGCAGAAGAATTAGATGATGTATATGAAATAAAATATTCGACAGATGCAATGACCGGAGGCGCGGATAAGATACGGATTCTTTAACGGAGATAGTAAATGCACTGAAAAGTCAGTGATTTTTGCGTCAGTTGCGACTCTTGGCAGAGTGGAATATCTGAATGAAAATTACTTTGCACCGGATTATTTTACATATGTTGTGATTGATGAATTTCACCATGCTGTTAATGAACAGTATAAGAGAATTGTTGATTATTTTAAGCCAAAATTTCTACTGGGACTCACCGCGACTCCGGAGAGAATGGACGGAAAAAATATTTATGAAATCTGCGATTACAATGTGCCATATGAGATTTCACTAAAGGAAGCAATCAACAAAGGAATGCTTGTGCCGTTTCATTATTATGGAATCTTTGATGAAACAGATTATTCAAAGCTGCATATAGTAAGAGGCAGATATGACGAAAAGGAATTAAATGAAACCTATATAGGCAACGTTAGCAGATATGAGCTGATTTACAAATATTATTGTAAATACGGCTCAAGGCAGGCGCTTGGCTTCTGCTGTTCAAGGGAGCATGCAAGAGAGATGGCAAAAGAATTTTCAAAAAGGGGAATACCATCTGTAGCAGTATTCAGCGATGCAAGCGGCGAATACACAGAGGATAGAAATGTAGCTATTAGGCAGATTAAGCAGGGCAAAATCAGAGTCATTTTTTCAGTGGATATGTTTAATGAAGGTGTGGATATCACATCAGTTGATATGGTAATGTTCCTCAGGCCTACGGAATCTCCGATAGTTTTTCTCCAGCAGCTTGGAAGAGGCCTTCGTAAATGCAGAGGAAAAGAGTTTCTGACTGTGCTTGATTTTATCGGCAATTATGAGAAGGCGGGCAGAGTGCGTTTTCTTCTGTCAGACAGGAGTAATCAGCATGCAGGTGCGTATAATCCGTCAGATACAACAGCTTTTCCGGATGATTGTCTGGTAGATTTTGATATGAAGCTGATTGATCTTTTTGCGGAAATGGACAGAAAACATTTAAAGCTTAAAGACCAGATAATTAATGAATATTTCAGGGTGAAGGAACTTCTCGGAAGGCGCCCGGACAGAATAGATTTGTTCACATATATGGACGATGGAATTTATGAAATAGCCATTGCTCATTCAAAGGATAATCCATTTAAGAAATATCTCGAATTTCTTAAAGAACTGGATGAGCTTAATCAGGATGAAGAGGTTTTTTACAAAGGAATTGGAAGAGAATTTATCAGTCTGCTTGAAAACACCAGCATGTCAAAGGTGTATAAAATGCCGGTGCTTATGGCTTTTTATAATCATGGAAATATCCTGATGGAGGTGTTGGAAGAGCAGCTGCTTTCAAGTTGGAAGGAGTTCTTTTCAACCGGAACCAACTGGAAAGATCTCGATAAAAATATGACGATTCAAAAATACAATTCCATATCGGATAAGGAACATTTAAAGAAGATTCTATCGATGCCGGTGCATTTCCTTTTGGAGTCGGGAAAGGGATTTTTTGTGAAGAAAGATGGTGCGGCAATCGGGCTTAGAGAAGAGCTGAGACCGCTAATTGATAATCCGGTGATGGTTTGTCAGATGAAGGATGTGATTGATTATAGGGCTATGGACTATTATCAGAGGAGATATAGGCAGTCACAGGAAGATGGAGAATTATAATGTAAACTTATGAAGCAGTTAGGGGGATGAAATCATATGGCTCAAAGAACAGTGGCATTATGTGATGGAAAATTTATAGGAATTGAATCAATTTATACCGTCATAGATGGTAAACAAATTAATATTCCGGACAAACTTGAACAGCTTCGAGCAAAAAGCCGTAATAATGAGTTGTTCTGTCCTTGTGGCTGTGGAGCAAATCTTGTACTGGTGGCAGGTGAACGAAATTTAAGAGAACAGCATTTTAGAATAAAAGAGGGCTTTGATGGTATATGTCAGATGCCCGTTGAAGGAATTAATTCAATTGATTCAAAGATTGCTCTAAAATGTTGGCTGGAGGATAAACTGCATACAGATGATATTGAAAGCAGGGTTCCTATAAGAACTGTATCTGAGTCTGAAAGAAAATATGAATTTACATTTATGTCAGCGAAAAAGAAGGTAGCTTTATCTTTTTGCAATGAATACCGTAATTTATCTGATGATAAATTTACTATTCTTGAACAGCATAGCAATGGTAATTCAATTATTTATGTTGCGTCAGGGGATAAATCCGAAACAAATGGACAGTACCCGGAAGGGTTAATGAAAATTCAGAAGAGACAGGGCTATTGCCTGCTTTTAAATGTAGATGGAGCTGATTATTCAAAGGCTGAGTTGACAGTTGTATATTATGAAAAAAATGCTGATGGAGTATGGGAAAAAGTCAATATAGCAAGAGATAAATTAAGTAAATTTGACATATCAGATTCATCACAGATAATGTATCATAATCATTCGCTGTCTGATATGTTAAAGGAAAAACAACTGGAGTTTAATAAGCATAAGCAGGCAATTATTTATCAGCGTGAGTTGGATAAGATACATGCTGAAGAAGCCTGGAGAGCTGACGAGGAACGAAGAAAACAGGCTAGAATAAAAGCTGAAAAAGATAGAAAGGCAGAACTTAAGCGTAGAGAACAAGAAAGAATAGAGCAGGAAAAAATTGCTGCTGAGAAAAAAGAACAAGCCCGAATGGAACAAGAAAGAGTTGAGGTTGAAAAAAGACAGAAGAGACAGGAATTCCTAAAAGTCATAAATAGTGGTGATTGTCCGGAAGATAGGGTTTTAACTGATGAAGGAGGACGCAGATGGGTACAGTGCGAGTTCTGTGGAAAATTTGCTCTGGAAAGTGCATTTGCTTCATATGGTGGTTTCGGAAAATTAAATAAAGGAAAGTGCTATGAATGCTCAAGAAATCCGAATATAAATACAGAAGTAAATGTCTCAGAGGAAAAAGCAAGACAAAAGCAAAGATATGATCCTAATATATGTCCTGAATGTGGTGGACGTTTGCGATTAATACAAGGTCCTTTTGGTAAATTTATGGGATGTGAGGACTATCCTACGTGTAAATTTAATAGAAGAGTAAGAAAAAAATAGGAACGTTAGAGTTCGAACTGTGCGTATTGTTTTGTGTAGAGGGAAAATTAAATGTCTGATTCAAATGTACAAATTGAAGAAGTATATAAAAGGGTACCATTTTTCCCAACTTATTGGAACACTCTATAACAGAGAGATAACTTTAAATTTGTGATATAATAATTGACATTACAGAGAGAAAAAGAGGAAAAAATGAAGTTAATTACTTTGACATGTCCAAAATGTGGAGCTCAAATGGAAGTTAATCCTGAGCTCGAAGCAATAATATGTAATTATTGTGGAAATAAAATGTTGATAGATAGAGAAGTTGTTGAACAAAAAATTACTGGTGGCTTTGAATTTGGATATCAACAGGAACAAGGAAGATTAAAAGCTCAGCAGGAGGAACAACAAAAAAGAATCCGTGAAGAAGAAAAAGAAGCAAGAAAGAATGAAATTCTATATCAGAGGAAAAAAAGAGAGGAGATTATTCTCTCATATGGTAAAGATATTCGCAATATAAGTATTGGTCTAATGATTAGGTCAGTTTACAAGGAACTACACGCAGACCGTGAAACGGGCTGCTGACAACA
>ERZ827528.3133-NODE-3133-length-13940-cov-3.488369_pt1 | contig 13940 bp, 10 predicted proteins | sample MGYA00519768_ERZ827528 | MGnify/ENA primary metagenome ERZ827528 (study PRJEB31778, sample SAMEA3449343) | human gut metagenome | biome: human gut; feature: human-associated habitat; material: faeces | place: United Kingdom | collected 2010/2012 ...
TCCACTGCGCGATCCGCGCGATTTGCGCCTGCCGCGCATCGCAGGCCCATGCAGCATCGTGATCTTCGGCGTGACCGGCGATTTGTCGCGCAAGAAACTGCTGCCCGCGATCTATGACCTCGCCAACCGCGGCCTGTTGCCGCCGAGCTTCGGACTGACCGGCTTCGCACGCCGCGACTGGACCGAAGACCATTTCAGGGATTTCGTCCGCGAGCACGTGCAGCAGCATTGCCGCACCCCGTTCCGCGAATCGACGTGGAAGCAGCTCGCAAAGGGCATCCGTTTCGTGCAGGGGACGTTCGATGACTCCGCGGCGTTCGCGCGGTTGAGCGACACGGTCGCTGAACTGGACCGCGACCGGGGCACGCGCGGCAACCATGCCTTCTACATGTCGGTGCCGCCGCGGGCGTTCCCCGTGGTGGCGCGTCAGCTCGCCGACTGCGGACTGGCCCGCTCGTCCGAGGGCGCATGGCGCCGCGTGATCATCGAGAAGCCGTTCGGCCACGATCTGGCCAGCGCCAAGGAGCTCGACCGTGTGGTCTCCGAGGTGTTCGACCCGTCGAGCGTGTTCCGCATCGACCATTATCTCGGCAAGGAAACCGTGCAGAACATGCTGGCGCTGCGTTTCGCCAACGCGATGTACGAGCCGATCTGGAACGCCAACTACGTCGACCACGTGCAGATCACGATGGCCGAGGACATTGGCGTGGCCGGCCGCGCCGGATACTATGACGGCATCGGCGCAGCGCGCGACATCATCCAGAATCATCTGCTGCAGCTGCTGGCCCTGACCGCCATGGAGGAGCCGGTCTCGTTCACCGCCTCCGACCTGACCGCCGAGAAGACGAAGATCCTCTCCGCGGTGCGTCTGCCGAAGGACCTCGCCGCACACACCGCTCGCGGACAGTACGCCGCCGGCTGGCAGGGCTCGCATGACGTCGTCGGATACCTGGAGGAGAAGGGCATTGACCCGGCGTCTACCACCGAGACCTATGCGGCGATCCGGCTTGACATCGACACCCGCCGCTGGGCCGGTGTGCCGTTCTATCTTCGTACCGGCAAGCGTCTCGGCAAGCGTGTCACCGAGATCGCCGTCGTGTTCAAGCGCGCGCCGCACCTGCCGTTCGAGTCGACCGCGACACGCGAGCTCGGCAAGAACGCGATCGTGATCCGCGTACAGCCCGACGAGGGCGTGACGATCCGTTTCGGCTCCAAGGTGCCTGGCGGCACGGCGATGGAGGTGCGTGACGTCTCGATGGACTTCAGCTACGGCCGCTCGTTCACGGAGAGCTCGCCGGAGGCATACGAGCGACTGATTCTCGACGTGCTGCTCGGCGACCCGCCGCTGTTCCCGACCACCGAAGAGGTCAACCTGTCGTGGAAGATCCTCGACCCGATCGAGGAATTCTGGTCCACGCTCGGTCAGCCGCAGCCGTATCGTGCCGGCACGTGGGGGCCGACGGAGGCCGATGAAATGCTCGCACGCGACGGACGCCACTGGAGGATGCCATGATTATCGAAATGCCGAACACCCGCACCCGCGAGATATCGCAGAAGATTGACGAGTTGCACGAGGAGCGCGGCGAGTCGGCGACCGGCCGCGTGCTGACGCTGCTGATCTCCACCACCGAGGACGAGCTGGAGCAGGCGCTGGAACTGGCCAACGCCGCCAGCCGCGAGCACCCGTGCCGTGTCATCGCCATCTCCCCGCGGCGTGGAAATGGCGCGCGCAAGCCCGTCGAGGGTGCGCCCAAGCCCGCCGAGGACGCGGATGCGGCGTACGACAATTCCAATCTGGACGCCCAGGTGCGCTTCGGCGCGGACGCCGGTGCGGGTGAGATCATCGTGCTGCACCCGCGTGGTGGGCTGGTCCATCATCCCGACACGTTGGTCATCCCACTGCTCGTGCCCGACGCGCCGGTCGTGGCGTGGTGGCCGAACGAGGCGCCGGCCAACCCGTCCAAGGACCTGCTCGGCGCGATGGCGAGGAGTCGCATCACCGACGCCATGCACTCGTCGAACCCCTACCGCACCATCGAGGATCTGCGCCGCAACTGGTCGCCGAAGAACGTGGACATGGCATGGACGCGCCTGACGGTGTGGCGTGCGATGCTCGCCACCATGCTCGACCAGCCGCCGCACCTGCCGATCAGCACGGTGAAGGTCTCCGGTCCGAAGGGCTTCCTGCCCATGGATTTGCTGGCGGCCTGGCTGCGGCTGAAGCTCAACGTGCCCGTCATCATGGAGGAGGTGCCCGGCGCGACCGCCGTGACCGGCGTATACCTGACGCGCGCGGACGGGACGCTCAGTCTGGAGCGGCCGGACGCGAAGGAGGGCATCGCCGTCATCAGCACGCCTGGCCAGTCGCCGCAATCCATCAGCGTGCCCACGAGGACGCTTGAGGAATGCCTGAGCGAAGAGCTGCGTCAACTCGACCCGGATGAAGTGTATGCTGAAGTCATCACCCAGGGATGGAATCTGATTCATCCTGCCGAATAAGCACTGTCGGGCCGGCGTCTCGACCGCAAGATGCCGGTCCGACGGTAAGCGGTGAATCAACGAATGAACGGCGATGCGTGAGCGTCACGGAACCGTCACGCGCCCATGCCCGGGCGCGGGTTTCGGACGCGTGAAGACCGAATCAGAACGACAAAGGAGCTGTAACTGATGTCGCAAAGAAAAACCGTAACATGCCCGAACCCCGATGTTCTGGCGCAAGCTGTGGCCGTGCGCGTGCTGACCACGATCAGGAACCTGCTCGCCGAACCGGGGCGCAGCCGCGTGGATATAGCGCTGACCGGCGGGACCGACGGCAATCGCGTGCTGCGCGCGATCGGCACCGACCCGCTGGCCGATGACCTGGACGCCTCGCGCGTGCACATCTGGTGGGGCGACGAGCGGTTCGTGCCCGAGGACAGCGACGACCGCAACGCCAAGCAGGCGCGGCGGTTCCTGAACATCCTGGTGGAGCGCGGGCTGATGCCGGAGGAGAACATCCACGAGATGCCCGCTGACACGCGCGATGCCGCACAGATCGCCGCAGCCACCGACGAGGAGAACGATGCGGTGCTGGCCGATGCGGCCGCCGCCTACCAAAAGGAGCTGATCGAGCAGCTGGGGGAGGAGCCCACGCTGGACATCGCGTTGTTCGGCGTCGGCCCGGATGCGCATTTCGCGTCGCTGTTTCCCGGCCGGCCTGAAGTGCTGATCGACGACCCGCATGTGCTGGTCGCCGGCGTGCGCGATTCGCCGAAGCCGCCGCCGCTGCGCGTGACGCTCACCGTTCCCATAATCGCCCGTTCGCGGCGCACGTGGGTGTTCGCGTCCGGGGAGCGCAAGGCGGATGCGGTCGCCGCCGCCTTCGCCCAGCCGCGCAATCCGCAGGCCCCGAGCTCCTTCGCCGACGGCGAGGAACTCATCTGGTACATCGACCAGGCCGCCGCCAGCAAGCTGTGAGGTTTGTCTCGGCTATCGGATAGTTCGGTATTTGAAGATTGTTATTTCGGATAGCGAGACAATTCGAGGATTCCGTGGCACGAAACGGCAAAGATGCACGGTTTTGCCGTTTCGTGCCACGTCTCCCGTCGTGAAATATGATCTGATTGGTGTTCATCATGGCATGAGATTGAGGCCGGTCTGTCAATCATGGCGATGCGGTTCGACGATCGTACTGGACAATCCGGTCGTATTGCGAATTTCGTTCACTCCGCCCGAGGGTTCATTGCGTGCCCGGTGCGGTCCGGCATGCGAATGGGATGCAGCGCAAGAAGCGCGCAGGGTTGCGACGCCGATGCGTGTACAACTCCCGCGAAATGGCATAATGCGCGCGTTGTACGGGGCGGAATCTGTACAACAGCCGTTGAAAACGATTGCGCCCACTGTTGTACACCGACGGAGTTCCTGGAAACGTTGGAATTCCAACGAAATGAGGAATGGTGTGCGAGGTCTCTCGGGACGGTGTATGTACAACTGCTGCGTTTGCCTACAATGCGCGCGTTGTACAGGAGGATATGCACCGCCGGCGGTGACTGGGCGTTGATTGGTGATGTTGGGATGCGGCTGGTTGCGATTACTGTGCGCGAAAAACGTCTGTGTGAAAAATGGGAATCACACGATATGAATGGTGTGCCGATGAAACACGATGGCGCAGACGCCCCTAGGGGAGCCTGCGCCATCATTCGTATGGTTCGCGTTCGATCTGCGAGCGGTAGAGAGGGGCTTGTGGTGAGGCTCGGTGTTTGCTTATGACCAGGCTCGCCTTCGGCCCCTACGATTGGGGTCTCGCTTCGCGAGGCTCGGTGTCTCCTCGCGGCTGTCACCGGAAATCACGCAATGATTTCCTCACGGCCAGGCTCAGCCCACAACGTGTGGAAAGCACCGGGCATGTCGGTGCGCTGGTAGGTGTGGGCGCCGAAGTAGTCGCGCTGGCCCTGGATCAGGGCGGCGGGCAGGCGCGGGGAGCGCAGGCCGTCGAAGTACTCCAGCGAGGAGGCGAACACCGGCACCGGGATGCCGAATGTAATCGCACGGGAGACCACGCGTCGCCACGAGCGCTCGGCGGTCTCGATCGCGTCCTTGAAGTACGGGGCGAACAGCAGAGACACGTTGGCTTCGCCGTTCTCGAACGCGTCGGAGATGCGGTTCAGGAACTTTGCACGGATGATGCAGCCACCGCGCCAGATGCGCGCCACCGCAGCCAGATCGATCTTCCAGTCATACACCTTGGCGGCTTCGGTGATCTCGTTGAAGCCCTGGGCGTACGCGACGATCTTCGAAGCGTACAGCGCCTCGCGGATGTCATTGATGAACGCGACCTTGTCTTCCTCGGCCATCGGCACCACGCCGGACGGTCCCTCGAAGTCCTGCTTCTGGGCTTCGGCGCGAAGCTCGGCCTGCCCGGACAGTCCTCGCGCGAACACGGCCTCGGCGATACCGGTCACCGGCACGGCCAGATCAAGCGCCGACTGCACGGTCCACGTGCCGGTGCCCTTCATGCCCGCGTGATCCACGATCACGTCGACCAGCGGCTTGCCGGTCTTCTTGTCGACTTGATGCAGCACGTCGGCGGTGATCTCGATCAGGTAGGACTCCAGCTCGGTCTTGTTCCACTCCTCGAACACGTCGCCGATCTCGGCCGGCGTCATACCGAGCGCGCGACGCATCAGGTCGTAGCTCTCGGAGATGAGCTGCATGTCGGAGTATTCGATGCCGTTGTGCACCATCTTCACGAAATGGCCAGCGCCGTTCTCGCCGATATGCGTCACGCACGGCTCACCCTCGGCCTTCGCCGCGATGGACTCGAAGATCGGCTTGAGCGTCTTCCAGGACTCCTCGCTGCCGCCGGGCATCATCGAGGGTCCGAGCAGGGCGCCTTCCTCGCCGCCGGACACGCCGCAGCCGACGAAGTGCAGTCCGCGGGCGCTGATCGCCTTCTCGCGGCGGATCGTATCGGGGAAGTGCGCGTTGCCGGCGTCGACGATGATGTCGCCCGGCTCCATCAGATCGGCCAGCTGGCCGATCATCGCGTCGGTCGGCTCGCCCGCCTTGACCATGATGATCGCGGTGCGCGGCTTCTTCAGCGATGCCACGAATTCCTCCATCGTCTTCGCGGGGAAGAACTCGCCCTCGCTGCCATGCTCGGTGATGAGTTTCTCGGTACGCGAATAGTGACGGTTGAACACCGCCACCTTGTTGCCGTGACGGGCGAGATTGCGGGCGAGGCTCGCTCCCATTGCGGCCAGTCCGACGACACCGACGTTTGCTTCAGCGGTCATGCTGTTTCCTTCCGACGAGGATAGGGTTTTGTTCGTTACCAGTGTATGAAGAACGCTCTACGTGGGTGGCGTCCGTTTCACCGTCGGCATGGAAATGTCGCCGCGCCGGTCGTGCCTTGCCTCATACGATGCGGCGGTCGGCTGCCCAGCGGGTCAGTTCAGTGCGGTTGGACAGCTGCAATTTGCGCAGCACGTTTGACATGTGGGTCTCCACGGTCTTGATGGAGATGAACAATTCGGCGGCGACCTCCTCGTATGTGTATCCGCGGGCGATCAGGCGCATGACCTCCTGCTCGCGGCCTGACAGCAGGTCCAGCTCCTCGTCGCGGCCCCGTGCGCCGCCGGCCCCGTCCATCGGTGCCCCCTGGAAGGCGGACAGCACGAATCCGGCCAGTTTCGGCGAGAACACCGCATACCCTTCGTGCACCTGCTTGATGGATGAGATCAGATCGTCGCCGGTGATGGTTTTGGTAACGTATCCGCGTGCGCCGGCACGAATCACCGAGCCGACGTCCTGCGGCGAATCCGACACCGACAGCGCCAGGAACGCGGAAGCGGGGGAGAGCGGCTGCGATTTGGCGAGGATCTCCGCGCCTCCTCCTCCCTCGCCGCCGGGTACGTGCACGTCGAGCAGCACCACGTCCGGTCTGATGTCGGCGATCATCGCGATCGAGCCTTCCACGTCGGCGGCCTGCCCGACGATGTGGAAGTACGGCTGCAGCGTGGCGATGACACCGGCGCGGAACATCTCATGGTCGTCGACGACGGCCACGCGAATCGGCGTCGCCGCAGCTTCGCGGGGAGTGGTATCCGTATCAGTGGCTCTGCCGGACTCCACGTCGTTGCACTCCACGCTGCCGAACTCACCGGCCGCCCCTTGCCTCACATCCGCTCCTGATGTCGGTCCGATGCTTGTGCTGTCTGCCTGACCCATATGCTTCACCTGTCGAATCATGTTTCCTTCTGCGTGCGTGTGTATGATGCCGCGCCGGATGGCGGTCGTCCATGCTGCCCGCCGGCGTTCGTGGCATCGCCCCGCTGGTTCGGTTGCCGTCCGCCTGCGATCGGCATGTGCATGCGCACCTCGGTGCCCCAATGCGGCCTCGATACGATCTCCACTGTACCGCCCCGTCGTCGGATCCGCCCGATGATCGACTCGCGGATGCCGAGCCGGCCCTCGGGAATCGCGTTCACGTCGAACCCATCGCCATGATCGCGCACGAAGACCTCAACCTTGTCGGCGCCGGCCTCGCAATACACGGAGATGGGCTCGCCGCCATGCGTCACGGCGTTGATGAGCGCCTGCTGCGTGGCATCGAGCAGCGCGTCGGTCTGGGCACTGGGCCTCGCGTCGCCCACGGTCACCACTTCGATCGGTTTGCCGTGCTCGTCTTCCGTCTGCGCGGCGATGGCCTTCAGCCCGGCGCTGACCGAACGGTCCGATGTGGTGCGTTCCTGATACAGCCATTCGCGCAGTTCGCGCTCCTGCTGCCGGGCGAGCGAGAACACGGTCTGCGGGTCGTCGCTGTGCAGCTGGATCAGGGCGAGCGTCTGCAGCACGCCATCGTGCAGGTGCGCGGTCATGTCGGCACGTTCCTCTTCACGCTCCTTGAGTGCGCGCTCGGTGGATAGGGAGCGGATGAGCGTGCTCACCCAAGGCACGATCGCCAGAGCCGTGCCGGCCAGCAGTACGAACCCGCCGATGATGATGCGGCGAGGGGACGCGCCCCACCCCGGAACCGTGCTGGTGAACACGAAGATCGCATAGCCGACGAACAGAAGCACGATGCCGCCAAGCATCGATGGCAGTTTGCCCTCGTCCGCGTCGAACCGCGACCATGCCAGTCCGAGGCCGCCGACGGCGACGGCCAGCGGCACGATCAGCTCCCGTCCGCCGGCAAACGACAGCAGCACGCTTATGGCGATGAACACCAGACCGGCCAATGCCACCAGTGAAGGTTTCGGGGCGCGGCGCAGAGCCGCCGCCAGTCCCTCCGAGGAGTCGTCGGCGTCGCTGCGGCCACTGTCACCCGCGGTGCCGGCGTATGCCGCATTGCCGCGGGAGAGCGGCTCGGCGAAACCTGTCGAGGCCGCATCCGACATGGCCTGCGCGGCGGCGACGGGATCGCCGACCGGCATGAACATCCACAGGAACACGTATGCGATGACGCCGGCCCCGAACGCGAGAGCGGCCGCGGCGAACGCGAGTCGCACCAGCCATACGCGCTCCCAGATGTAGGCTCACGCCACGGCACACGCCGACGAGGACGCGCCCGTTCCGCGGGCGCATCAATGGCAGGCTCGGCGCGGCGGACGGCGGTTGGGCGCGGCGGGCCTGCCATTGCGTCCGACGGGGCGCGTGCGGCTGCCGGTACGGGTTGTTCGGCTGGGTCATGGTTCCATTGTGCGCCTCCGGGGAAGACGACATGGGGCATAACGCCCCGGTTCAGGGAACAATCAGGGTGTCCCCCGATGCGTGCGGCGGCCGGTTGCTGCTGTAATGGAAGCATGAACGATACAACGTATGCCTATGACGCGGGTGGCGCCGCCGGCCCCGGCACGAATGGTTCGGATTCGTACGGTTCAAATCCGTACGGTTCTCCTGCGCCCGGACCCCAGCCGAAGCCGAAGCGGCAGAGCGACCGGTTCTTCTCGTGGATCCGCGGCAGCGCGATGGAGCGCGGCGACGACCGGTGGATCGCCGGCGTGTGCAGCGCCATCGCGCAGCGCGTGGGATGGAGCCCGACTCTGGTGCGGGCACTGGTGCTGGCGAGCGTGGTGCTATGCGGATTCGGTTTGGCGCTGTACGCCATCGCATGGGCGCTGCTGCCCGATGCGCGGGATGGCCGTATCCTCGGCGAGGAGCTGATCGACGGGCGCTGGGATTGGAACATGCTTGGCGTGATAATCATGATGATGCTGGCGGTCGCCGTCCCCGGTGCCGGTCTCGCGGCGGCCCTGTGCGCGGCGCTGGTGCTGTGGGCCCTGGTGCAGAACGCCAACCGGCGGCATGGCGGATACGGGTCGGGCAGCGGCGTCAGCAGTGCCAGCGGTACCGGCGATTCTGAGAACGGCTCATACCGGCGCGGATGGCCGGCCTCGTCATACGCCTATGATGGTGCGGACACGGGAGAGCAGGCGGCCGATGCCGGCACGGCTGGCTCATCAGGGCCCGCCGCGCCGGAAACCGCGGGAAGTGCAGCGGAGTCCTCCGTAGCGTCGGTGCGTCAGCCGTTCCAGCAGCCCGCTCCGGGATACGGCTTCGGCCAGCCCCATACCGCCGATCGGCCCGCACGTCCTCCCATGCCGTACCAGTCGTCTCCGTATCGCCCATCGGCGGGGCCTCTTCCACCGAAATACGAGCGCCGCAAGCCGGCCGGTTTCGCCATCGTCATCGGCATGATCGGGCTGATGCTCGTCTCCAGTGCGGTTCTGATGCTGGCAAACGACAACTCATCCATCGAATCGATGACCCGTGTGCTCACGCTGTGGATTGGCGGCGTCTGCCTGGCTCTGGGTGCTGTCATAACGGTGCTTGGCCTGATGGGACGCCGCTCCGGAGGCCTGATTCCGCTCGCCTGGACCGCCGCGTTCGTCGCGGTCTGCGTACTGGGCGTCAACGTCGCTTACAGCTATACGGTGGATGCCATGCAGTCCGAAGGCGGCACGCTGGTCAATGTTCACGGAGTCACGAAATATGGCGCCACCGATCAGCAGATCGCCCGATTGCAACAGGGCGTGCGGTTCGTCGGCGCGAATTACGGCGACGACCGCGTCAGCATAGATCTGACGCGAGATGGCGTGCCCGGCATCAGCCCCCACAAGGTGACGGATGTCGACGGAAAGGTCAGACAATCGACGTGTCCGGTCGGGGACCTGCGCATCTCGGCCTATCGGGCCCGGGTGATTCTGACTTTGCCGCAAGGATGCAGCTTTGCGTTCGGCAAGCGCAGCGACGGGTATCGGCTCGTCGGTTCTATCGGAGGCCGGTATACGATCACCAGAAACCAGTGGGGATACGATTTCCTGCGTCTGGACAACACGTTCTCGGGCCGTTCCGGTGAGAAGCCGGCGTGCGACGGCGGCGCATCCAACCTCGATTACAGCACCATTCCCGAAGGCGGGCCCGAACTGATCATCAACGTGCCGTACACCATCGAGGGGAAAGTGGCCGTCCGTTATGTCGATGACAGCGGCGGATGCTCATCCGATGACGCCCTGTGAGCACTGCGGACGAATGATACAAGGAGCACATCATGAATGACGATCACGATATGACACGGCATCTTCCGAATGCCGAGGCGATGCCTGCGGATTTCGAGCAGACCGAGGCTTTGCCGACACTGGTCGACGGCGTGTCCGAACAGGCTTCTGCCGTCACACAGGCGTTGCCGGTCGAGCCGACGCAGGCGTTGCCGGTCGAGCCGACACAGACGCTGCCGGTTGCCGAGACAGAGGCGATGCCGGTAGAAAAGGTCGCGGTGCCGCAGACCGAGACCAAGTCGTTGCCGGTTGACTCCGCGTCGACCGAGAAGTTGTCTGCCGAACCACTTGCGGCCGGGGCGGTTTCGGACGAATCGGCGGCCCCCGTGGATGACGGCCAGACCGAGACCGAGCCTGCCGCCGACGCATTCGGGAGTCCCGCCGCCGCTTCCGATCGGCGAACCGGCGATGTTCCGGCCGGAGCCACAACGGCCGGCGATGTTCCTTACAAAGGGCAGCCTCTTGCCGCAGCGCCATCCACAGACGCGGGCGCCACGCAACAGCCTGATGCCGCCACGGCCTTCGCCGCGGGTGATACAGAGCAGCCCGGTCCGGCATCTCAGCAGATTCCGCTGTACAGCACGCAGCCCCCGCGAGAGCATGACGGATACGGACCGAACCGCCCGGATGCGGGTCCTGCATACGCCGCTCCGGCCGGTCCCTGGGTCCAGCCGGGCGCGGGCTCCAATTACGTGCAAGTGCCGCGGGACGTGCCGGTGCGTCCGGTCATCCGCAAGACAGGGCCGAGCGCCGCCACACTGACATTGGGTGTGTTCATGCTGCTGGTCGGCGCGGTGGCGATCCTGTTCGGAGTGAGGTTCCCCAATGGCGTGCTCGCATGGTTCGATATGGATCCCCGCGTGATGTTCGCCATCGGGTGCGCGGTGGTCGGCGGGGCACTGATCCTGATCGCCATCATCTGGTCTCTGGCAAAGATAGCGCGCAACGCACGAACGCCCCATGACGAGTGACATATCGACCGGTGCCTTGCCGGCGGCCCTGCCGGCAAGGCACCGATTCCCGCGTCAGCCCTGTGCGGCCTCCGCTTCGGCGAGATCGGCGAAACCTGCGAGGGCGACGGTGTGGGCGATCGTCTCCTCGGTCAGGTTCCGACCCTTTCGGAGTAGATCGTCGACGAAACGCCGGTACAGGGCCATCGTGCGTTCCGAGTAGGTGCCGAGCTCCCCGCGCAGATATGTTTCGAACGACGTGGATTGCGCGGTGTCCTCCGCGGTGCGCAGCACGCGCATGGCCCGGCCGAGTTTCGGGTAGCGGGCGCGGAAGTCCTCGGCCCACGCCACCTGCGTCGCGATGACATGCTCCTGCGTCGCGATACGTTCGTCGCTCAACCGGGGTATGTACGGTTCGATGTTGTCATGGAAATCCTGCGGTGCCGTGGACTCCATCATGCGACCGTACTTCTCCGTGACCAGATTGCGCCCGACGCGCTCGGCTTCGACCAGATCGGCCAGATAACTGTCCAGCAGCGGATCGGGCCATGTCATGAACTGGCTCGTGCGCATCTGCCGGAACACCGGCCAATTGCCTTGGCAGGCGGCCCGCCCGCCCTCGTTGTTCGTGCGCTGGAACTGATCCCATTCATGACGCACTATCCGCTCGATCAGCTGGTCGCTCATCCGCCGTCTCTTTCCCGTTGTCCGTTATCGTCGTTGCCGCCGTCATCTCCCGTGCCGGTCACGCCCTGTCACAGGGAATGCAGACAAGCCGCGTCGCTGGCGATGTGCTCCTCGACATATGGCCGTTGCCACTCCAGGAACGTCTCGTCGCTGCCGGTCAGTCCTTCTCGGCGCAGCTCGGCCACGACCTCGGCGCAGACGTGCTCGATGGTCTGGGATATCTTCTCGGCGACCGGTGCCGACCCCTTGCCGCCCTCGCCGAAACCGGCACCGCCATAGCAGGCGGCGGAGCTCAGCCGCAGCAGCGTCTCCAGCTGCCCGCACACATCGGCGAGCCTCGCCGCCATGCGGGACGACAGCCGCCGAAGCGCGGCGAACCGCCACTTGTAATACGGCAGGTATCCCACGGTGATCGGATTGTTGAGCAGGAACACCAGTGATGCCGCCGCCTGCACGAACTCGCCGATCGACAGCCAGGCGGCCGCACCGTCGCCGCGCGCGAGCATGCGCGGCACATTGTATTGCCCGGCCTGCGCCATCATGCCCAGACGCTTGGATATCAGCGCCAGCCGCACGTCCTCCGGCATGGTCTTGAACCCCTGCCGGGTGTCGAGGAACTTGCCCAACGGGTCGGCGAACACCTCGCCGTTGGTGGCGGCGGCAAGCGTCGCCTCATCCAGCATCAGCCACTCGTGCGGGTTGTTGGTGCTTGGCGCCTGACGGTATCCGGTGATCGACTCGAAGAAATCGCCGATGCGGAACACTCCGTCGCGCCTGCCTGCACCCTGAGCCCTGGCGGTGGACTCGCGCGGGCCGTATCCCATGAACGATTGGGGGAGCGCCTCGTAATCGGCCTGAAGGCGCTCGCCGATCGCCGCATAATCCTCGTCGGTGAGCCATAGACAGAAGCGTGGGCCGAAATCATGGTCGCGCGAGAGATCGTCATCGAACCCGTAGCATTCCGATCCGTGGCCCACCAGTCCCGCCGCGATGCGCCCCTGATATTCCGGGTATTTGTCGGCGATGAGTGGTTTGCCATAGGCGTTCCAGCATTCGCGTGCCAGCTTGAGGCCGCATATGGGTGAGGTGCCGGTGTGTGAGGCGGTAGCGGACGGAACGGCGGCGGATGGGGTGCCGGCGGGTGCTGCGCCGGGCGTGCCGGAACCATTCCCACCTGCGCTCGCATCCTGTGAAACATCCTGTGAAACATCCTGTGAAACATTCGCGGGGGCATGCTCGGAGGCCTCGTGTTCGGCCTGCCGCAGGTTGCTCTCGGTGATGCGGTAATAATCAGTGTCCTTGCCGTAGCATTCCTCGATGACCTGCAGGGCCTGGCAGTACAGGTTCACCGCCTGCCCGTAATCATGCTGGTGGAAACACACCTGCGCGTAGCCGGCCAGCGCCGAAGCGTAATGGGCGCTGTGCTCAAGATGACCGTTGCGGTAGATCTCCAACGCCTTCGCCGCATGCCAGCTCGCGGCGGACAGCTTGTCTTCGGCGAGCAGCGTCAACGCCAGATTCGTGTGCGTCGAGGCCACGTCGAGGTCGGTTTCGGCATCCGGGCTCGACGATTCCAGTATGCGCAGGGCCTCGCCCAGCTCCACCTCGGCCTGATGCGTTTTCCCGGTCTCGCTGTACAGCATCGACAGGTTGTTGTGCAGGGCGGCGAGTCGCCGGTCGCTGGGGGCGAGCGTGCGCTCGCTGGACGCCTGCGCCTGCTTGTACAGATCCTCGGACTGGTCGTACTGGCCGGCCGCCCGCATGGCGGTGGCCGCATTGATCAGGGTGGTCGTCCATGCCTCGGTGCCCGTGATGCCCATACGGGTCGCGAGCTCCAGCGCCCGTTGCACGATCCACTGGTTCTCCTTGTGTCGGCCTTGCGAGCGGTAGAACCCCATCGTCTCGTTCAGCACGGTGAGCAGCCCGGCGTCATCGCCGGCGTTCTCCGCGTCGATCATGGCCTGCTCCAGGTACGGCCCTGCCTTGGCGGCGGCGTGCGCGTCGAAGATCGCGTCGAGCCCGGCGAGGAACCGTTGCGTGTCAAAAGGCTGCTCGGAAGGTCGGGGCTCGTCCCCGGCTTGGTCCGGTGCCGCGTCATCGTCGAACGCGGCCATCAGCTTCGCCATCAGTGCATCATCGTTCATGTCATCTCCTTGCCATGAAACCGGTTTCTACCAGTCTAGGAAGCCTTGGTGATGACGTTTTCGGCGTGTGATGTGAGTTATATAACAAACCCCGCTCTCAAAACTCGCAGATATACCGGTGA
>ERZ827528.3147-NODE-3147-length-13888-cov-12.029639_pt1 | contig 13888 bp, 6 predicted proteins | sample MGYA00519768_ERZ827528 | MGnify/ENA primary metagenome ERZ827528 (study PRJEB31778, sample SAMEA3449343) | human gut metagenome | biome: human gut; feature: human-associated habitat; material: faeces | place: United Kingdom | collected 2010/2012 ...
TCAAACGAACAAACGTTCTTCTCAAAGACCCATTCGATGAGTTGCTTGGCGCGGAAAGCGGGCTGGCCGAGTTCTGCCACGAGCTCGCGAATATCGTTTTGGCTCAAGTCGCGAATGTCCTGAGATTTAGTCCTGGGATTCATGGAAGCCTTTCGATTTTGGGGAAACGTAGAGGGTATCGCTACAATATGGTATCAGCTGCAGAAATTATAGAGGAGGAGTCTGCCCATGCCGGGTAAAAGCCTAGAGAACATGCACGTAGCGGTCTTGGCGGGCGGTCATTCCGCTGAGCGCGAGATCTCGCTCAATTCGGGAAAGAACGTCGTGGTGGCCTTGAAGGAGGCCGGCTACACTTCGGTGGAGCTGCTCGACACCGCCGCCGATGACTTTATGGTGACTATGGCGACCGGCGGCTTTGACGTGGCGTTTATCGCCATGCACGGCGCCGGCGGCGAGGATGGCGCCATGCAGGGGGCCATGGAGACCCTGGGTGTCCCCTACACGGCCTCGGGCGTGCTTGCCAGCGCCTGCGGTGCCGACAAGGAGGTCTCTAAGCTCTTGTACGCCAAGGCGGGCATCCCCATTGCCCCCGGCCTCGCGCTCGAGGTGGGCGATGAAGTCGATATCGATCATATCGTCGAGGTTTGTGGCGAGCGCTGCTTTGTGAAGCCGGCCGTCAACGGTTCCAGCTATGGCATTTCCCTGGTCCATGAGCCCTCCGAGCTGCCCGCGGCAATCGCCAAGGCGTTTGAGTACGGCGACAAAGTGCTGGTCGAGAAGTGCATCGAGGGTACCGAGATCACCGTCGGCGTGTACGGCGAGGACGACGTGCGCGCTCTGCCGATTGTCGAGATTCGTAAGCCCAAGGACTGCGAGTTCTACGATCTGGACGTGAAGTATGTCGACCCTACGGACATCCATCGCATTCCGGCGCAGATTTCACCCGAGAATTACACTCGCGCTCAGGAGCTTGCCTGCGCTGCTCACAAGGCCCTCGGTTGCCTGGGTATCTCGCGCAGCGACTTTATTGTGAGTGAGGACGGCCCCGTCATCCTCGAGACCAATACCATTCCCGGCATGACCGATACGTCGCTGTATCCGGATGAGATCCGCCACACCGACGACATGACGTTCCCGCAGGTCTGTGACAGCCTGATCCGTATGGGCCTTCGTCGAGCGGGCATTGCATGCTAATCGAGGACGCGGTTTCGTCAGGAACGCCGCAGTTTGTCATCGACTCCTATGCCACGCTTGCCGAACGCGCCAAAACGCAGTCCTTCGGCCTTATCGAGGAAGATGTAATTGTCCTCGATACCGAGACCACAGGTCTTTCGGTGCAGGACAACGAGCTGATCGAGATCTCGGCGGCCCGTCTTTCGGGCCGCGAGATCGTCGACCGCTTCGATACCTTCGTGCATCCCAAGCAGCTGATTCCCGCCGAGATTACCGAGCTCACGAGCATTACAAATGCCGATGTGGCAGATGCCCCGTCGGCCGTTGAGGCCGTAGCCGCTCTCGCCGATTTTGTCGGTGGTTGCCCGGTAATCGCACATAACGCCACGTTCGACCGCTCGTTTATCGAGTCGGTCAAAGGCGGCGTCAACGTGAGCGATATTTGGATCGATTCGCTGGCGCTGTCGCGCATCGCGCTTCCGCGCCTGGCCTCGCACAAGCTGTCTTTTATGGCCGATCTGTTTGGCTGTGACTCGGTATCACACCGTGCCAATGCCGACGTCGACGCCCTGTGTGGCGTATGGCGCGTGTTGCTCGTGGCACTCACCGACTTGCCCCAGGGCCTCATGGCGCGCCTAGCCGACATGCATCCGGACGTGCCTTGGTCCTATCGTCCAATCTTCTCATTCTTGGCGGGGCAGAACCCTGGTTCTATCTTCTCTCTCAGCGCCGCCCGTGCTGACGTTCTCAAGGCCGATCGCGCCGACGATCGGGTGGACGCCGACGAACTGCCGGTACTCAGGATGCCGAGTCGTGAGGAGATTGAGGCAGACTATGCGCCAGGTGGCCTGGTCAATCGCATGTATCCCACCTACGAGCCGCGTGATGAGCAGATCGCGATGGCGCTCGAGGTCCGCGATGCGCTGGTCACGGGCACTCATCGTGTAATTGAGGCGGGCACGGGCGTCGGCAAATCGATGGCCTATCTGGTGCCTTTTGCCGAGGCAGCACGCCGTAACAACATCACGGTTGGTATTGCGACCAAATCGAACAATCTTGCCGACCAGCTCATGTACCATGAGCTGCCAAAACTTGCCGAGCAACTGGACGGTGGCCTGTCATTTTGCGCTCTCAAGGGCTATGACCACTATCCGTGCCTGCGCAAGCTTGAGCGCATGAGCCGCGGCCAGGTCGAGATTACCACCAAGCGCGATCCGGCGGACACGCTCACGGCGGTCGCGGTCATTATGGCGTACGTCTGCCAATCAGCCGATGGCGACCTCGACTCGCTCGGCATTCGGTGGCGCAGCGTCAACCGCCCCGACTTTACGACGGCCTCGCGCGAGTGTGCTCGTCGCCTCTGCCCGTTTTTCCCTGATAAATGTTTGGTCCACGGCGCTCGACGTCGTGCGGCGCATGCCGACGTGGTGGTCACCAATCATTCCCTGCTGTTCCGCAATGTCGCGGCCGAGGGCAGGATTTTGCCTCCGATTCGTCATTGGGTAATCGACGAGGCCCATTCCATCGAGCGCGAGGCGCGCCGTCAGTGGGCGCGCGTGGTGTCGGCGGACGAATCACGCGTTCTGTTTGAGCGCCTGGGTGGCTCGAGCACCGGCGCGCTAAGCCAGGTTTCCCGTGATTTGGCAACCTCCGAGGGCTCTACGCTCTATCTGGGCCTTACTGCCAAGGCGACCTCGACGGTTGCGCGTGCGAGCATGGCGATCGCCGACGTGTTCGATGGCGTTCGCGAGCTCGGCCGCCGTGCCCGTGGGGGTTATGACAATGCCAATCTATGGATTGGCCCCGAGCTGCGCGAATCTGACGACTGGCATGATTTCTTACAGTCGGCTTACACTGCCATCGACGCATTGGAACAAGCTGACAAGAGCGTCGACGCGCTGGTACAAGCCGTCGCCGCCGACAAGCCCGAGGTTGTTGTCGACCTGGGTGATATCTCGCGCCGCCTGCACGAGCTGGCCGAGAACCTCAAGCTCATCATTGATGGCACCGATGAACACTACGTGTATTCGCTGCAGGTCAATCGCAGGCTGCGTGCCGGCGGAGAGTCAATGACCGCAGAGCGCATCGACATTGGCGAGGCCTTGGCAACCGAGTGGCTGCCCGAGGTTCACACGGCTATCTTTACCTCGGCGACCATGACGGTGTCCAAAAGCTTTGAACACTTTAACCACGCGGTCGGCCTCGATCGCATTGGTGCTTCAACATCCACATCGCTGCACTTGGACTCGAGCTACGACTTCGATTCGAACATGGCTGTAGTCGTTGCGGGCGATATCCCCGATCCGCGCGATCGTGAGAGCTATCTTACGGCGCTCGAGCGCGTGCTGGTCGACGCCCATCTTGCCATGGGCGGATCGGTGCTCACGCTGTTCACCAATCGGCGCGACATGGAAGACCTGTACGCCCGCGTTGAGCCCAAAATGGCCCGTGCGGGTCTGGAGCTCAACTGCCAGCAGCGCAACTCATCTCCTCGTCGCCTGCGCGACCGGTTTATCAACGAGCCGACCTCGTCGCTTTTTGCACTTAAGGCCTTCTGGGAGGGATTCGACGCCAGCGGCGAGACGCTGCGCTGCGTCATCATTCCCAAGCTGCCGTTCTCGAGCCCCACGGACCCGCTCTCGTGCGAGCGCAACCTGCGCGAAGACCGCGCTTGGGCGCGCTATTCGCTGCCCGAGGCGGTGCTCGAGGTCAAGCAGGCGGCCGGCCGCCTTATCCGCTCGTCGACCGATTGCGGCGTGCTGATTCTGGCCGACCCGCGCCTGGTGACGAAGGGCTACGGAAAGAAGTTCTTAACGTCGCTGCCCACGAGCTCCTACCAGCGCATCGAATCGGCGCAGATCGGGCACTATCTGCAACTGTGGCGCGCACGCCACGAGCGGCGGCGCTAAAGCGGACAGACGAGGGTTTTTGCCATATCGCACAGACGCTTTGACAGGGCGGGGTCATCCAAGATGCGGATGGCTCCGCCCGCTGCGATTATCTGGCTCAGTAGCCAACGCTCGGAGCCGTAATGCACGGTTACCGTTGCCATGTCTGCTCCGCTGCGCTCGATTAGGGTGATGCCGGCCCAGTCCAGATGCTCCGCCATATCGAATGGCATCAAGAGCTTTGCACTACGCTGCGTCCGGGCAAGGGAATCGTGGAGGGATGCGACGTCCGGTGCATGAGGCACGACGGAGTCTTCCGTCAAGGCGAGTCCCTCGATTTTATCCATGCGATAGGTGCGCTGCTCATCGACCGCGATGTCCCAGGCAATCAGGTATGTTTGGTCGCCGTTTGCCGTAATGCGCAAGGGGTCGACCAGACGCTCACGTGGCCGTGCATCGTCCATCGAGCGATACGAGATGCGGCAGCGAACGCCGTCCTGAATGGCGCAGCTCAGCTGCTGCCAGTGCGACCCGTGGTTGACGGTGTCAAAGACGCGCTGGTTATAGCCGAGCTCTTCGGGTAGAAGAGCATGCCGAATCCGGGCTGCCGTCTGTGGCTCGATCCCCAACGATTCAAGTTCGTGGTTGAGCACAGCGCCCTCGGCGGCACTCAGGCGCAACGGTAGAACACGCCCGGCGTCGCCGGTGAGGACCGCACGCTCGCCGTGGCATTCGCAGATGATGCGCGCGCCCGATTCTCGGTCCGCGAGCGTCGAGACGATCTCGAGAATCTCGTCGAGTGACACCCCTGTGATGTCAAAGCGGCTGCAAATCTCGGCTCGTGTCATGCCGCTCTCGCCGGCGGCGTAGAGGGCCTCCATGATGTCGATGGCGCGCGAGAGTCTCTGCTCGCTGGTGAGTTTACGCACGGGCATGCTCGTGCACCGTCCTTTCAATGAGGTGGTTCCACGCCTGCTTGAGCGATTTGGGGGCCATGGGCCTCATGCCGTCCATGGCGTGGGCCATGCAAAATGAGGCGGCGGCTTCAAGGTCACGCACGTCAACGGTCCAGATCCATCCCGCATCGGTGTGTGCGAGCTCACCTCGCCCGCGCGTGAGGCCGTTGATCATATCGATCTGCGTCTGAGGGGCGAACGAGAACGTGGCTGCAACGGGCGGTCGGTCGGCGAAATCGAATTCAAAGAACAGATAGTCGTTGAGATTGAAGTCCGCAGGGATGGCGTAGGCCTTCGAAGGACGCCAAGCGCGAACGATACGGTCGCAGCGGAATGTCCTGATGCCGTCGGTGACATTGTCGAGGCCGCAGAAGTACGCCACGCCCTCGCGTTCGAACATGCCGTAGACACAGACGGTACGTTCTTTCTGCTCGCCGCGTCCGTTCTGATATAAAAATCGCAGCGCGCATCGCTCGGCAAAGGCGCTCCATACCGCATCGACGGTGGGAGAGCGGCGGATTGGTGCTTCGTCCACCGTCGTCCTACCGGTGAGATAGGCAATCTTGGAGCGAATATCGGCAAGCGGTGCGGCAAAAGTGGATGAGCCGGCCGCTAGTGTCTGGTCGATGGCGTTGAGCAGGATATCGGCGTCGTCTGCGGTGATGAGGCCGCCTGCTGCAAAGGTGTGCTCGCGGTCGATTGTCCACGAGCTTTCCTCGGTCTCCTGCGCACCGGCGGGGCGAACCTCCTTGATTAAGATGCCACGCTCGAGCAGTTTGTCACGATCGCGCCGAAACTTGCGCTTATCCGAGTCGATGTTGCCGGAGCCATATCCCAGGTCGGAATCCAAGACGATCTGCTCGGTCGTCAGCGGTTCGGGGGAGCTGTTGAGCACAAAGAAAAGATTGAGGATGCGCTGGGCCGTTTTATCGAAACTGGGCTCCGAATTCCCCTTTTTAATTGTCGCGGTCGTGTCGCTTGCCGTCATAGAGTCCTCGCATGAGAAGGTGGTTTGCTGCCATGATTTTAGTCCGATATGGAGATTAGGCTATATCCTTGTCCGCTCGGGGCGTTAAGATGGCCCGAATTCGGTCGTTTGCGCTCGCTCGGGGTATACTTTCGACTATATACGGTTCTAATGTGCATGCATTGGGCCTATTTGTCGGATTATGGATGTGGAGCGCACATGGCGAACACCCAGAACTATATTAACCACCTGCTGCAGAACACCGGCATTACGCCGGCATGCAGCGAAGAAGAGCGCTTGGCGGCCGAGGATATCGCTCAGATCTTCCGCAACCACGGCTTTGATCCCGAGGTTCAGGAGTTCAATGCCCCGGCGCCCAGTAGGTTGGCATTTGCCGTTACCGGTATTCTTGCGTTTGCCGGTGCCCTGCTGATGGGCATCGGTGGCGGTATCGGCTTGGTCGGCACCTTGCTGGCCATTGTCGGCGCCGTTCTTTACGTGCTCGAACGCACAGGGCACCCCGTGGTTTCGCGCCTGGGCAAGACGGGCGTGAGCCAAAATGTCATCGCCTACCACAAGGCCTCGGGCCCGCTCGCGTCTCCGCGCAACCGCCCGGTGGTCGTTGTCGCACACTACGACTCTCCCCGTGCTGAGCTGCTCGCCCGCGAGCCCTATGCTTCGTATCGTGCGCTCATCGCCAAGCTGTTGCCCGTTGCCACGGTTGCCCCTGCTGCCGTTGCCATCCTGCGTATCCTGCCGCTCCCCGGCGCGCTCAAGGTTCTGCTGTGGATTGTCGCGATCCTCGCTTCCCTCGTTGCACTTGCCAACGCGGCAAACATCATCTCTAACCGCCACGTTCTTCCCTATACGTCCGGCGCGGTGTGCAACAAGTCTTCTGTCGCCGCTATGCTCGGCGTTATGGACAACGTTGCTCCCTTCCAGGGCGAAAACGAGTTTCCCGACGATGTTCCGTTCGATACCTATTTTGGGGAGCAGAAGCGTCGTGCCGAGGAAATGGCGCGCGCGGCGGCGGAGTATGCCGCGGCCCAGCAGCAAAACGACTACGGCAACACCATCGAGTACGAAGAGCCTACCTACGCCGAGGACGAGTTCGGTCAGCCGATTGCTCCCGACGCTCAAACCGAGCCCGAACAGGGCGAGGCTTTTGACGAGCAGATCGAGGGCTTTGAGGGTGCGTCTGCCGACGAGACGCTGATTGGCGCCATCGTGCCCGAGGATCAGAATCAGGCTGTCCAGGCCGAAGAGTTCAATGACGAGGTTCCCGCTGCTGAGCCGGCGGAGGAGCCTGCCGCGGCTGAGCCCGAGCCCAAGCTCTATCGCAATGCCGCCGGCAACATCCGCTTTGGTTCGGATGCCATCCGTGCGCTCGGAATGCTTCCCGAGTCCTGCACGCTCGATTACGAGGAGGGCGAGGAGCCGACGTTTGAGCCCGAGCCTGCCCCCGTCGTGGCTGCGCCTGCGCCCGTTGTCGCTGCGGATGATGAGTCTGCCGCGGTTACCTCTGCCGTTGCCGAGCCCGAGGCGGTGTCCGCGATCGATCCCGCGGCAGGACTGGACATTTTGGCTCCCGCCGCGCCGGCGCAAGACGTTGCGGACGAGTCTGACGACGATTACGTTGAACAGCCGAGGCGCGTGTCTTACGAGAGCGATACTGATTTCTCGGCCGAGATTCCCGCGGCAACGCCCCATGCCGATATTGCATCCGCGTTCTCTTCGATTGGCGCCAGCGCTTCCAACTTCTTTAAGGGCGCGCTTGCAAAGGGCAAGAAATTTGTCGACGATTTCGAGGAGAAGCGCGCTGCCGCACGCGAGGCTGCCGAGCAGGAGGCTATCGCTCAGCAGCAGGCAGCCGAGGCGGCACGTGAGCGCGCGGCGCAAGAGTTCGAGCAGAACGAGGCTATGCAGTCCGTACCCGTCGACGCTGCCGAAGCTACAACGTCTTTCGAGGCTCAGCAGCACGTCGATAGCACCATGTCGTTTGATGCCGCGCAGTTCGATTCCACGATAACGTTTGAAAAGCAAGGTACCGCGATTGCCGAGCCCCTTCCTGCTTCCGATGAGCAGGACGACGCGGCGGGCGATGGCGAGCCCATTGATGCTGCCGAAATTCAGGATGCGACCGAGGACGAGCCCGTCGAGGTCAACTCTGACGAAGAGCAGTGCGCGGCAGCCGAGCAAGATGATTCGACCGAGGTCGAGCAGGAGGAAGTGTCTGCGGTTTCCGAGGCTCCCGAGACAGATGAGTCGAGGCCTTACTCCACGCAGATTTTCACCATGCCGACTCCGAGTGGTTCCGGTGCCACGGTTGCCAATGTCGCTCCCACCCAGGACGAAACGGTCGATTCCCTTATGGCCCAGATTTCCTCCCAGGCATCGCCGCGTCCGCAGATGAATGTTCCCGATCCGGCGTCGGCACCGTCGCCTGCACCTTCCTCGTCTCCGCTGGCTTCGGTCCCCGATCCGTCGCTGCCGTCTATGAAGCAGGCAAACGTTGCGTCTCGCACGTCGCTGTTCGACCTTCCCGATCCCTCTGCCCAGGTCAACGACCCCTTTGCTACTGCTCAGGGTCCCGAACCCACATCGGCACCCGTTGCGCCTCCTATGCCCGTTGCGCCGGGCGCGCAGCCGATCGAGACCATTTCAGCTCCCGCCCCGGCGGCACCCAAGTCTCGTAAGCGCGGCCTGGGCGGTCTGTTCGGTCGTAAAAAGAAAAACGAGCAGGACAGCATGAGTGACTGGCTGGGCGTCGAAGACGATTACGATGCCAAGAAGTCCGGTCGCGGTATCGGTTCGTGGGATAACTTCGAGGACGATAACGATGGCTGGAAGGGTGGCGCTACGTCTTCCGATGGCGCTTCTTCCGAAGATATGCTCTCGGCTGTCGCCTCTATGGGCGATGATGAGCTGCTCGGTCACGATATCTGGTTTGTGGCAACGGGCGCCTCGGATTGTGATGGCGCCGGCATGAAGGCCTTCTTGGCTTCGCATCGCGATAAGCTCCGCGGCGTATTCTTCATCAATCTTGAATCCGTCGGCGCCGGCAGGCTTTCGGTGGTGACGGTCGAGGGCGAACAGCAGCTGCTCAAGGGCGATCGCCGCATCATGAACCTGGTCAGCAAGGTGTGCAAGTCGTTCCATGTCGATTGTGGCGCGCTCGAGATGCCCTATGCCAAGACCGATGCCTATGCCGCGCTCGAGGCGAGCCGCCGAGCCCTCACCATCGCCGGCGTGGACGGCACGCGTCTGGCTTGCGCTCGTACCGAGGACGACCTGCCCCACAATGTCAACCCGACGAACATTGCCACGGTATCCGAGGTCGTGACCGAGGTTATCCGCCGTTCGTAGACGGAGCTCTAAGGAGTCAACGTGTTTTCGTATATTAAGCGCCATTGGCCTGTCTACGTGATTTTGACCTTGATTGCCATTGCGTTAGGATTTGGGGCTGCCTACATCGTGGGTGCAAAGGGCTCGACCCCCGCCTCCGCAATCAGCGAAGAGGTGGAGCAAGAACAGAGTACGGGTGCCGATGGGATTCCTGAGTCCGAGCAAGCAATCGTTGATGGTGGATCTTCGTCTGCAGAGTAGATACGGCGATTTACATGATTGAAAGCGGGCGAGCCAGGGGACTGTCTCGCCCGCTTTTTCATCGCGCTAGCGCTTCTTTGGGATCGACCTAAGGCGAGCGAACCATAGGGCTGCGACACCCGAGGTCAGGAGCGCGGTGATGCAAGCGGCGATGGGAGCTGATCCTGTTGCCGGTAGGTCCTGCGGTAGGGTACAGCGTTGAATGACGCTGTCCTCGTCATGTGACTCAAGTTTATCGCCGCCACCGTTGCGGCAAAGATCGACGCGCGCGCTGTTGGTGAGTGCGGTTTGGGGCGTATAAGCCGACGTTGCCTGCATGTGTACGACTGCGCCCCGAGCGTCTGTGCCAAGGATTGCTTTGGCATCGTCAAGGTCGTCGTGCTCATCTTTGAGATCATCGCGGGTCCAAGAATCCACATCGCTTCGAGTCGTAAAGTCGGCGGCTACCGCACCGTATTCAATTCGAATGCCCGTTACGACGGTATTGGACGCAAGGTCGAGTTCTTTCGCCTCGAGTGTGGTGGATTCCGTGGTCGAGACATCCGCCTTCCAGAGGTGCCAGCCGTCGTAATCGACGAGGCGGCAATCCTCACCCAGACTCTCCCTTACTTCGTCGGACTCAAGCCAAGGATTTTCGTGCCCATCGTCAAGTGTCGCGTTTGCCGGCTCATCGACGTCTGTCGAGTCCAACGGCGTCGTGCGATACCACACGTTGCACAGACCATTGAGGTCGCCGATGGCGACGGGGGTTTCGATTGAGACGAATCTCGCCGTATCGTCCTCGGCACACTCAAGATCATCGGTAATTGTGAACTCATCAACCCAGGTAGTTGAATCGTTTCGAGCGTCGATGGTATAGGAGAAAAGCCCATCCGTATTGGTTTGCATCGCGGCACGGTTTTTACCATCGCCGTTAGTCAACAGGCCCTTTTCGATAGGTTGGACAAGTTCCTGACGCTTGTCGACCTGCCCCTTGATCTCGATGGGCGCATCCTTCATCGCGACGGATTGGACTTCTCCCGTATCCTTTATTTCAAACGTTATCTCCTCGGCAAGGTCATAGGTCCGCGGAGACATCATTTCGCGCAACGAGTAGGTGCCGGGTGCAAGATGTTCGACGCGGTGTGGCTTGTCGGATGAGGTCCAGGAGTCTATTTCGGTTTTATCGGGACCATATAAGGCGAGCTGTGCGCCTTCCACTTCCTGCTCACCGCTTGCATCGACCTTGGAGATATCAACCTTGGTGTAATCGTCGGATACGTTAAGCCGTGCTTCTACAACGGGTGTTTTCTGGTCGGCATAAGTAAGGTCGACAATATGGGTTGTCTGATCGAGCAAGAAGCCTGCCGGCGCTTGAGTCTCGACAACCTCGTAGCGTGCGGTGCCAGATCCCAGTGGGAGGTTGCCCGCGCGTGCTTCTCCAGTTTCATCCGTCGTGACGGTCGCGACAGTCTCACCGTCGAGCGCGGCAATGCTACCGTCGGGGCGCACGATATCACCCGAGGCACGGATCTCAAAGACGGCGCCCGCGAGGCTGCTGCCGTCTATGGCATCGGTTTTAACGATCCTGATGTTTCCGGTCGCGGCGTGGTCATAATATGAGGCGATTGCAACGGGCGTTAGGTTCATGTCGGCGGGTATGTTTACCTCGATCTCTTCGCCGACAAGATAGGGCTCTTTGGCCGAGGTTTCGCGTACATAATAGGTGCCCGGCACGAGCGATTCGGGCAGTGTGACGGTCCCGGTCGCGTCAGTCGTAAAGGTGTCCATTACGTTATGTGCTGGATACCAGCAAGTTTGTGAGACAGGTTCGTGATTGCTGTCGAGGAGTTGGAAGGTGAATCCGGCTAGGGGAACAGAAGCGCCTGTTTGGGCATCGCGTTTTACAATCTGGAGATGCGTCGACAGAGCGTGGTTGTCCACGATATATTGAAGCTCGGCGCCGTTGGAAATCTGATTGGCCCCGACGGTCCATTCCCCTGCACGTTTAAAACCCTCGGGGACGGTTTCCGGAACCTCGCGAACCGTGTAGCCGGCACGGTCGTATGGGACGGCTCCGTGGACACCGGCGGGTCGCTTGCCTGTGCCGAACCATGCTTCGGGCTGATCTTTGGTGGAGGCAAAGCCATAGATGTTTGTGATCAGTGTGCCAACAACCTGCTGAGAGCTGTTGCTGACAACCTCAAAGACAACACCACCCGCCGGCTGCTCCAGGCCGGATTGGTCGCTATTGCCGTAATCCTTGAATTTGGAAATCTCAAGGTTAAACGCAACGGGGATATCGGAAACGCGAGATTCGATCTCGACCACGCCTGAATCGCCGAGCTGGTCGGCTCCAACGGTATAGGTCCAGCTGTCGTTGGATGGCAGGTAGCCCTCGGGGGCTTTTGATTCGTAGATGGTAAAGGTTCCTAAGGGGACATCGGCGAGGGCGGCCCGACCGCTTTCGTCGGTCGTGAGGATTTGTGCCCATCCAGGGGTTGATTGCGACACACACGTGAACTCTGCTCCTGCGAGTGAAGATCCCACCTGGGGGCCGGCATTCGTCGCGGCATCGAGTTTTACGATACGCAGGTTGATGGTGCCGGGCTGTTCATCAATGGCGACCCGCCCGCCGTCATTCCCCGTGGTAAAGGCAATACGATCGTGGCGGGGGACATAGCCGGCCGGCGCCTTCGTTTCAACTAGGTAGTATGCCGTGTTGGGCAGAAGTGTTGCTTGCGCTCGACCGTTGCTGTCCATCTTGATGGTGCCGACACGCGCGCCGCTGGCGCTCTCAAAAATATCGAATGTTGCCCCGGTAAACTGATAGGTATTGTTTCCGCTGGTAATAACGGTGTCAGCAGACTGCTTTTGGAAGGAAACAGAGACCGCCGGCAGTACATAGAGCATGTCTTGACGTTTGCTGCCGCCCGATACGGCTCCTAGATAGCGTCGCGCGCGGTGCGGAGCGGCTTTGATGCTTCCTGATTTTGCGCTGTCGTGGAGCCACCGCGCAGCCGCCACGACTTCATTGTCGGCGGTAAAGTGTCCGCTCTTGGTTTTGCCCTGAGCGGTCGTGTAGGAGTAGGTGCCGTCGACATGGGTAGTGCCGTTGAGCATCCATACGGCAAGCTGGGTGGCGGCGCGGGCGCGATCGGGTGAAAGATGGTAACCGCCAAACGACGTGGCGGTAGGATATCCGTGACAAACGATTGCCGCGAACTCGTCGTCGAGCCACACCCAGCCTTGATCAAAGTTGAGCCATGGGCCGCCCGGTTTGGTGGGGCCGGGGCGCTCCTGGTTCATGCAGTAGGCAATCGAGGTGTCTTGAGCTTCATACTTGCCGATGAAGAAGGGTCCACAATCATCGCTAATAGTGCGGAAGCCGAGCTGGTCGTAGCCATCGACGGCAAATGCGGCTCCCGGTGCCAGGCAGCCGAAAAGCAGGAAGAGGAGCAGGAGCAGCGGACCTGTTGCGATTGCGCTGTGGACAGAGTGCGTGGGTGCGTTGGACATGGCTGCTCCTTATCCCTCGTGCGCCGCACGGGGAGGCTGCGACGCGTAGGATGAGGCTACCCCCGAGGTTCATGCGGGTAAGTACCGGAGCCTGACCAAAAGCTTGCCCAATTCCTGACAAATTGAGCTCAAATACAACAATCAAGCAAAAGTGCAGGTAGAAGATAGGGAGAACAGGAGGTTAAAGGTCCTCGTCTCCACAATTGACGCGATTTTCAAACGAATCTCCACAGCTAAAACAAGCATCGCCACCCTTGTATCGAACAAGACAACCGCGTTATACTAGCCAACACACAAGCGGGCATCGCCAAGTGGTAAGGCATCAGCTTCCCAAGCTGACACTCGCGGGTTCGAGTCCCGTTGCCCGCTCCAGTAAAAAGCACAAGCACGGCAGCGTTACGTTGCCGTGCTTTTTACTACCAAGCGCCGGGACTCGAACCCGCCAGGGTGCGAGCGCTAAGCAAACGCGAAGCGTTTGTAGCGAGCAGGCGAAGGCGCCGGCAGGCGCCTGAAGCCGGTGCGGATTTGCGAAGCAAATGCGCGGACGTCCCGTTGCCCGCTCCAATTCCAAAATGTTAGGTTAATGCCTGCTGCCCATACTTGCACCTGCGCACGGTACAATGGATGGGTTACGACCAACGTGCCAATAACCAAAAAGGAGCCGCTATGATCGATCGCTATACCCGCCCGGAGATGGGACACATCTTCTCCCTCGAGAACAAGTACGCCATTTGGCAGGAGATCGAGGTTCTGGCCTGCGAGGCCCAGGCGGAGCTCGGCAAGATCGGTATTTCCAAAGA